>JGI24702J35022_10002278_pt1 | contig 11778 bp, 18 predicted proteins | sample TergutTh196P4_FD_35022 | JGI IMG/M metagenome (IMG submission 35022)
TGTGAGGATAAAACGACTCGGTGATCTCTATGCTGTCGGTGAAACGCCATTCGAAACGGTGGCTGAAAAAACGGCTCGAATCGCAACCATCGCCCGGCAGATCAAACCGTTTGAAAACACCGAGGACGCCCGCAAACTTTGCCTGCAATATCCGGTTCTTCGAAAGGAACTCGCCGAACAATATATCCGTTCGATACCGGGTAAGCCGGACGAACTCCGCTTCTGGTGGGAACACGCCGGAACCGGTCCCTATCCGGGCGACTGGGACCGAACGATGAAGGAACTCAGGGAAAACGGATTCACCGCCGTGATTCCCAACATGCTCTGGGGTGGTCTGGCTCATTACGACAGCAAGTTGTTGCCCCATAGTCAAGCGTTCGAACGGTACGGTGACCAAATTGAACAAGCCGTCCGCGCCGGTAAGAAACACGGCATTGAAGTCCACGTCTGGAAGGTCAACTTCAACTGCATGAACGCCCCGAAAGAGTTCATTGACGCCATGCGGCGGGCTGGTCGAACGCAGGTCGGGTTCGACGGCACCCCCGGCGATTGGCTCTGTCCGTCGCATCCGGAAAACAGGAAACTTGAGTGCGACGCCATGCTCGAAGTTGCAAAAAATTATGACGTCGACGGCATTCACTTCGATTACATCCGTTATCCGGACAGCGAACATTGCTATTGTAACGGTTGCCGGGAACGCTTTGAAAAACACATCGGCGAAAAAATCGCCGATTGGCCGAAAGCAACCCGTTCCGAGCAGTGGAGGAAAAAGTTCGACGATTGGCGCTGCGAACAAATTACGGCACTGGTCGCCGATGTCCATCGGGAAGCAAAGAAACTAAAGCCATCAATCAAAATTTCCGCCGCCGTATTTCCGCAACAACCGGAAAGCCGGGGATGGGTGCTCCAGGATTGGCCCGTTTGGGTCGAAAAGGGGTATCTCGATTTTATTTGCCCAATGAACTACACGACGAGTGCCGTAACCTTCGATGCCTATGTCGAAAACCAGCTGAAAATCGTCGACGGAAGGATTCCGATCTATCCGGGCATCGGGGCGACACTCGGCATTTCACCGGATCAGACCGTCACGCAAATTTCTGTGACGCGAAAACGTGGAACGTCGGGCTTTACGCTCTTTGACCTGAATCGGAACACGATCGGCAGTCTGGCTCCGATACTTCATTCCGGGCCGTCCCAGCCATGAGAAAACGTATCTTTCCTTGACGTAACGTTGACAGTTTGAGAAAATAGTGTGACGATATTTTCCGCGATTTTGATTTTCCTTGTGGTTCTTATCAACCTCGTCGCCGGTCTTTATGCGGCGATTTGTCTGGGATATGGACCGCCGACTGTGCGTGATACCATCGATCTTCTTTTCGCACCACGCCGGCATGATGCCGTGATGGAGTTCATCGCCCGCTTTCGCTCCTGGAAGTTGCCGAACCGACAATCAACGGAAACCAAACCGGACGAGCCTCCCCCTCCCGCCGTTCCTCCGCCGGAAAAGGAGACCATCGATGATCTTATCCAGCAAATCACGAACGCCGATCTTGGCGACCTGCTCTACGACGAATCGGAGGAAATTGCGAGGATTGCGCCAATGCAGGAGATTTTCGACGACGATCTGGCGTCGATTCTCATGGAACGCAGCACGGAAGCGTGGCTCATGAACGAAAAACACGTCGAAACATCGATCCTGAAACTCAATGTTGTGATGATGAAAAGCGGTCGATTCGCAGCGGAACTGGACACCCGACTTCGAGCGATGCGGGGGCATGCCGAAATTCCCGCCGTCAAGCGTTGTCTGAACGAACTGCGGGACGATTGCCGGAATTACCTCGAAGCCCAGGCTGCTGTGGCGGAACAAATGCAGAAACGACTGGAGGAATTCGGTGAACTGAAATATCTCGCCGAGGAAATCGACTATGCCAATTTGGAGCAGTCGGCCCAAATCGAAACGACGATCAGCAATCTGGACAACCTGAATGTCGCAGCGTCGCCCGAGGAAGCGGTTATTCGACTCCTGAAAGAACTTGCCAGTTTACGTGTCGCAAGGCACCATCTCCGCGACATGCGGGAAAAGGCGTTTATCAAGGTCGCCCTCTACGAGGACCGCGCCGACTCGGTCGCACAGCAACTCTATTTTGACGAAATGACGGGTTTACGGGGACGAATCGGACTGGATGTTGCCGTCACCGAATGGTGGAAGCAAAAGCGTCAGGAAAAACGGCAAATTACCTTTGCGCTCATCGACTTCGCCGAGTTTGGCGATGCCAACGACGAACACGGCATCCAAATATGCGACAAACTCATCCGGCTTTTCGGCAAATCACTGGAAAAAGCATTCGATCCGCTCGACTTGGTCGGCATTTTTCACGGCAACTGCTTCATGGTGGCGACGACCAATATCGGACCTCGAAAGACGATTACCGAAGTCGATCGGATTCGGCAGAGAGCCGAAAAGACGACGTACAAATACAACGGCGGCTCCGGCTCCCTTCGACTTCGGGTGACTTGTGCCGTTACCGAGGCAATGGCGACGCAATCCGTCGAAGTGGTTTTCAAGAACCTCGAACTGACCTTGGCAACAGCCAAAAAGGCCGGTCGCAATCTGACGTACCAGTTTGATGCCACTCAAAGAAACCCGATACCGGAGGTCGTCGACGCCCCTAACCTTGGAGAAACCGAAAAGGAAATCAACCTCGACATGGAGTAGCTTGGGGCCTGTCGAGGATCAGCTTGTCTCTTGTTGCGGAGCGGCTTGAACATACGTGCCACAGGCCATCGGGAGAGAGACTCTGATTCGCACGCTTACGATTACGGCTCCGCATTGACGGCTTATCGGTTGAAATTGTCCAATACCATTTCGATTCGCCCGAAAATATCGTCGACGGTGCCGAGACCTTCGATGACCTTGACAAGCCCCTTCTTGCCGTAGTAGTCGAGCAACGGGCTCGTTTGATTGTAATAGGCGACGAGGCGTTCGCGGATCACTTCGGGCTTGTCGTCGGCCCGACCGCGACCGGCGAGGCGACGGTAAAGCTCATCGTCCGGCACCCGCAATTCGAGGACGACGTCCAGCGGCGTTCCCTTTTCGGCGAGCATCTTGTCGAGAGCTTCCGCTTGGGCGATTGTCCGCGGAAACCCGTCGAGCAGGTATCCGCCCTGGCAATCGGGGGCTTGAAGCCGTTCGGCGATGATGCCGATAATCACGTCGTCCGGCACCAATTGGCCTGTCGACATGAAGGTTTCCGCCTTGAGACCGATCTCGGTTTTGGCGTCCCGTGCCGCTCGCAGCATGTCGCCGGTCGAGAGGTGCGCCGGATGATACTTCGCAATAATCCGCTCCGCTTGGGTGCCTTTGCCCGCTCCGGGAGGGCCAATGAATACGATTCTCATTTTAGTAACAAGTATACGAATGACGAGTTGGGTAAATCACCACGCCGCTGTCGATATTTTTCCGAAAGTGTTCCGGCATGGCGTGGTAATCCAGCAGATCGACGCGAAACGGCAAATCGGATTCCATCAAGGCGTCTTTCAAATTCGCCAACAATTTCCAATCCAATTTTTCGCTGCCACAAATACACAAATCGAGGTCGGAATACTTTCGTGCGGTTCCGTTACAACGCGAACCGAAAGCCCGGACTTCACAGTCCGGTACGAATTCCGATAAAATTGTTTCAACCATTTTCAAGTGGTCCGGTGCAATGTCGATCATGCCCTGTCAACACCGTTTCGGACGGCGATGTTTTGCAAAACGGCTTCGGCTTCAGGAACGAATCGGACCGCAGTCTCGTACACATCGGCGGCAACATCGGCATTGTAAATACGCGATGTACTGTTTCGGGCTTGGTGAAACGTCATCCATTTGTCAACATCGTCGATCAGTCCGTTTTCGGCGGCACGGCGAAACAACTCAATTCGGGGGACACCAAAGAGAACATCGGGAGCAACATTTTCTTCGATCCAACGTTTCAGGGCCTTCCAACACTGTTCGTAAGCGATCTCAAAATTCTGAATGATACCGGAGCGGAACGTCGTCTGCTGTACTGGTGAAAAATTCGATCCGTTTTGGATAAAGTCCTCGACCGATTCACTCAAGACTTTTATGGATTGGGCAAACGATGTGAGATTCAGTACCATATTACGTCAGGCCTTTATTTCGACTTCTCCAGCAGTCCCTTATAATTTCGCATGACGAGGTGGCTGTCGATCTTGTCGACGAGATCAATAATCACACTGACGACAATCAGGAGACTCGTGCCGCCGAAGAATCCGGCGATCATATAGTTCTGCTGGCCGACGATTACAGTGGAAATAATCGACGGCAAAATAGCGATTAACGCAAGGAAACCGGCGCCGACGTAGGTAATTCGGATCATCACCTTTTCAAGGTAATCCGCCGTTCGACTGCCGGGACGGTAGCCGGGAATGAACGTTCCATAGTTCTTCAGGTTTTCCGCCATATCCTTGGGATTGAATGTCACGGCGGTCCAAAAATAACAGAAGAAGAAAATCAACGCGACGAACATCACAATATACGAGAAGGTTTGCCGCATAAAAATGTCATGGAGGAAACGCCAATAGGGGCTCGTGGGATAGTGTGCCAACATGAAATTGAAGAACGCCTGCGGAAAGAGGAGCAGACTGCTTGCAAAAATAATCGGCATGACGCCCGCTTGGTTGACCTTGAGCGGCAAAAACTGGCGGGTTCCTCCAACCGTCTTGCGCCCTCGAACGTGTTTGGCACTCTGCGTCGGAATGCGGCGTTGACCTTTGGTAATGAAAATCACGCCGACGATAACCACAACGAAGAGGGCGGCAAGGACTATCAACATTTCGATCCCCATACGACCGCCGGAACTTCCCAGTTGGAAATGTCCGTCTCTCGCCATACTTTCGTGGAGTTTTTGAAGGGCGCCCGGCAGGTTGGCAATGATACCGGCCATGATGAGCAAACTGATGCCGTTACCGATTCCGTATTCGTCGATCTGCTCGCCCAACCACATGAGGAACGTCGAACCGGCCGTCATGGTGAGAACCGCGACGAGAACCCACGCCCAAGTCAAGTGCCCATTCGCATCAATCAAGGCATCGTTAAGAACGTTCATCCGTCCGACGGTGAGGACCAAAGCGAAACTTTGGACGATACAAATCAGCACGGTGGCGTATCGGGTGTATTCATTGATCTTTTTTCGACCGCTTTCACCTTCCTTTTGGAGTTTCTCAAGCGGTTCGTAAACCGTTGCAAGAAGCTGGAAGATAATCGACGCCGAGATGTACGGCATGATTCCGAGGCCGAAAATCGTGAGATTCTGGAATTGGGCTCCGGTGAAAATCGCCGCTTGTGCCATTAAACCGGCGAGACCACTGGTATCCGCCGCCCACATCTGTTTCATCTTTTCCGGATCAACGATCGCCAAGGGAATGTACCATCCGATACGGTACACGGCGAGAAGACCGAGCGTCAGGAAAATTTTCTGGCGAAGCTCGGGGATCGAAAAAATGACGCGGATTTTCTGGAACATGATCTCAATTTTGTTTTAACGCGAAAGGTGCGAAAGGGCCAAAATGGCGAAATCGTTTTTCGCACCATTCGCCGTTTCACACCTTTTACATTGAAAAAATACGGTTGGCGAACGAAAATCACCCTTTCGCCTTGCGAGGTTTCATTTTGTTTTTAACAACCGGTTTTTTACCGGGTAGCTGCGTTGTTTTTCCTCCGATGGCTTCGATTTTTCGCTTGGCCGATTCGGAAAACGCATGAGCCGATACGTTTAGTGCCTTCGTCAATTCTCCATCGCCGAGGATTTTGATTGCGTCGAAGACCTTCTTGACGATACCCTTCTCCTTGAGGAAATGCGGCGTGACCTCGGTGCCGGGATCGAAATAAAATTCGAGGACATCAAGGTTGACGGCAACGACGGTCTCGGCGAACCCCTTGTTGTTGAATCCGCGTTTGGGAATCCGCCGGACGAGCGGCATTTGACCGCCTTCGAATACGGGATTCATCGACGAACCGGACCGGGAACCCTGGCCTTTGTGTCCGCGCTGACTGGTTTTGCCGCGTCCGCTACCGGTTCCGCGACCAACCCGACGGGCCTTCTTTCCGGGAATTGACTGACTATTGACGTCGCTGATGTTCATGATAAGGAAACTCCTCGAAGTTGTTCGACCTTCGCTTGCGTTCTAAGTTGCATCAAGGCGTCGATCGTCGCTTTAACGACGTTCGTCGGATTCGCCGTACCGTAGCTTTTCGTCAGAATGTCGCCGATCCCGCAGGCTTCGCAAACGGCTCGGACCGCTGAACCGGCAATCACACCGGTACCGGGACCGGCGGGAACCAAGACGACCCTTGCCGCACCGAATTCCCCAACAACTTCGTGCGGAATCGTCGACCCTTTGAGTTGAACGGGCTTCATCTTTCGGGTCCCGTCTTTGACCGCTTTGTCGACGGCGGGCGGAACTTCATTCGCTTTGCCGTAACCCCAAGCAATACGGCCTTTGCCGTCACCGACGACGACGAGCGCCGCGAAACTGAACCGGCGTCCGCCCTTGACCACGGCGGCACAACGTTTAATCTTGACGACCTTATCGGTCAGTTCGCCTTGTGTGTTTTCGTTTGACATCGTTTGGGTGTGGGGCTGAGGCGTGGGGCTGGGGTGGAGAATCTCTCATTTCCTAAGCCCCACACCCTCATTTTTTCTTTGACGCCGCTTTTCCGGCGGCGGCCTTGGCTTGGGACTTGTCCGTTTTCGATTGTTTGTCCTTTTTCGGAGCGGTTCTCGTTTTGGGTTGCTTTTCCTCACCGGCGGAACCGATGTCCAGACCGGCTTTGCGCGCGGCATCGGCCAAAGACTTCAGCCGTCCGTGATACTTAAATCCGTGACGATCAAAGGCGACTTGCCTGATTCCGGCGTCGAGTGCCTTCTTTGCAATCGCTTCGCCGACTTTTGCGGCTCCGTCGCAGTTTCCGCCGTTCGGGATCCCGACTCGCAACGCTTTGTCAAGCGTTCCGGCAGAAACGAGCGTTTTGCCCGCCTCATCGTCGATAATCTGGACGTAAATGTTCGTATTACTACGGAACACGCAAAGTCGGGGACGAGTCGATACCCGCTTCACGGCGTTTGAAACCCGATAGGCTCGGTTCCTTCGCTGACGATTGAGTTGCTTATATTTTTTCACGGGAGACTCCTCTGTACCGTTCCCTCTCTCGGAAGGGGAGGGGACTGTCAATTATTTTTTCGTCGCGGCTTTGCTTTCCTTACGTCGGATCACTTCGCCGTCGTATTTGATTCCTTTGCCAAGGTACGGTTCCGCCTTTCGGATCATTCGCACTTCGGCGGCGAACTGGCCGACAAGCTGTTTGTCGATCCCCTTGATGCTGATGTGCGTTTGGTCGAGGCATTTAACCGTCAGGCCGTTCGGCACCGGTTTCTGGACTTCGTTAGCATAACCGGCTCGAATTTGGAGCGTCGTACCGGCCAGAGCAAACAGGTATCCGGTGCCGAATATTTCGAGTTTCTTTTCGTAACCGGTCGTTACACCCGTAACCATGTTCTGGAACAAGGCCCGATACAGGCCGTGCATGGCAGCCGCCGCACGGGAGTCGTTCGCACGGGAAACCTTGATCGACGTGCCGTCGATGTCGACCTTGACGTTCGGATGGAAGGCCTGTTCGAGTTTGCCGAGCGGACCTTCAACAGTCAACATCTGGCCATTGACGTTTGCCTTGACGCCGCTCGGAAGAGCAACCGGTTTTTTTCCAATTCGTGACATAGGAACTCGAAATTCGGTATTACTACCATAGTGTGCAAATGACTTCGCCGCCGACCTTTTTAATCCTTGCTTCGCGGTCGCTGAGAATTCCCTTGTTCGTGCTCAGCACACGAATACCGAGCCCGTTGAGGACCGGTTTGAGGTCTTCCGTTGCAGCATAAACACGGCAACCGGGTTTGCTGACCCGCTTAATCGTGTTGATGACGTCTTCACCGTTCGGACCGTATTTCAGGTGGACTCGCAAGGTCGAAACCGGCTTGGCTTCGATGACTTCCCAGTCCCAGATGTACCCTTCGCGCTTGAGGACGTCGGCGATTCCCTTTTTCTCGTTGGAGAGCGGAACATCAACGAAGGTCTTTTCAATACGGGCGGCGTTCCGAATGCGTGTCAGCATATCGGCGATCGGATCGGTCATCATGTCAAGGTATAGGGTATAAGGTGTAGGTGTAGGGTTCAACTTGGAGTTTATACAACCTTGCGAACCCCGTTCCCAAATTCACCAACTTGCTTTTTTGACTCCGGGAATCATGCCTTGGTTGGCCAAGTTACGGAAGCAGATTCGGCAGATGCCGAATTTGCGATACACCGCACGAGGACGACCGCAGAGCTGGCAACGGTTCTCGCGGCGGGTCGAAAATTTCGGCTTGCCGGTCGCTTTCAGGATTTTCGCTTTACTGGCCATGGGATTTTCTCAAAAACATAAAAATCTAAGGAGCCAGGGACGAAGGCGGTATTCCGCCGCAGTCCCCGGATTGCAGTTATTTTTTCTTCTTCGGCACAACGGCGTCCATTGCCCGAAACGGCATCCCGAATTCCCGGAGCAGTTCACGCGCTTCGTTGTCATTCGGAACGCGATTGACGAACGTAATATTCATTCCCTGGCTCTTCGAATACTTGTCCGGATTCAACTCCGGGAAAACAAGGAACTCGTTGATTCCAAGGTTGTAGTTGCCGCGACCGTCGAAACTCCTCGGATTGACGCCTTGGAAGTCACGAACTCGCGGCAACACAATGGAAATCAATCGGTCAAGGAACTCGTACATTCTCACGCCGCGAAGCGTGACCATGCAACCGACGTTCATTCCTTCACGGAGCCGGAAATTGGCAATCGACTTACGGGCCTTGGTAATCACCGGTTTCTGGCCGGTAACCTGGGTCAGTGCGTCGACGGCTTCCTCCATGTATTTCTTCTCGGCGAGATTGCTGCCGACGCCCATGTTGATCACGATTTTATCGAGTCGGGGGAGCGACATCACGTTTTCACGCTTCAGCTTCGTTTTCAGGTTGCCGATGATCTCGGTCTTATATTTGTCGAACAGTCGGGAAGTCGTCATTGGGGTCACACCAATAGGAATATCGCGGGAAATACGCGACTTCGATTAATGATTAACTATTATTGTGCCATTGAAACGCGAGGTCTCCAATTCAAGGTCGTGAAATCGACATTCGCAACGGCGCCACCGGGTATCGGCCCGGTGCGGAATTTCGACCGTTATCCCAAACCTCTATTTCCACCTCTTCTCCCGACAAAACAACTTTAGTAACACCATCAGTCGCACTTGCCTTCAAGCCAACGAGCCGAATCATTACGGATGAAACTGCTTTGTTTTTGTAAACGAGGTGAAAACGAGGTTCGTCCCGCTCGCCGTCTTATGCATATTGCGTAATCCTGCGAATGGTCGTTGGACAGTCGGGTATTAGTCCAACAAATCCTCCTCGTTTGCTTTGCCGACAACGATTTTGACACCGGTGGCGAACCGTAACAGCGTGGAAACAAATTGACGCGGCGACACTCCATTTTCCATATCAACGCTGTGTTCTATTCGCATCGAATCGGAATTGGGAAACGAGACCTGAACAAATTTATAGTCTTTCGACATATTGTGAGCAAATCGAAAACGGCGATTATCCGATGTGCCTTCCGTGGCCTGCCAGGACGACGACAGGGATATATCAGTCTTATTAAAACCGATCAGAATTTTTTTGCCCTCAATCTCAACAATAAAATCACCATCGTCAAAAGTTTTCGCTTTCGTGATTCCCACTTTGGTCATCCACTGCGACACGGCCGAAGGGGACACTTCGTCCGCACCGACGAACGCCGGCAGGAGTTCAATTTTCTTTTCGATTCCCTCGGCGGCGAACGCAGACGACAGCGCGAAAGCAACCAAGAGGAAAAACATAACGGACGCAGCTGAGATAGTTGATTTCATGGGAACAAAAGGGGTTAAAAGTGAAAGTTCGGTTCCGGTGGTCCTAGGCGCCGACATGGCACACAACCTTGCCACGACAACCGGAGCAATGCAAGTGTTCGAAAAAATTGGGGGGAACCATATCGTCAAGCGTCTGATTCCACGACGCAACAATTCTTACCGCGATGGCATGAAGGACACAAAGAAATTCAAGGATGGGATAAGGGCGACGTTTTCTCAATAACATACTCTGATCTCCTCTTCTTTGCTTCATGCTCTTCGAGCCTGCGCGGTTTATTATTTCTTCCTCTTCACGGAAAGCTGACTAATTTTGGCTCCGCATTGTTTGCAGATGCGAAATTTGGTGCCATCGGCTTCGATCCTGGCGCCGACCCGTGTCGGTTTGCCACAGGCTCGACAAACCAATTGAACATTCGACATTGGAATGGGCATTTCCATCGAAAGGAGTCCGCCTTGGGGATTCCGTCGACTTCGGCGCACAGCTTTCCTGACGACGCCGACGCCTTCGACGACGATTTTTCCAGCTTGCTTGTCGACCGACAGAACGCGGGATTTTTTGCCGCGGTTCGCACCAGTCAGGACAAGAACCGTATCATCTTTGCAAATTCTCATGGGAGATGGAAGGGAACAGGGAACAGAAATAGGGGATAGGAAACTCTCCTGTTTCTTCCCCCTTCATACTACTTCTGCGGCCAAGCTGATGATTTTGACGAAGCCCTCTTCGCCTGTTGCTTTTCCGCGGGCTTTTTTCTTTCGGTCTTTGTCCCGGAGTTCACGAGCAACGGCTCCGAACACACGGGTTCCAATGGGGTTTTTGTTGTTGTCGATCAACACGGCGGCGTTGGAATCGAACTTGACATAGCTGCCGTCCTCGCGGCGAGCCGCTTTTTTCGTTCGGACAATGACCGCCTTGACGACGGAACCTTTCTTGATGTTACTACCCGGTATCACCGACTTGACGGAACAGACGATCACATCACCGAGACCGGCACTGCGGCGATGAGTGCCGCCGAGGACTTTTATGCACATCAATTCCTTCGCGCCGGTATTATCCGCAACGTCGAGTCGGGTTTGCATTTGGATCATGGATCGCTCTCCGAACTATTTAGCCGGTACTCCGGCTCTCAATGTTATTCTTTATTTTCCGCTTCTTTGGCGGCGGCTCGCAGGGCGGCGACGTCGATGACGTTGCCTTTCGTAACGATTTTCACAAGGTTCCAACGTTTCAACCGCGACATCGGACGGCACTCGACGATTTCGACCATATCACCGATCTGGGACTCGTCTTTCTCATCGTGAACGTAACACACCGTTCGGCGGCGAACGTATTTGCCGTACTTCGGATACTTGACGAGTCGGGGAACTTCGACTCGCCTTGTTTTTTTCATTTTGTCGCTCGTAACGACACCGATGACGACTTGTTTGGGCATTCTGTTACACCTTTCCTTCTTTTTTCCGTGCGGCGAGTTCCCGTTCCTTTTGGAGCGTCAGCACACGAGCGATGATTTGTTTGTTCTTCCTCAACTCGCTGGGCGAATCGAGACGTTCCATACGGGCCTGGAGACGCAACCGGAACAGCTTATCCCGCGCATCCTTCAGCACCAGAGCAAGGTGCTCCGAACTCATATCGCGTAGTTCTTTGATTTTCATGGTTATTCCTCCATCCCCTTCCCTTCGGGGGAGGAGATTGTTGTATTCTTACATCGTTTTCCGTTTGACGAAACGACATTTAACGGACATTTTATGGGCGAGCCGATTCAGGCACAGCTTGGCGGTTTCTTCGGGA
>JGI24702J35022_10002279_pt1 | contig 11775 bp, 9 predicted proteins | sample TergutTh196P4_FD_35022 | JGI IMG/M metagenome (IMG submission 35022)
TTTTGAGCATTTTTTACTCTGCAAACTCCGTAAGGAGCCCCAAAATCGGAGATTTTAGTGGTTTTTGACCACTAAAATCTACAAGTCCGACAGGCTCCTAGCGGCCATAGATTTTAGTCAGCAGGCGAATTTTTTCTGCAAGAATGGGGCTGGCGGCATTAGGCAGCATGCGCCAGCGCCAGTTTCTGCCGCCAAGCGTTGATGGAATNTTCATTCGGGCGCGGTTATCCAGGCAAAGATAATCCTGCATGGGAATTATNGCAGTATTTGCCGCACTGGAAAGGGCNCAGCGGATAAAAGCCCAGCAGCCGTCTTTGGCCTTGCTGATTCCAAGATAATGCATTGCAAGGGCAAGGTCTTCCGGGCTTGCGGTTTTAAACCAGCCTAAGGCCGTGGGGTTATCATGAGTGCCGGTATAGACAACAGAATTGGGTTCATAAGCATAAGGTTTGTAATCACTTGATTCACGGGAATCAAATGCAAACTGCACAATTTTCATTCCTGGGTAACCCGATGCTTTGACCAGCGCTTTTACTTCCGGCGTAAGAAAGCCTAAGTCTTCGGCAATAATTGTGCTTCCCGGCATTGTGCTGTTTACTGCGTTAAAAAAATCCATGCCCGGCCCCTTTACCCATTCTCCGTTTACGGCATTCTCCGAACTGGAATCAATCGAATAGAAACTTTCAAAACCGCGGAAATGATCGATCCGCATAACATCGTATAATGTAAAGCCAAAACGCAAGCGGTCAATCCACCATTGGTAATTTGTGCCGGCCAGTTTTTCCCAATTGTATAATGGATTTCCCCAAAGCTGGCCGGTTGCAGAGAAAGGATCGGGCGGGCATCCGGCAACTTTCAGCGGATTGCCGTCTTCGTTAAGCAAAAATAATTCTTTCTGCGCCCATGCATCAACGCTGTCTGCGGCTGCATATATAGGCATATCGCCAATAATGCGAATTCCAAGTTTTTGGGCATAAATTTTGATTTCCTGCCATTGGGTAAATGCCGTATACTGCACAAATTGATAAAAATGTATGTCATCGGATAGCTGCTGTTCGATGTTCTTAATAAAGGCTGTTTCCCTCATTTTTGGCCTAAGGTCCCAGGAAGTCCAGGAAATGCCGCCAAGCATTTTTTTAAGCGAGGCAAAAAGGCAGTAATTGTCCAGCCAAAAGCTGTTTTTGCTGCAAAATGAAGCAAAGGTTTCTGATGCCTCCTCTTTTCCCTGCGAAACGAAGCGTGAATGCGCCATGCGCAAAAGCGTTTCGCGGTAACGGTAAAGTGCCGCATAATTCACTAAAGATACATTTTTACACCAGGAAACAGCATTTACTTCATTGGCCTTAAGCAAGTCTTGCCCTATCAGCAGGTCAAGATCAATGTAATACGGAGAAATGGCAAAAGAGGAATAACTTTGATAGGGGCTGTCTCCCCACCCGGTGGGATTTAATGGGAGTATTTGCCAGTATTTTTGCCCTGCATCGTTTAAAAATTGCAGCCAGTTGCGGGCTTCATCGCCAAATGCGCCTATTCCGTAGCGGGAAGGAAGGCTGCTGACGGCCAACAGTATTCCCGCCCCTCGTTCATCCAAAACTGACATATCATTACCGCCGGTACAGCAGGTTCAGCGCAAGTTCAACCTCGGCGATGCTTAAATCCAGGCGAGATGCAATTTCGGCAGGATTTAATCCCTGGGCCGATAATTGCGCAATTTGAACCTTTAACGCAGGTTTTTCCGCTTCAATTGGCTTTATCTTTTTTATGGTTTTTTTATCTTGAGGTTTTTTACTTTTATTTTTTATATCTTCTTTTCTACCTTCGTTTTTTCTACCTTCGTTTTTTATGCCTTCTTTTTTTATACCTTCGTTTTTATTTTGAGTTTTTTTTGCTTTATTGGTATTAGCAGTTTTTTCTTTTAAATCAACAGGCAAGGCGGCAGGTTTTGAATCCGGCAATTCCTCTACAACCAATGCAGACCGTATTCCCTTACCCAAATTGGCATACACTGCCTCTGCATTGCGGCTTCGCTGCAATTCTTTTACATATACCCCAATCCGTTTTTCTGTGTCATCAAGAAGGCTCTTTAAGATTTTAATGCGTTCTTCCACTAACAGCGAATCCCGGTCGGTTGCAGCGTCAATTTCAGCTATTAGGCGATACACTTCAGATCGGTATTCGGCCAGAAGCTGGGAAGCGGATGTATTGCGTTTTATGTACCAGCGCGAAAAGAAAAAACATAAAACGCAGAGAGAAATGCTAATAACAGACAGGGTTATTTCCATAACTATAGGCTTATATCAATTTTTTTGCCCAGGCTTGGATCGCGTATAACCTGAGCCATTGATTTTTCCTCCTGCCCTTGCTGTTTGTTTTCTTTTTTTTCCCCCGAACTGTTTTCCTGGTTATTGGCTTTCCGGTCTTTAACCTTTTCAGTGCCGTCTTCACCGGTATTTTGGGCTTTATTTACCGATTGGATGTTTTCCTCTGTTTTACGCTGAATNTCGGCGCCCAAAATTGCCTGCTGCGCAGCAAGCCCGTCGCGCTGGGCGCTTTGCTCTTTGCCGACTTTGTCTATTTGAGAAAATAATGCCTGAAGGTCAATTGGTTGTATAGCCATCAGGGCCTCTTCTTGCGTCTTCTTCGGGTTCTTCGTATTTTATCGGTTTAATAAGCCCGTTTTCCAGAATAAATGTTGTTGCCCTGTGTTCTTGCCGTATCTCATCCCTGGAATCTCGAATCACTATTTTTACACCGGGATACACCTTGGAAGAAGCTGAAATTTTTCCCCTTAATTTTAAAGATCCAAGGTATTCCTGAAGTTTATGAATTCCTTCCTGGGCTTTTTTGAAATCAACCATTAAAGTACTGCGCTTATCCATTAATTCCTGCAAATAAACTTCTTTTTCTTCGGGCAGGCTTTTTCGCTGTTTTTTCTGGTTAATAAGCGTTTGCATATTCAGTTTAATTTCTTCAAGTTGTTTCTCTGTATTTATTTTTAATTCTTGGAGCCTGTCCAGTTCTTCCTTGCTTTTTGGATCAAATCCTACTTCAAAAATTGTTTCTGTTCCGCTGGTGGGATTGCCAAGAACTTTGGCATTAATTTCTTCCCTTGCGCGGAGCCTGCCGCCCATTATGTGAGCGCGTTTGCCCTGGCAAATTATCCGATTTAAAGCGTCAATTTTAGAGTTAATTATCCCATCCGAAGCGACAACCATGTTGCCTGTTTCGATATTGGCATTTTGAATAAACCTTGCCCACAGGGATTTGCCTGCATGAATATTTCCCTCGCCTTTTGCATTAATGCCCTGATGAATAATAATGTCGCCTTCCGCATCCAAATCTGATTTTGAAACGGTTCCATGAACCTCAATATTCCCCGCCGCTTTTATGGAAAACCCGTCTTCAACATTTCCCTTCACAATTACCGTGCCCAGGAAAATGATATTTCCTGTTTTCAGGTTCACATCTCCGTCAATGGTTAATACAGGTTCAACATTGATAAGGCTGTTTACAAATATTACCTGACCGTTTATATCTGACAGTACCGTCTCCTCGTCCTTGTCAATATGGGCATTTGTCCCAACCGGTATGCTGATATCAACGCCGTCCCTTGCCAGAATGCTCTTTCCGGTTACCGTCTCTCCTGCAACGCCGTTTTCCGGCGCAATTTTTTTTGCCAGGGGCTGGTTTTCCACAACATTCTGAATGATGTTTAGTTCCTTAAAATTCACCCTGCCGTTGCTTCCTTCCCTTAACCGCGCCCTGCTCTGATCAATTTCAAAATAATACTGAATATAGGCGTTTTTCCCGTCCTTTGGCTTGGTTCCTTCTGCTATTTCAATTTTTTGGCCGTAAATAGGCTGATCCACAAAATGCAGCAAAAAATCTTCTTTAATGCCGTGCACAACCCTGGCATCTTTTAATGCAGTAATGTATGAATCAAAAGAAATATCGCAGCCGCCTTCTCCCGGGGCAGTCACAACCATGTAGGCAAGCATTTCGCTTTCAGATATTTCTACCCTTACCACACTGTCGTTGTATGAGTGATGATCAAATTCACCTACTTTTACATATTCTCCCGATGATTCTTTTACGGCCTTGTTTACAAGGTTTGTGTCAATATTTTCCACTTTTCTGTCATTCAGGAATTGCATAGCATAGGTTTCCGATGCTTTGCGGCCTCTGCCTGAAGGAGCGGTGGCTTTAAGCAAGGCATCGCCGTCAGAATTAAGATGGATGAAAACATCGCCGTCTTTATCTTCTACAGCCGGAGCATCGCTTTCCATAAGATCATCCAATTCATTTTCGTGGCTTCTTTTCCTGTGAATGACAATGTGTTCATAAGCCTGCAGCCGCCAGTCTTTCTTCCCAAAACCCATGAACCCCGGCGATCCTTTTTCAATTATTTCAAATTCAAGGTTGCGCACAGGAACATCCAAAAGAGCCGCCGCATCGGAAATTGCCGCCTCCATGGTTGGGCCTACTGTTTCTACATAATGCACATTTCTGTCATCTTCCAGATGATCAATTATTATTTCCTGTAATGTGGCAAAATTAACCATTTCTACCTCTTGTTATATTATCGGCAAAAAAAACGATTTATACTATGCCTTTTCGGATATTAGTAAGTTTGGATCTTAGCCTTAGAATAGCCTTTGTATGAAGCTGAGAAACACGGGATTCTGTAACCTCCAATACTTTGCCAATGTCCTTTAAGGTTAAATCTTCATAATAATAGAGAATAAGTATTTTTTTTTCTTTATCGGGAAGTTCGTTGATTGCGGTAATTATTACCTGGCGGACCACTTCTTTTTCTACTATTACATCAGGATTCAAGCTGGATGGCGATTCAATAGAGTCGACTATAGAAATTCTGTCTTTTTCATCACCGGAAAACCAGACATCATGCAGGGATATTATCGAAGTGCCGGAAATTTTTTGAATTGTTTTTTGGTAATCTTCCTCGTTCATTCCCAGCGAACTGGCAATTTCCCTGTCCGAAGCGGTTCTGCCTAACTGGGCTTCCAGTGAACTTATGGCTGCTTCTATTTCACGGGATTTTTGCCTGACAGACCGGGGAACCCAGTCAATTTGGCGCAGTTCGTCAAAAATTGCCCCTCGGATGCGCGTTACCGCGTAGGTTTTAAATTTAACATTTTTTTCAGGGTCATATTTATCAATAGCGTCAATTAGCCCAAAAACACCAAAACCCACCAAGTCGTCAAATTCCACATTGTGCGGCATGCCCATTGCAACCTTTCCGGCAACATATTTAACAAGCGGGGCATATTGCTTAATAAAAAATTCCCTTAAGGCAGGGTTGCGGGTTTTCCGGTATTCCAGCCAGCGTTCTTCTTCTGTTGGAGTTTCTTTTGTCGGAGTTTCTGTTGTCAGCGTATTCATTGCCTTAGTTTCCGGAATGGTATTTACCATAAATTAACCTCTTTTATCCTTTTCCAGAACAGTCCGTATGCCGGCAGCTATTTCCTTTGGTTTGAAGTCTCCTTCCATTTTTGACGCTTTATTGCCTGAAACTTTTCGCTCAGGAATAGTTTCCTCCGGTCTTGCAATATGGTTATGTTCAAAAGACTTCATGTATGATGATTCCGTGCCGCCCATTCCGTCTGCAATGGAAGCAAAACTGCTAAAATCCAGGGAAAATTCTCCCAGTAAACTGTTTGCGGAGGCATCTTTTTCATATGATGCTTTTTCCGTCTCTCCAGTATAACCGCTTAAAGGAATTTGATCTATATTCTTTTCTTTTATTAATTCTTCTTCTTTTGGATTAACAGCTCCTGAAATCAGGTCGGATATATTGCCAATCGATTCCTCCTCTTGTCCTGAAACATACATCTCCGGTAAAGCGGCATCTGTTTTATCGCCGACAGTTACATTAATTTTAGAACCGAGCGCATCAGTTGACTTAAATACATTTTTTACCGCATCGTCTTTTGTATCAACATGCAGTAATTCCGGAATAAAAGTGCCGATTAGGAACCGTATGCTTGCGCCAATAGCAAAAAACACACCTAAAAAAACCAGCGACTTAAGCAGTATAGTTCCAAATGAATTGCCAGCAAATGCGCTGAACAGGAAGGTCAGTACAAATGCTGCCGTGCCGGCAATTATTCCCCATTTAATATTTACCATTTCTTTCTCCCTATGAACGGTTAAAAATCTTTTTTAACATTGAGCCAATCCCGCCTGTTTCTTCCGGCAGGTTTTTATCAATTCGTTCCGCCATGTGCTGAATGCATATACTTGCCTTGCTTTTCGGATCAATTATCATAAGCGGCCTTTGATGGCGCACAGCGCTGGGTATGGCCGGATCGTCATAAATAAAACCCAAATAGTCAACCTTCATGTACAAATATTGGCCTATTGTTTTTATCATGTTATTGGCGACGCTTTTTGCTTCCGCAGATCCCCGNGTCCGGTTCACNACCAGTTTAAGGCTTAGGTTAAAAAGATTATATTCCATAGCTATTATTTTTATAATGCCATAGGCATCGGTTATTGCGGTAGGCTCCGGCGTGGTAATAATTATTGCATCATCTGCTGCGGCGATAAAATCCATTACGTTGCTTGAAACGCCGGCTCCGGTGTCAATTATTACAATGTCGGCGAATGACAGCGCGGCTTCTAACTCCTCAATAAAAAACAGCCGTTCCTGTTTGTCCATGTTTGCAATTTGAGAAAACCCGGATACTCCCGGCACTATTGAAAAACCGTATTCTGTTTCCAAAATTATGTCCCTAAAAGACATTTGTTTTTTAATAACATGGTACAAATTGTGCCTGGGAATTATATTCAGCATTACATTCACATTACCCAATCCCAAATCGGCATCCATTATCACTACTTTCTTGCCAATGCGGGCAAAAGCCACAGCCATGTTTACCGAAAGATTGGTTTTTCCTACGCCGCCTTTTCCGGAAGTAATGGTAATGATGCGGTTTTTTTTCTTTTCTATGTTTAATCTGGGTTCATTGCTGCTTTGCAGGATGCTGTTATTCCTGTTGCTGCGGCTGGCCGAAAATAATAACGAGGAACCGTATCTTTTTTTCCGCATTATTTCGCGCAGTTCTTCAGCTTGATCAATCATTTTTTTTCTGGCCTCTTTGGAATTGATTAACTTTCCCTGATGGAAAGAGCCGTTCTATTTCTTCACGGTCCACGCGAAAATCTTCTAAATTTATAAGGAAACTAATAATATTTGCTTTTTTTATGTCCCCGGGAACTTTTTGTCCATGGGTAATATACGATATTGGTTTGTTTTTTCCCGATAACGAGGAAATTATATTGCCGATATGCCTTGTTTCATCAAATTTGGTTAAAATAACCGCCTGATATTCAAAAGGCTCGAATTGCTGAAGAATATGTTCCATGTCGCTGGCTTTAGTGCTTGCGGACAAGGCCAGGTGAATTTCCGCTTTTGGAGTGCAGGCCTCAAGAATTTCATTCATTTCGCCCAGCGACTTCGAGTCTCTTGGGCTTCTGCCTATGGTATCTATTAGGATTAAATCTTTATGGTCTTTATGCAGAGTTATTTCCCGGTTAAGATCTTCATAATTATCCACGATTTCAACGGGAATTTCCATTATATTGCCATAATTTTTTAACTGCTCTTTGGCCCCAATTTTATATGCGTCTATGGTAATCATTTGAATGTCAAGTATGCTGTAGCCTAAACTGTTTATGCCGTACGCAGCCGCAAGTTTTGCAATAGTGGTAGTTTTGCCCACGCCTGTGGGGCCGATTAACGCTAAAATTCGCCCGCTTTTTTCCTTCTGGGATGTGTTGAAAATTGTAATGCTTTCTCCAATCCATTTTAGGAATTGATTTTGAACTTTATTAAAATCTTCCAGAATTTCCAGCGGCAATTCCCTGCGGGCTTTATCTAAAAGGCCGTTTATGTAATCGTCCGAGAAATCNTTTAGTTTTAATATTTTTGTAATACGGGCAAAACTGGGATGTTCGGTTTTTTGAACCGGGCTAATATCNATTTTTTCCTGTATTTCTTTAAGTTTTGCCAGTATTTCCTGNCCAGTGGTTTCCTTTTCTTCCTGCTTCTGCGCTTTTTGAATAAGCTGATCAGGATCTTTGCCTGCCGCTGCCAACACACGTTTTTTTTCTTCTGCAAACCCCAGGTTTTTTTCACCGGATAAAGGTTTGCTGTATTTTTGTTGAGGAAAGGAACCCTTCGTCTGTGAGTATGCCGCGGCTGCGGCAGCGGGGCTGGCTCCGGCGGAAGAACCAAGCTGGGGCGAAATGCTGAATTCCACTTCATATTTTTCCCTGGAAAACAGGCCAAAAAAACCGGATCGGCAGTTGGGGTTTTCTCTTATTATGCTAAACCATGGACCGTATTTTTTTGCAATTTTATCGCAGCAGTCCCCGCGGCTAACGCCTCTTTCAATCAAGGTTCCCATTATGCACGTTCCTTTTCATCCAGCCTGATTACGCCTAATGCTTCAGGAATAATGTCAGCGGCAATTTCTGGAACGGATATTACCGCCAAATCCGGCATTTCCCTGTCGGTTGAATTGCGCACTAAATAGCGCGCCTGTTCGGAGCATAGAATTACCGGAAGGTAGCCCTTTGTTTTTACCGCAGCAACCGCTTTGCTTACTGCCCTTATCCATGCTGTCTGCGTGGGCGGATCCAGTGCGCAGACAACGCCAGACGGGGTTTCGTATTTACATTCGATGATTTTTTGCTCCAGCTCTGGCGAAAGGGTTAGCACCCTAAGCCGGTTATTTTCATCGGTATACTGATGGCAGATCTGGCTTCCCAGGGCCTGCCGCGCTTTTTCGGTAAGGAACCAGACAGATTTTGACAGCGGCGCGTATTCGGCAATTGCTTCCAAAATTGTTACCATGTTGCGGATTGAAACTTTTTCGCGCAGCAGGCCGTGCAGAATTTTTTGTATCTTCACCACCGGTATTCCCAGTTCGGGCCGCAGTGCCTCGTCCACCACTGCGGGGAATTCTTTTCTAAGGGTGTCAAGAATGGCCTGGGTATCCTGCATTCCCAGTATGTCGGCGGCATGCCGCCTGATTATTTCGGTAAGGTGGGTGGCAATGATTGAAGGGGGATCAACCACTGTGTACCCTGCGCGCTCAGCATCGTCGCGGCGGTCCTCGGAAATCCATAACGCGGGAAGGCCGAAAGCCGGGTCGGTAGTTTTATCGCCGGGCAGTTCTTCCGTTACCGTTCCTGGATTGATGCAGAGGAAATATCCCATGCGAATTTTTCCCTTTCCTGCGGCAATGCCTTTTATCTTAAAACAGTACTCGGAAGGGTCTAAAAGCATGTTGTCAATAATTCTAACCTTGGGAATAACAAGGCCAAGTTCCAGGGCGGACTGACGGCGGACCCCCTGCACTCTTTCCAGAAGTTCCGCTCCCTTTTCCTTATCGACCAGGGGAATCAACCCATAGCCAAGTTCCAGCGAAAGGGCATCCAAAGGCACCACCGGAGACATTTCGCCGTTGTCTTCTTTTGTTTTTTTACCGTCTTTGGTTTTGGCCATCATTGCGTTAAAGCTCTCTTCTTTCTTCTTTTTGCGGCCAATCTGGAANGCGGTAAAGGCAAGCACTGCCGACATAATTATCAATACAGTATGGGGAAACCCAGGGAGCAGGGCAAAGCCCAGCAGCACCGCCGATGCTATCCAGTAGATGCGTGAAGAAAGAGTGAATTGTTCCGACACCTGATGAGAAAGGTTGCCTGTTGCCGCCGCCCTGGTTACTACCACTCCCATAGCGGTGGATATTAAAAGGGCGGGAAACTGGGTTAACAGCCCATCGCCTACGGACAATCTTATGTAATTTTCAACTGCCATTCCCATTGATTCGCCATGTATCACATTGCCGACTATTATTCCGCCAATAACATTAATGGCGGTAATGAATATGCCTATTTTAACGTTTCCCGAAATGAATTTACTGGCGCCGTCCATTGATCCGTAAAAGTCGGATTCTTTCTGCACCTGCGCCTTTCTCTTTTGCGCTTCTTCCTCGGTGATAGAACCGGAACTGTACTCGGTGTCTATGGCCATGTATTTTACCGACATTCCGTCCAGTGTGAAACGTGCGGCGACCTCGGCTATGCGCGTGGCGCCTTTGGTAATTACCACCACCTGCACCGCAATGATGATGACAAAAATAATTGCGCCGATTACCAGCCCCTGGTTTCCGCTAGACCCGACAACAAATTCGGAAAAGGCCCTGATCATCCGTCCGTCAAAAGCAGGCCCTTCGGTAAGTATTTTTCTTGTTGAAGAAACGTTAAGCGCTAAGCCGAAGACAGTGGTTACCAGCAGCACAGTGGGGAAAAGGCTGAATTCAGTAGGTTTCTGGGAATACAGAACAATGAGCAGTATAAGAAGAGAAAGAATTAAATTTAATGCCATGAGCGTATCTAAAAGCCATGTGGGAAGCGGGATGATTAACATTGCCACTATGGCTATCACACCAATGCCGATAGTCATATCCTTCATGTTGCCAAGGGGAATTCTTGTTTTATTTCCTTCGCTGCCCGCGCGTATAATGTCTGCCATTCAATCTCCTCTATGCGCTGTTCCGGGCAGACGCATCTGCCCCGTTAGATGAATATAATTGAGACAAAATATCCTGATTGTTTTGCTGAGCTTTCGCTTTACGCCGCAATTCATTAATGTCCATAACTTTCCTGAATATTGTCGCCACTACCGAATAGTATGCTTCAGGTATATAATCTCCCACTTCTGTTTTTTTGTACAGTTCCTGGGCTACAAATTTATTTTCTACTATAGGAACGCCTGAGTCCGCAGCGACTTTGCGTATCCGGGCTGCCGTTTCATCGGCGCCTTTTGCGCTGACCATGGGGCCGGGCATGGTGTTCTGGTCATATTCCAGCGCAACTGCATAATGCGTTGGGTTGGTAATAACCACATCCGCCCTTGGGACGGCCACGGCGATGTTTTGCTTTAACAGTTCCCTGAAACGATGGCGAATTCTGTTTCTAATCTGCGGATCGCCTTCGTACATTTTCATTTCTTCCTTCATTTCCTGCCTGGACATTTTATTCCGTTCCTTGAAACGCCAGCGCTGAAACATAAAATCGGGGATGGACAAAAGCAGCAAGAGGAATGCGCAGAACAGCAGCATGCGAATGGCAATTGAAGAGACGGTTGTTAATCCCTGCCACAGGCTTGCTTTCTGCAAATTTGCCAGTTTGTTAATCTCCGAGCTGATCAAATAGTATGCGATTCCGCCGATAATTGCCATTTTTACAATGGATTTAACCAGGTTAAACAATCCGTCTATTGAAAAAATCCGCTTAAAATACTGTCCGAATTTGGGCAGCACTTTTGAAAAATTCAGGGCAAGCGGTTTTGTGGTAAACAGAAAGCCAATTTGGACAACATTGGAAAAAATTGCAGCCGCAACAGCAATAAGAAGAATAGGCAGGGCAAGTTCAATGAGATAACTAAANAACACCCCAACAATAAGCGCATCTTTGGTAGGATCCAGTTCTGTTGCCCTGGTAAAGAAAAACCGGAACATTTCAACGCATGTGCGCAGCATGGAAGGCGCAAGGAAAAGCAGCAGCAAGGCGGGGAAAAGCAGGGTAATTGCGCCCGAAACTTCCTGGCTTTTAGGCACCTGCCCTTCTTCACGCAGCCGCCTCAGTTTATGCTCGGTCGGCGGCTCTGTCCTGCCCTCAGCCTCCGCATTGTCAGAAAACCACTGCAAGTGAATGCAGGGGATCGGGGATCGGGGATCAGGG
>JGI24702J35022_10002280_pt1 | contig 11769 bp, 11 predicted proteins | sample TergutTh196P4_FD_35022 | JGI IMG/M metagenome (IMG submission 35022)
TCAGATAACCATACGGTTTTGCTCGTTAATGAGTTTATTCATCTCGGCGCGGATACCTTTAACCGTGCCTTCTACCTCTTTGCCATTGATGTAAATGTTTATCCTTCGGGTACTCGCTTTTGCCATAAATTTTGAAATTTAGGGCAAAGGTAAGGGGATGAAAAATGAGGGGGTAGGACAAAAAGAGGTTTTATCTCTTAATAAGCGACTTGATGGGATTTAAGAATTTATCCAATAACCGTAAATCTTCGGTAATGATTTCGGCTGTGCCGGTCATTTCTTGACTGAACTCTAATGTTTTTCCATAGTTGGTTATTAACGAATCGGGAAAAACAACTTCCAAAACAAAATTCTTTTGATTTTCTTTATTTATGGGAACTAATGAAATATGGGTAATTTGTACCTTTATCATTCCATATTCCAAGTGAGGATAATTGTCGAATTTTACGTTTACAAACTGTCCCTCTTTCACTTTTCCTGCGCCTTGCGGGGGCAACTCTATTTTTCCTATAATTTTGGTTTTATGTTGTGGTACAACCGTTGCCAACACTTCGCCGGCTACAATATTTTGATTATGCTGCCAATATTTGGTCATCGTGCAAAAGCCGTCCATTGGGCTAATTAAGAGGTAGTTTTGTTCCCATTGCGCTAATTGGGTTTGTAATTGATTAAAACTGCTACTGAGGTTTTGCAGAAATTGTGTTTGTTGTTCCAAATCTTGCTGTTGCAATTCAAAAATGGATTGTTCTAATTGTGCAATGGACAATAATAGGTTGTCTAACGACATTTTTGTATTCTCAAAAGATTGTAATTGTTGTAAATAGGTTCCTTTTGTGCGTTCAAAGTCTGCTGCTGAAATAACATTTTTTACATATAACACAGAATCTATGGCAAACAGTTTTTCGGCACTTTGTAATTGACTTTCAGCAAAGCGAATTTGCGTTTGCGTTTTAGCAACGATCTTTCTGTATTGTGTTATTTGTCTTTCAGTAGATGCTATTTTCTTTGCACAAAATTGTGTTTCTATAAAGAAACAATAATCTTTATAATTTTTTACAAATGCTTCATAAACAGGTTGAATTTCGCCAAGTTGGGCGGAAGGCAGAAAGCAGAAAGCAGAAGGTGTAACTTGTAACTCGTAACTCGTAACTAATTCTTTCAAACTCATCACATCTTCAAAACGGGCGGGGTTTTCAATATGAGCAATCAAATCACCTTTCTTAACTAACTGCTTTTCAGACACAAAAATAGTATCTATTCTTCCACTACTTTTTGCCATAAGACCAGCGGGCAAATTTTCGGAAGTTACGGTAATGGATGCCACAATAATATCAGGATATTTAAAGAAATAACTACCAACGGCTAATCCTGCAATAACAATAAAAATAATACTAATCCCCCAACGGATTATCCAACGTGGTGGGCGACCCAAAATTTCTTGTACGGCAGGGCTTTTTAGTTCAATCTCCTTTTGGATAGTTTCTTGCTTTGTTTCTTTTTCTTCTTCCATATTAATTTCCTAACTCCAACTGATTTTTTACTAATTCATAATATACCCCTCGCAATGCTGTCAATTCCTTGTGTGTTCCCTGTTCTACTATTTTTCCCTTTTCTAATACTACAATATTATCCGCATTTTTTACCGTACTCAAACGGTGCGCAACAATGACAACTGTTTTTCCTTGAAAAAATTCATTCAGGTTTTCCATAATCACTTTTTCATTGTTGGCATCCAACGAGTTGGTGGCTTCATCGAAAAAGATATACTCAGGATCTTTGTAAACGGAACGGGCAATGAGAATGCGCTGCCGTTGCCCTTGACTAATGCCCTGCCCTTCCTGACCAATTCTTGTGTTGTAACCCAAAAGCAACCCCTCTACCATCTCTTGGATGTTGGCAACTTTTGCAGCATTTAGCAAACGTGCAGTGTCTATAATTTCATCACTTACGGCAATATTACGGGCAATGGTATCTGAAAAAATATAACCGTCTTGCATTACTGCACCGCAATTTTCTCGCCAAATGTATGTATTAATGTTTTGCAGGTTGTATTCGCCAACTTTTATTTCACCTTTTACGGGTGGGTAAAAACCAAGCATTAACTTTACTAATGTCGTTTTTCCGCTACCACTCATACCCACAATAGCGGTTACTTTTCCACTCGAAATTTCTAAATTAACATCGTCTAAAACTATTTCACTATGTGGACCATCATATTGAAAGGTAAGGTTTTGAATTGAAACAGCCTTTTTATGTGGAAGTAGCGTTATTTTGCTTTCGTTTGGGTTTTCTTCATCTTCGCGGTTGTGAATTTCGCCCAAACGTTCCAAACTAATTTTGGCATCTTGCGCGGACTGTACAAAACCGATTAATTGGCTGATAGGTGCATTTAATTGACCGATAATATATTGCACCGCCATCATCATTCCCAAAGTCATATTGCCGGTAATTACTGCTTGCGCGGCAAAAAAGGAGATGATGATGTTTTTAGTTTGGTCTATAAAAAACGCGCCTGCCTGTTGATACTGACTTAATGCCAACCCTTTTATGCTGACATTAAACAGTTTCGCCTGAATATTTTCCCACTCCCACCGTTTCTGTTTTTCGCAGTTGTTGAGTTTTATCTCCTGCATTCCGGTAATGAGTTGATACAAATTGCTCTGCTCTGCCGATGCTTGCGCAAAACGTTTGTAATCCAATTCTTTACGTTTTTTTAAGAAAACTACAATCCAAAGCACATACAAAATGCTTGCCAACAAAAAGATACCAAGTATTTTAAGATTGTACAATCCCAAAACAATAGAAAAAATAATGAGATTAACAAACGAAAACAGTGTATTTAAACTGCTTGAGGTAAGAAAATCCTGTATTCTCGAATTATCTCTAATGCGTTGCATAATATCGCCAATCATCTTAATATCAAAAAAGCGAATAGGCAATTTCATCAACTTTATCAAAAAATCGGAAATCATTGAGATATTGATTCTTGCTGTAATATGCAGCAAGATCCAACTTCTAATAAACTCTACTACCGTTTGACTGGTAAATAAAATCAATTGCGCAATGAGGATTAAAGTAACAAAACTTAAATTTTGATTACTAATACCGTAGTCAACAATACTTTGAGTTAAGAATGGAAATATTAATTGCAGTAATGAACCCAACAACAACCCCAAAAACAACTGAACAATATATTTACTGTATGGTTTTAGATAACGGAAAATATAAGAGAATTTGGTTCTGTCGCTTTTTTCATCCTCTTTTTCGTAAAATTCCGGTGTTGGCTCAAGCAATAGTGCAATTCCTTCATCTTCCCCCTCTTTTTTGGTACTAAGCCATTGGTTGCAAAACTCCTCAACGGTAAATTTTATTAACCCATGCCCGGGATCCGCCACCCTTACATAGCCTTGCGGCAGACGAGTGGATGAGTATCCTTGTCCCCTTGTCTTCTTGTTCACTTTTACTTCGTACACCACCACAAAATGCTCCTGATTCCAATGCACAATGCAGGGTAGCGGCACATCTTTTGCCAACTGTTCAAAATTCAGTCTTGCACCGATGGTTTTAAACCCCAACTTTTCAGCGGCATCGCTAATGCCCAGCATACTCACGCCGGCGCGAGTGGCACTGCACATTTCCCGCAATTTTTGAATTGTATAGTTCTTTCCGTAATGCTTAGCCACCATAGCCAAGCAAGTGGCACCGCAATCCATAGCGTCGGGTTGTTTGAGATGAGAAAAAGATTTAATCGTTTTTATTTTGTTTCTTTTTTTATATCTGATTCTATAAATTGTTCTATATTTTCCGTTTTGTAAACTTTACCTTTCCGAAAAAAATAGGTGATATCAATCACAAAACCTCTATAATGATCAATATGTTTTTGCCATTGATATAAATCTAATTGTTTATTTTCGATAATTACATGATTTGGTGTAAACCATCCGGTGTAGCCCATTGAAATGCTTAATCTATTTTTGAAGAATTTTTTAGAAATATAAAATTCAAGCATAGGAGAATTTTTTAGATAGCCATCATAATTAATTCTTTTTCCGTAATACTCTAAATATAAATCTATTTCAAAATCGTAAGGAAGATAAAATTCTGCTGAAAGATTTAAGTCAAAATTAAAATTTTTGCGATTAATTATATTGTTAGTAATATATTCATAAAAAGGGCTCACATCCAATGAAAAATATGCAAAATCAAGTTCAAATGAAGTATTAAGAAAAAAAACGAATTTGTTAATTCCTTTCATATTAATGGGTTTTGAAACAAAAACATTCTGCTGATAAAATTTTTGCTCGAACATGAAATTTTGTAAATACTGGTACGAAAAAAGAGTTTGCAGAGAGAAAATGTCTCTCATCCAATAATATTCCAAGGAAAATGTGTGTAGTGTGGCAGGTTTTAGAGATGGATTACCTTCACGAGCCGACAACGAATCTGATGAATAGGTACGATATGAATTTAACATCCAAACAGATGGATAATAATTGACTGCTCTATAATTGAACCGTAGGGTATGTTCATCTTTAATTGTTTGTAAAACAGTAAGTGAGGGCAGATAATAGAATTTATTTACACATGATATGTCGTTTAGAAAAGCCAAATATCCTTCTATTTTGTTGCCAATCCTAAGACTAAAATTTTTATGATGAAACAATAAATCAGCATAATAATGGCTTTTTAAAATACTGTAATTGTAAATAGTATCAGAAAATCCTCCATCCTGATAGTTCGTATTCAAAATTTGATAATACGCTAAAGCACCAGTATTAAAATTAAATTTCTTTGAAATGGGATTGTAGTAATCTATCTTTAAATTATAGGAATATCGAGATGACTTTGTATTTTCTTTTCTTGAATAATCCGAGAGTGGTAAAGAATCGGTCATTTTCGATTCATTATATTTGGAAATATTGGTAGCGTATAGGTGGTAAAAATTAAAGTTTGCAGTAAAATTGTGGTCTTCTTTTTTAAATTTTTTTCTATAAAACAAGGTATAATTACCTATAAAACTCCTTACGTCATTTTCGCATAAAGAAGAAACAGTATCGGAAAAATTATGGAAATCTGTTTGAGTAGAATAACTTTGGCTTTTTGTAGATAATAGTTGTATCTTATTATTTGTATAGAGTGCTAAAAAATTACTGTTATTGATATAATATTCAATCCTATTTTCTACATTAGGTAAAATATTAGTGTATTTGGCAAACTTTTCATTGGATTGATAAATAATTGGGGGTTCTTCAGAGGAATAAATTTCTCTATAAATAGTATCAGATTCTCGTTTGTGGTCATAAAAAATATTTGAACAGGAAAAAGTGTATCGTACCTTTTCAGTACCATAATTAAATTTTAACCCGCCAACAATACGGTTGTAAGGAGGCGCATCCCAACCGCCGTAAATTCTAAAACCATATCCTTGATCAATTTTTTCTTTAAGAATAATATTAACAACACCATCAATATCAGTGCTATATTCCGAAGAGGGGGCTGTAATGACTTCTATTCGTGCAATATCTTGAGGGTCTATTGAACCTATATCTGCTCCTACGGAAGTAAGCACGCCATTAAGCATAACAACCGTTTTTCCTTTTTCTTTCCCTTTAATATTTACAGTTTCATTTGCTTTATTAACAAAAAGTTCAGGGATTTTTGCCAATAGTTCAACACTGGTAGTTACTTTTGATAACAAAGTGCTATCTACTTGGTAAACAGTGCGATCAATTTTAACACTATTAGGGAGTTGAGCAGTAATTGATATTTGTTGTAATAAAATAGTATTAGGCATGAGTTCAATTCTACCCAAATTTACCTTTCGTTTTTCTTGTATAAGAAAAATAGTATCTTTTTGTTGATAACCTATATAGTGAATACGACAGAGATAATTACCATGTGTTAAATTTTGAATTAAAAAATTACCTTCTTCATTTGTTATGGCCCCAGCATAAAAGGTAGAATCAGGTAGTTCTATAAATAGCACTGTTACAAAAGGAAGGGGCTCACCTGTATTTTTATCTGTAACTTTTCCCTCACAAGAGTAATTTTGTGCGACAACCAATATTTTTGCAAAAAATAGAAAAAATATCAGTATAATATTTGTGTTTAATATTTTGTGGAACATATTGTTTAAAAGATTTCTTTATTTTTGTAAAGGAAAAATATTACACAAATCATTACATTTTAATACAAATTCGTAATTTGATATTGGAGGACAAAGAAAATTATATATACAATCTTTACATGGTTCAACTTTAGAGCGTACAAGAAACCAATTAGATGTAGTTTCAATCATTTCTTTTTTTAGTAAAGATACTAATGAGGTATCGAATAGATTCCCTATTTTTTTGGTATTCATATTTGTAAATATGTCTCCATTGGGTAATACTATAATTTTTCCATAAAAAGAAGAATTTAGTACAGTATTTTTAAGAACTTGATTTAGGGTTAGCATCATCTCATCAAAATCATTTTCACGAATAAAAACGTTGTTTTCAAAGAACCTAGCATTTTTACCATTAAAAAAGGGAAAAAGAGAATTGGAAACATTATCTTGGCTGAAACAATTCTCAAAAAATTCTATATCATTCTTTGTTTTCACTAAACAATGAATTTCAATTTTATCAACAGGAATTTTTTTAATAATGTCATTTATTACATAAGAAAAACTATTTTTTGAGATACAGAATACAATTTTTGCATTTGGGATTGTTAGTATTTCTTGTATTTTATCAATATTCATTAATGCACTTTGGTAATCAAGATAGAAGAACAAATTTGTATTAGATTTCAATTCTTTCAAAAAGACAATAATATTATTTAATTCTGAATATGCAAATAAATCACCACCAAGAAAGTCTAGTCTATCCAAAAAAGATAAAGACAAAATGTTATACAACATTTCTTTTAACCTACCAAAATTCATTTCCATATATGTTCCTTGCTCAATATTGCACAACAATTGCTTATAAGCATTATTCGGTAATTTACTATTGTGAATTACTCCGCCTTTATTTAGGTAAATAGATATAGTGTGAAGATAAGACAGGCTATTGTCATTTTTTGAAAACAACTCAATATTTTTTCTATAATCATTTTGAATTTTTAGAGAAGGATAAAATTGTATAGGTACTGTTGAAGATGTTACGGTAAATCCCATATTATTGTCTTCAATTTGCTTTATCAATTCATTAAAAATATGATTATTATTTTCATGAGGTAGAATTGGATATATGTGAAGCCCTTTTATATTTTGTTGAAATAATTCTGCAATAACAGGATTATTATAAACTAATCGTGATCCATTATACGAATGATATAATAAAACAAGTTTTCCTTTTATTTGTACAAAAACGTCTGGTTCGAGAATAATATATTTTTTCATATTTGTATTTTTTTATACTTCAAGTACTGAATCAACAATTATATTATTAAAAGTTAATGGATATTTTTCCATGTATGATACAATATCTTGCATATAAGATGCAAATTTTTTTTTATTTAAATGTCCATAGCAACAGACCGGTTCTTTTTTATCAAAATCAAGGAAATATAAACACTGATTACAACTAGCTATTAAATAACAAGTACTGCACAGAATGTTTAATTGTCTTAAATATGCATTATATTGATCTGCAATTTTTTCAAAATCTATATGCACATCTTCACGATCAATATAACCCATACAATATTTATGATTAGTTTTTTCACAAGGTAAAATTTTTCCGTTTGCAGTAATAAATATACTTTTATCAAGAGGGATACAAGTTCCTGTAAGTTTAATAGGTCTAGGTAAGTTTAAAAATAAAGATTTGTAGTCAAAATATGACAAATTACACATGAAATGGATAAAGAACAGTGTGTCATGATAATCAGGAATTATTGAGAAATCCGTATCATGCAACTGTTGAAAATAATCTTCCGATGAATGTATGTGTTCATACTTATTTTTAAACATTTTTAATAATTCCTCTTTTTTTTCTTCGACAAAACCATCATAAAGCACTTCATTAATCATTGGTTTTTTATTAAAATTGCTTAAAACAAAATCGTTAATCTCTTTACACGAATTTCTATCATGAAGAACTGCATTAAAACTAATGTTTTTTTTGAAATAATCAGCATATCTTTTCATTACATATTTGATATTGCTAATTACAATTGGAAAAGACTCTTGCCCATTTTTAAAGACCCGATAACTATTATTATTTCTATTGCCATCTAAACTGATTAACAGACTAAAAGAATGTTCTTGAAGAAAATCCACGTATTTATCAAGTAAGATTGCATTAGTAGTCATATTAAAGGTAAAAGAACGGCTTTCAGTTTCCAATTCTTTGGTAAACAAAACAATTTTCTTAATGAGGTCAAAGCATAATAAAGGTTCACCTCCATAAAAACTAATAGCGATTGTTTGTTTATCCGAAATGCTATATGAAGAATTTGTTAAGTCGAAAATGTATTTAATAATCTGTTTTGCATTATGTAGTTCCAAATCATTTCCTTGTCTTGTATCATATCTGTTATAAAAATCTCCATATCCACAATATTTGCAATGTAAATTACATCGTTCTGTTAGTTCAAATACAATATTCGGTTTGTTAGATAATCCATATTTAATATTTTCTGGCGTAATTTTCGTTATCGGTTTTATTGCATATAAGTCTCCGTCATAACCATCAATATAATACAAAATTTTTGTTTTATATTTATCAAACTGAGAAAAAGTAATGTTAATTTTGTGGTCAATGAGTAGAGGAAGGAATTGATAATAATCATTAAGTAAATCTACTCCATTTTTATCTATCAATTGTATTATTTGCCAAATATTTTTTTCTACACAATGTAATCTTTTTTGAAAAGAATTATAAAGGTAATAATTACCATTATTACTAATAAAAATTGTTATATTTTTCATCTGTTTATTTTTTTTATTTTGAAATTATTTATCATTTGCGGTCAATATGGTATTTGTAAAACTCATGAAAATTAATTTATAAATATTGAATTATTAATAAATTTTGTTTCAAATCTAATAAATAAACTGTTTCTTTTAAAGGATGTCTTAAAAAACCGTCCTTTAAAAGAAACAGTTTAGAACTACTTGTTAACACTACGTTTATTAGATGCGTTTTTATTGTCACATGTACATTGGCTGTTAACACAGGGACATGAGCAAGGACCATGGCATTCCAATGGCTCTACTCCACCACCTTTTATCATGTGTAATTCATGATTTCGTAGTTCTGATTGATTATTAAGATAGAATAATTTAAGCATTTTTGTAAATAATTAAGATTAAATAATAATTTAAAAATTTTCGAGAAAAACTCATAATTTATACAAATTACTATTTCTTAAAATGAGATTTGGGAAAACAGCCTCATTTTAAGAAATAGTAAAAATTAAAATTACTTTTGTGTACCGCAATATTTATGATCTGCACTTTTCTTTTCGCAAAGAGCATTACAGATACCACAGGCACATGAGCAACTTCCCGGTACGTGTACACTTCCACCTGCCGACTCACCGCCTTTAATTGTATGTAATTCACGATTTTTTAATTCTGATTTTTTGTTAAGACTAGCTAATGTTATCATTGTTTTAAAGTATTATGTTAATAAATAAGTTTCCTTTGCCTAAGCCCATAGGAAAATTATACCGTTATGATATAATAAATCATGGTTTGCGCATAATTAACTAAACCAAGTTGCACATCGGCTATGCACGAACCTACCTGTGTACTATTTATTGGTTTATGTCTTCCCGAAAATATAAGCATCTGGGCATCGCTTTGGTAAATCATTTTTTTGTATTTTTGTGCCTTTAATATGGTTGTGCCATAAATTGATATACCAAACAACTTCTGTGCATTTATTACAACCATAGGTGCCATGTAGCAGGGTGGGTAATTTGCTTTCTAAGGAAAAAATACCTATCCCTGCATTTAGCACCTTTAAGTTATCGCCTCTGCCAACAGGCGCACACAATGACAGAGGCATTATTTATCAAAGTTATTTTTGCCCAGATACCAAATATTATTATTAGGCAAATGGATAATCTTACAAAAGAGTGATTTGAAAAATAGATGAGAAATAAGGCGTATAATTAAACAAAATAGCATTTCATTTAATAAAGTTCCACTCGCACAAATATTGTGCAAAATAGAAATGACTTTATTATACAAACTACTTTTCATATCAAAATCTGATTATTTTTTATTTATTCACAAACGCCTGATAATCGCTAAAGAAAATATCATAAAAGATAAAAGTACCGGTATCTTCGTCCCTGTATAGCATTTGTTCCGGAATATTAAGAAACTCTCCATTCGCACCCACAATATAAAGAGAGCGGTCGGGCATGAGGAAAAAGTCTTCATCGGTCAAATCTAATTCATCAACGCTAATAGCAAAATATAAATCCGTTCCGTAATCATCTTGGTAAAGATATATAGTTGCCGATTGGGCACACGATGAACCCGCACCTTGACAAGGAACATGAAAGTGGTTGCCTCCCATTGTAACGCAACCCGGACAACCATTGCTGGAATGTCCAACCATTACAGAGATTTTATACCCCAGTATTTGTTTTGAGTCTGTACAAATAGGGACCGCTGCGTTTTGTAAAACATCAGAATTAGAATTATTTTTTTCTTTTTTTTCGCAAGCGAGGAAAATAAAAAATAGAATAAAAAAAATGGGAACTAATCTTTTCATAGAATTATAATTTTAAGTAATTAATTTCGTTTCAAAAATAAATAAAAACCAAAAGAAAAAAACTCTTTTTTATCAAAGGACGAGTTTGGCGAAATAAAAAGGATGATTTTTTTTGAGGCATCAAAAATCATAATATGAAACAACTTTTCAAATTTCAAAACTATGCCTTTCACATCATTTTTTGGATAGTAGTAGCCATTATTTTTACACAATATTCTTTTTTAAGACCATGTTGCAGAGATACACACTTATATAAAGAGATTTTATGTGCCTTAATGATAGCAATGGGCGTTTATTTGAATAAATTTATTGTATTTTCAAAATTATATTTAAGAGGAAAATACTTGCAATTTTGGAGTATTAATACCATACTTATTCTATCTCTCGGATTTATTGAATTTCAATTAATTAAACCGGATATTAATTTTTTTAAAAATCTTATATTAACAGAAGATTTTTATTGGTATCTTCTTACTGTTTTTATTTTGGTAACTTTACGTGATGCTGCATTTTTTGCTTTTTTCTTCATCATACGGGTTAATCAAAATATGAAATACTTACTAAGAGAGCGTCAACAATTATTAGCCATTGAAAACAAGCAAATTATTGTTACGCTTTCTGCTCAAAAAGAGATTATTGTGAACCTTATGGATATTGTTTATATATCCAGCGATAGAAATTGTATTTCATTCCATTTAATTAATAACAGGATACTCAAACAATATCAAACACTTGCTCACTTAGAAGAGTTTTTGCCCAAACATTTGTATGTAAGAATTAATAGAAGTAACATTGTTTTTTATAGATATGTGTGTGAATTTGATGAGAACTATGTAACAATTAGAATTAATGATAAATACGAAAAAATAAAAATTCCCATTCAACAGAGTAATAAGGCAGAAAAATATGATGAACTAAAAAAACATATTTCATCAGAGATACTAAAAATGAATGGCGAAATAAAAAAAGTAAAAAAAGAGAAAATCCGGCGAAATAAAAAGGACGATTCTGTCGAAATAAATGAAATATCCAAACAAATTTTGGAAAC
>JGI24702J35022_10002281_pt1 | contig 11769 bp, 6 predicted proteins | sample TergutTh196P4_FD_35022 | JGI IMG/M metagenome (IMG submission 35022)
GGTGGACCGGGGCAGACGAGGGCCTCTTCGAGGACATAGCCTCGGCGACGACGGACTTCACGATGCCGGCAGGCGACACGACCCTGACCGCGACGTACAAGACCGCTCCCACATACATTGTTATTGAGGACCTTGGCACTACCGAAGGCGATGAGGACAAGACCGCTGTCATAGATGCGCCAAGCGACGAGTTCGTGCGCGTAACCCTTGAAGGAGACACGATAGATCCTGACAATTACATCGTCAGCGAAGGAGCCTTAAGGGTAGACAGTACCGAGATAACGTTCAAACAAAGCTATATCGACACTCTCGAAAACGGCACATATGTATACAAAGTCGAATTTGCTGATGGATATGCTTACATTACACTGGTTGTCGACAGATCTGCCAATAACGAGCAAACCAACGTTCCCGAAGAAGAAGGAACAAAGAGAACAGCCAGTGGTGGAACCAAAACCCCAAGAACTGGTGACAGCCAAGGCTTACTAGGAATTTATCTAATAGCCAATATCATAATTATCGGAATACTCTGCATACAAATCTGGAAGAGAATAACTAGACGCTGGCATGAATCGCAATCGGCATAACCCAAGAGATTGAAAGGTAGACGTAAAGCGCATCAATGATTATGTTGATGCGCTTCAACGTTTTTAAGCCCAATCCTTTCCAGGTAAAATGAATAACCAAACGTCAGCAGCGACAAGTCAAATCATGACTGATCTGAGCTTCTTGACAGCCAACTTGAAAATGAACAAGAGTATGACACTTGCTTCATCACGTTTTACCATGCCTTTTGTTCTCTAATGAATCAAGTTATACTTACGAGCATGAATACATTACTTTATCCACTCACCACGGTTTTCTGGGGACTGGTCATGCTTTTGTTGATCGTCCTAGTACACGAAGCAGGGCATTATACAGCAGCCAGGCTCTGCGGGATGCGGGTCCGCGAATTCATGATAGGCCTGCCAGGCCCTAGCATCGGCTTTACCATCGGCGATACAAAATACGGAGTCACTCCCTTCTTGCTCGGTGGATATGCCCTCATTGCCGGAATGCAGTATGACTCAGAAAGCCCGACCCTGGCTCACTCCCTGGAAATCCTTGCGTCAGAAGGAAAAATCGACACTAGAACGGTATTATCCTACGAGCCTGCTTTAGGCTATGACTTCGAGAACGACTTAGAGCAGCTTGTCGATTGGGGCACCATCCATCGCAGCAAGTCGAAAACCAGCAAGTACCTCTATGAAATGAAGGCAGGGGATGGTTTTTTAAGGGGAGAAGCACGTAGCCTTGCCCAGCCGGAGGCACTGTTGGCTGAGGACCGTCAAAAAACCTATATGGGGGCTAAGTTCTATCAACGAGTGATAATGCTTCTAGCCGGAGCTGCTTTTAACCTGGTCTTTGCGATTGCCGTAATCACAGCCGTTATGATGTTTGTCGGTGACACTGCTGCAACGACTTCGCTAGCCAGTGTGACCAAGGACTCGCCAGCCTTTGAGGCAGGCGTTTTGGCTGGCGACACGATAACAGCAGTAGACGGCGTCGAGGTCGATAGCTGGGAAGAGCTGTACGACTTGATCGGCACGTATAAAACAGGCGATGTCATACTTCTAGATATCGTACGTGGCGGACAGCATATACAAATACCAGTGACCCTTGCCGACAACAACGGACGGGCCTTCATGGGAATTGCCCCAGAGTTCACTACAGAGCCCGTTGGTTTTCTAGAGGCCTTGAAACGGTCGTTCGAGTTGATTTGGCTTGTTGCCGTGGGAATAGCCGGCCTGTTCAATCCGGCAACATTCGGGGACGTCATAAACCAGTCGTCCTCTGTGGTGGGTATCTCCGTCGAAGCCTCAAACGCGGCTTCCGCTGGTTTTCTCCCCTTTATATTCCTGGCAGCTGCCTTGTCCGTCTCGATTGGGCTGATGAACCTGCTTCCCCTGCCCCCGCTCGACGGAGGGAAGATCCTGCTCGAAAGCATCCAACGGATTACCCGGAGGCAAATTCCCATTCGGGTCATAAACAGTGTCTCGATGCTGGTGCTGATGCTCTTTGGCATGCTTTTCCTCACCGTTACCGTGCAAGACATCCAGCGGTATTTCCTAGGCGGTTAGCCTGCGGGGCAGCGATGTGTTTTGATGATGTGGATAAGTACGGGCTAAAAGCGCCTCGCGACTTGACCCGCCAAGTATGGGTGGGCGGTGTTGCTGTCGGCGGAGGGGCCGATGTCGCTGTCCAAAGCATGTTGACGGCCAAGACCGACGAGCCCGCCAAAGCTCTGGCACAGATCGAGGCGCTGGCGGAGGCAGGCTGTGAGATCATTCGAGTGGCAATTCCTGCCAGGGCGGCACTTGCCGGGTTTAGGGAAATATGCGAGGCCTCCTTGCTTCCAGTCGTTGCAGACATTCATTTCGACTACCGGCTAGCAGTCGAGGCCTGCCGGCTGGGAGCTGCCAAACTGCGCATCAATCCGGGCAATATCGGCGACTTGGACATGGTGGATGCCATCATTGACGCTGCTGGCGAGGCAGGCATCCCTATCCGCATCGGTGTCAACGCCGGTTCGCTGGACAAGGGCATTGCCGAGCAAGCCGAGCTTAGCCTGGCTGAAAAACTAGCTGCCAGCGCTGTGCTATACACCGACCATTTCAACGAGCGCGGCTTTTACGACATTGTAGTCTCGGCAAAGGCGCATGACGTCCCTTCGACGGTCCAAGCGTACCGCCTCTTGTCGCGTGAGATCCCCCAGGTTCCTTTGCACCTAGGCATTACCGAGGCCGGGACATACCTCCAAGGCACGGTGAAGTCTGCTGCCGGGATCGGCGCCCTTTTGCTTGACGGCATCGGTGACACACTGCGAGTCTCTCTGACTGCCGACCCGCTTGACGAGATTGACGTCGCTTGGGAGATCCTAGCTGCTGTCGGGTTGCGTAGGCGTCATCCCGAGCTGGTCAGCTGCCCGACCTGCGGGCGTTGCGAGGTCGATTTGATCAGCATAGCCAATGCGGTCGACCAGCGGCTCAGTGAGATCGACCTGCCTTTGAAAATCGCTGTCATGGGCTGTGTGGTCAATGGCCCCGGCGAGGCCCGCGAAGCTGATGTCGGGGTCGCCTGCGGGCGGGGCAAGGCAGCGGTCTTCTCCCGCGGAAAAATCCTCTACACAGTCGACGAGAGCCAGATCATCGACGCCCTCTTTGAGGAGATCGAGCGTTTTGTCAGCACTGGATAAGTGCTTGCCTGCGGCTCATGACGAGGATACGGGCATCAAAATCACCTGGCTAGGAAATGCTTCAATACGAATAACAATTGCTGGATTGACGCTTCTGTTCGATCCGTTTATACCTTTGCCTGGTGCAGAGTACTCCTTGACTGCCGAGGAGCTCCAGCCCGCACAACATGTCTTGGTCACACATGGGCATTTTGACCATGCCGTAAGCGTGCCAGAAACCATCGCTGCCGAGACTAAGGCCGTCTATCTGAGCCAAAGCCCGCAAAAAGCCCTCCAGTCTGCGGGTGTCCCGGTTTCGTTGCTTGTACCTGTCCAACCAGGCGATATGCTGGATTTTTCAACAACAAGCGGCGCTCTGGAGACAAAAGGCCCACCCGTCGAGGTGCAGGACGCGAAAAGCAATGCCAGGGTAGCGGTGCTGCGAGGCAAGCATATCCGCTTTGATCTCAAGCTGGTCGTATCGACTTCGTTTAACCTTAAAGTCCTGCAGCACAGGGTAAACATACAAAGAATCCTCCGAGACCATAAGCTGTTTCGGGAGCATGACGAAACGCTGGTATTCGTGGTTTTTCATGTGGATAAGACCATAGTCGTGCTAGGCAGCCTGGCCTTGGACGACGCCGAGGCCTATCCGGAGAGCTGTGACTTGTTGGTCTTGCCCTTCCAAGGCCATACCCGCCTAGAGGCGAAGGCGCTGGCGATAATCGAAAGGCTGAAGCCGAAGGCTATCATGCTCGACCACTTCGACGATGCCTTCCCACCGGTCTCGCGGCACATCGAAACGTCAGGACTGGTACAAGCGGTAGCCGAGCAGTATCCTCACGTGAAGACGATAGTGCCCCAGAGGGGGGAGGCCTTTATCCTGTAGCTGGGGAGTAGAGGGGAGAACAGGCGGCAAGGGACAGGCGGCAGGCAGTAGGCGGCAGGCGGCTCCCACATACATCGCAAATGGATGACACTCCAACGAATAATCAGGCAAAACAAATAAGCTGAGGTACAATATATGAACCCTTGTACCCCTTTCGAAAGGACGAGCCGTGGCCACCAAACCAATTATCGAGCTCAGTAAGCTATATGCCCCAACGCTTCGCGAAGATCCTGGCGATGCAGAGATTGTCTCGCACAAGTTGCTGCTCAGGGCGGCGATGATACGCAGAGTAGCAGCCGGTATCTACAGCTTCCTTCCGCTGGGCTTGAGGGTCTTACGCAAAGTCGAGCAGATCGTGCGAGAGGAGATGGATGCCATCGGCTGCCAAGAGCTGCTGATGAACATCATGCAGCCTGGCGAGCTTTGGCAACGCAGCGGGCGTTGGAACGACTACGGCCCGGAGCTTTTTCGCCTCAACGACCGTCATGACAATATCTTTGCCCTAAGCCCGACTTCCGAAGAGCTGCTAACCGACCTCCTGCAAGGCGAGTTGCGGTCTTATAAGGAACTGCCCAAGTCCTTTTACCATATCCAATGGAAATACCGGGACGAGATGCGCCCGCGTTTCGGCCTGCTTAGGGGACGGGAGTTTCTCATGAAGGATGCCTACAGTTTTCATGACTCGCGGGAAAGCCTTCAAGAGCACTACGATGCCCAGGCCCATGCCTATAGCCGAATCTGCGAGCGCCTAGGGCTTCGCTATGTCCCAGTCGAGGCCGACAGCGGCCAGATCGGCGGCAAGGTAACGCTTGAGTTCATGGCCCTAGCCGACGCCGGCGAGGACGATATAGCGCATTGTGCCTGCGGCTTTGCTGCTAACACCGAGGTAGCGACAGCAGCCATCAAGCCTATGCTGTTCGGGCCTGCTGATGCCGAGCTGGAACGGATCTACACCCCGATCGACGGAAGCATCCCCGAACTAGCCGCCCTTTTGCATACAGAAGAGTCTGCCTGCGTGAAGGCCCTGGCTGGGAAGGGCGCCGATGGACAGGTCTATGTGGTGTTCATTCCCGGAGACCACGAGCTAGGCGATATAAAGGTCAGCAAGGCTATAGAAGGCTTCGAGTTCTTAGACGAGGAGCAAATGCAGGCAGCAGGGCTGGTCTTAGGCTTTATCGGCCCGGTCAATCTGCCTGCCAACATCAAAACCCTGGCCGACCAGTCCCTTGCAGGACTGCCGCGCTGGCTGACTGGTGCCAACGAAAGCGAATACCACTTGTCCGGGGCAGCTCCGGGACGGGACTTTAATATTGACGCTTGGGCCGATTTGGCAGAAGCCAGGCCAGGCGACTTTTGCGCAGAGTGCGGCGAGCCCTTATCCTTCGAAAGAGGGATCGAGGTCGGCCATGTCTTCCAGCTTGGCACAAAGTACTCTGACAGTATGGGAGCCTTCTACATGGCAGAGGACGGCAGCGAACGCCCCTTTATCATGGGCTGTTATGGCTGGGGGGTGAGCCGCTCCATAGCGGCTGTCATCGAGCAGCTAAACGACGAGGCCGGCATAGCCTGGCCGATCAGCATTGCCCCGGCCGAGGTCTGCATTATCCCTCTGAGCCTAGGCGGCAGCCTCGAGGCCACCGCGCGAAGCCTCAGCAGCGAGCTGGCTGCCAGAGGCATAGAGGTGGTGATTGACGACCGCGACGAGCGGCCTGGGGTAAAGTTCGCTGATGCCGACTTGATCGGTTGGCCCTACCAGGTTGTGATCGGGGAACGTAGCCTCGGCGAAGGCCTAGTCGAGCTGAAAAAGCGCTCGGACATGCAAAAATCCAACCTGAGCGTCGAGGACGCAGTTGCCCAGCTGGCCTCGATGGTCGAGGAAGAACGAAGGCTTTTTGCATAGGCTTGGTTATGTCTGCTTTTGGCGAGTTTGAATTAATCGAGGCGTCTGGACTGGGTCCAAATGTCTTTGCGGGTACGGTCTCAAGGCATGCTACGGACGGTAGCGAGGTCGATTTCACTGCAGGTACCGATTATGGGGAGAAAGCCAGGTCGGGCCTGGCTTCCCTCTTGGCGCCTGCTCCCCTTACTTGGCTTGACTTGAAGCATGGCACCGATGTCGTGCTGATTGACGGTACGGCCCAAGCGGATCTTAAGCCTGCGGCGGATGCTGCGATAATAAACTGCTCTGGCAGAGCTGTCGCTTTCACCACCGCTGACTGTGTGCCGATAATCGTCAGCTCACCATCGGCTGTACTTGCTGTCCATGCCGGCTGGCGGGGCATAGCAGGAGGAATCATCGAGCTGGCGATAGAGCGCCTAAGCGAAGCCACTGCTTTGCAACCAGGCACTTTCCATGCCTGGGTCGGCCCTTCCATCGACCAGGCGAATTACGAGATTGACGATCAAACCGGGCAACTGCTGCTTGCCCGGCCGGCAGTTGCCAGACATAGAGACCTATGTCTTGTCCAAAACCGCATAGGGCATTGCTTGGCAGACTTGCCGAAGATGGCCGAGGTGATTATGCTTGAAGCCGGTTTGCATCGGGGAAATATCGTAGTCACGGGTTTATCCACATATGAAAGAAACGAGCTGCATTCGGCCCGCCGAGACGGTGAGGCCTCTGGCCGCATGGCTACTTTTGCGGCCTTGTCGGCAGGGCAGGGGTGGGACTGTTAATGGAAGGGCAGCAAAAAACCAGCCCAACAGTGCGTAAAGGCACTGATAAACGGGGGAGCCTCATCGTCAGCTTCGTTCGGGGGATGGCGTTTTTCATGGGCACTTACTCACTGATCAGCCTGTACGCCGTCCTGCGGGGTGGATACTATAATGCTAACATGTGGTGGATTGACCTGACCGATATCCCGCAGGCTTTGGGCCTGACGATCCAGCTCTGCGTCTCGATAGCCCTGATCGCGTTTTTTATCAGGGTACCGACCAAGCTGGTGTGGCGGACGGCAGGAGCGGCGCTCTGTGTGGTTTTCGCGTTGTTTGCCCTGCATAATGCGCTTTCGGTCTATGAGGTCGTCCGCCTCGGGTATGTGAAGCTCGGGTTCTCGCCGCCTTTCTCGGTTTTCGTGATGTTGGCGTTTATTGTCTTTACAGTTGCGGTATTTTTCAGTTATCGAAGCCTGCCCGATCCCAGTGACTCGCCTGAGGCAAAAGCGAGAAAGCCGTTCAAGGCACGCTTTTTATCATTTTGCACTATCACCCTGGCTGTGATTCTATGCGGGATTGCCTTTCCCCTGGGGCAGTTCGTGTGTTTTGGCATGACCGAGTACCAGGGGTCGGTGGACGCAGTCGTTGTCCTGGGTGCCCGGGTCTATCCGTCGGGGACCCTGTCGCCGGCTTTGGCCGGCCGGGTCGACAAGGCGATCGAGCTCTACCATTTAGGCTACACCCCGGTGTTGATCATGTCTGGGGGGAATGCCGGAGATGGCATGAACGAGGCCTTGGCGATGCGTTTGTACGCCATTGACCATGGAGTTCCCAGCGATGCGATCATTGTCGACACCGAAGGGTCGAATACGGAGAACACTGTAATCAATACGATCCGGATTGCCGAAGAACACGGCTTTAAGACCATCGGGGCAGTGAGCTCCTTTTACCATATGCCAAGGATCAAGATGTTCTTCCTAAGTTACGGGATGGATGTCTTGACCTATCCAGCCGATGGCACAAAAGAGGGGGCTTCGACAGTCCGGACTGCTATGCGGGAGATTCCTGGCTGGTGGTTCTACTGGTTTAAGATGGCATTGTTCCACAACTAGGGAGAAACCCTCGGCGGCTGTGCTTTTCGCCTTCCCCCTTCCCCTTCTCCCCCGCCCCGCCCCCCTATCTCTATGCACACTAGCATAATATTAATATTTACCTAACACGTTCTTTAAGGATAAGTGCTGCAGATTGACGATTGTCCGCAATTTTTCTACCGCTTAAAAAAGTGCCGTTTTGCAAAAGCCCTGGTCAGAAAATTGCTAATCTGAGTAACATAATTTTTCGTCCGAATTTGCCGCGAATTTGCCCGGAAAAATTGCGGACAATCGTCAATCTGCAACAGGATTAGCCAGGATTCAAGCCTAAACCCTTTCTGTGAGAGGATTTAAGCCGGATTCATCAGAGAATAAGGCAAAAAACAGAGCTAAGAAACAAGCAAAACTGGCAGGCGCATGCTGGTTAGGAGTATTGACTAGCATCAACTAAAGTATGCTCTATTAATCATCTGGGAATAAGTTGACAGAGCGGATCTTGCAAGCCCGATTCAGGTAGTTTATGAGTATTCCAAAACTAATAGCACAGACAGTTTTTATATAATAAGACTAGCAGTACTTAATAACTAAGCTATGTTATTTGAGGCTTCAGAGGAGGGCAAGCTAGGAAACCAAGCAAAAGGCCTCTTGTATTGGCTGACTTGAAGGGAAATCTCATGAGGGAGCTCAAGCCTTTTAAAGAACGTAAAAGCATTATCTATTTATCAGCTTTGATACTAACAGTATCGGTCATGCTGCTGACCCTGCCTAATGTAATCGCCTTTGCTGACGATACATATGATTGGGCAGATGCCACAGTGCCGATAATAGCAGATGGCGACACCGTGGCCATCAGCGGCTCACCAGCCGGCACCCTGCAGATACCGGCAGGCGCGACCGTCACCATTACCGGATCGGTCACCACCGCCGACCAGGGCATCACGCTGGACATCGGCGAGTGGGCGACGGTCGACTGGCAGGCGACCTACTCCGGCTCGCCGGCAGCAGGCGATGGCCTCTACCTCGTGACCTTGGAAGGCAGTGGCAGCTTCATCGCCAGCAGCGGAGCCATCACTAACAGCGGCGATGGCGGCAGCCTGCTCATCAACGCCACAAGCACCACAGTCACCCTGTCGGGCAGCGCCACGGTCTCATCCCCAAGCATTGGCATCGCTATCAACATCAACGTTGACGGAGTGACGTTGAATGTCGAATCCGGGGCCAGCGTTGCCAGCACCGGCACCGGCTATTCGGCCTGTGTGCTGGTCGGCGACGATATCCATGACACGAGCATCAATGTCAACGGCGGAACGGTCAGCTCCACTTCTGCGAGCATCGCCATCCGGGACGGCTTTACCAGCGCGACCTGCTCCAACAACACGGCGATCACGGTCAACGGCGGCGCGGTCTCGGCTGTCGGCAACTCGGCTATCACCACGTTCGGCTCGGCCTCGACGGTGACTGTGAACGGCGGCGATGTCTACGCCCCGGCGCAAACCTCCAACTACCCGGTCATCATCGTCAACGGCAATGTCGGTGACGGTATCTTTATCACAGGTGGCGAGGTCTACGCCTCTGCGACCAGCTCCGGCGGCATCTTCGGCAGCAACGGCGGCGTACTGGTGACCGTCGGCAATATCTCTATCAGCGGCGGTTACCTACACTGTAACTATGGCGGTACCATCCTTACCATGGGGGATAATTGCACGGTCACGATCAGCGGCGGCACCATCGAAGCCCGCAACAACTCGCTCGCGCTCTATGCCCCCGCCAGCTACCCGAATACGCAAGTCGTCATGACCGGCGGCACGGTGCTGACCCAGACCAGCTCGGCCTTCTGGCTGGCAGGCAGCGACTCGAGCATCACTATCAACGGCGGCCTGGTATTTTCCTACGGGACATCGCTCTTTGGCACATACAACGCCATATACCTGCCCGGCAGCAACGAGCCGGACATCAGCGGCACGGCTGTGGTCGTGGCCTGGGCCCAGCAAAGCGGCGCATCCTATGCGGCTGGCACCATGGAGCGGCTGATCGCCCTTCCAGGCAGCGCCGCTGTGCGTTGGAACAGCATCAGCGGCATCGACGGTATCGAGTACCAAAACGGCTCGAACACTGGCCTGTTGCCCTTGGACGTCACCATCCTGGCCGAGCCTGACCTAGGGCTGATCTTCGATGCCAGCGAGGACCCGCTGACCGGCGGCTGCTTCTGGCTGGACGCCGATGCCAACGGCCAAATCGATGCCGGCGAGCTGCGCTATGTGCCGGCCTTCGGCACTGCCGTCTGGTCGGATCCCAACAGCGACGGCCCGGGCATCTTAAGGCTGGACGGACTTGAATGGCAGACATCGGCCCCGGTGGCTTTGAAATTCGTCGGTGGCACCCTGACGCTGGCCTTGGCGACAGACAGTAACAACCAGATCGTCAGCACCTATAACGGGACCGCAGACAGCGCCGGCATCGTCAGCGAAGGCTATTACCTGACGATCTCTGGCATAGGAACCCTCACCGCCATCGGCGGGGATACCAGCAGCGGTTCGTCATACGGCATCATGGTCGAGGACGGCCAGATCACAGTGGTCACCTCCGAGCTCGTCGCTTCCGGCGGCAAAGCCGACAACGGCATCTCAGCAGGCCTTTCGGCGGAAATCGTGGCGGTCTACGCTGCCGATGTCACCGCTTCCGGTGGCGAAGCCATGTTCAGCTATGGGGCTATCGGCGACCAGGTCGGCATCACCGACGGTTCGCTGCGGGCCTATGCAGCCAGCTCCTTCCATACATCCAGCATCGGCATCCGGGTCTTCTCCCGATTGAACTTCAACGCCGGCACCATCGAGTCCATCGGGTCGACCATGGCTTTCTCGACCGGAGACAGCGGCATCGTCTTGATGAACTCCGACGCCTACAACTGGCTGACCAACAGCTTGCCGGCTGCTCCCGGTGGCAGTGCCACGCTTTACTACCCAGGCAGCGGTGCCGCAGCCTATGACTATACTGCCACCGGCGACACCGACCTCTACGTCTGGCTGGAGTCTGAGCGCGTCGCTGTCGTCGACGATGTGACCGTCAGCGGATACACCGGTTTCAACCTGACCAGCGGGCAGTCGGCGACAATCACCCTGTATGGCGACAGGTTCGCCGCTACCGACCCGGCCATCGATGCCTCCAGCTGGTTTAGCGCGGGCAACCTGCCGGCAGGCGTCACCGCCGTCGCCAGTGTTGAAGAAGGGGATACGACCGCCGAAGTGGCCTTTAGCGGGGCGCCGACAGCCGTATCGTCGGCGGCCTTCCAACTGACGGTACCAGGCGACCGGCTGGGCTATGGCACCGATATCGTTGTCTTCGCCAACGCCGATGCCCGTTTCGACATCCGAGCCGGGCTGGTCTTTGACGATGACCAGGCATACGACATCCCGGCATCTGAGGTCGGCGTGGTCATCGACCCGGTCGATGTCTCCGGCGGCGTCACCGGCGGGGTGCAACCCTACCGCTTCACGGCCAGTGGGCTGCCGGCCGGCCTGGCCATCGACGAACTGACCGGCGTGGTCTCCGGCACCCCGACTACGGCCACCGCAGCCGGCAGCGCCACGGTCACGGTCACCGATTCGCTGGACTTCGCCCGCAGCATCACCATCGATTATGGGGCAGTCACCAACCCAGGCCAGCCGCCGGACGACCCGATAACAACACCGCTGGCCTTCACTCACAGCGCGGCTTTTGACATCCCAGCCTCCAGGGTCGGCCAGGCAATCGCTCCGGTCGCCTTAGCTAGCGGCGTCACCGGCGGGGTCACTCCCTACCGCTTTAGCGCCACCGGGTTGCCAGCCGGCCTGACCATCAACGAACTGACCGGCGTGATCTCCGGCACCCCGACCGCGGCCACCGCAGCCGGCAGTGCCGTCATCACCGTCACAGACAGCGAG
>JGI24702J35022_10002282_pt1 | contig 11763 bp, 9 predicted proteins | sample TergutTh196P4_FD_35022 | JGI IMG/M metagenome (IMG submission 35022)
ACGGATTCCCGTAAAACGCTTTCACGCAGATGCACGTTCAGTTCGTGTTCGGGTATCAGATCGACACGCCGCCCCAGTAATTCGGACAACTGTCTCGCGAGCGGCAGGCGTTGGCGGAAAAGATCGTAACCGCGATCAAAGTCGACCAGGAAATCCACATCGCTGTCCGGACGCTCCTCTCCCCGCGCAACCGACCCGAATACGCGAATCCGACGCGCGCCATATTGCTCACCCAACGCGGCAATCTGATTTCTCTGAACGTGAAGCCGATCCAACAACATGTCTTTCACTTGCATAGCGAGGCTTTTATCCTACCTCATCACCCTTCGATACGATGGATTTCCGCTGCGGCATGATCGAAATAGCTGTCGAGGGTCGCGCAACAAGTCTATTCTCACCGCGCCCAAGGAACCTCTGAACAACCCCCCTGTCATTGCAGCGCGTAGCGAAGCGAAGTCGAAGAATGACAGGGGGGTAACTGAGTCAGCGTATCGACCTGATTTTTTCCTTCAGGAATTCGTACAGGGAATTACTCACCTTCACAACAACGGCGCAAGCCAGCGCCGCGCCTCTTCCAGATCCATCCCCGCGCGGCGGGCCCAGTCTTCCAACTGATCCGGGCCGATTTTGCCGACCGCAAAGTAGCGGCTTTCGGGGTGCGAAAGATAGAAGCCCGCCACGCTCGCCGCCGGGGTCATCGCCATCGACTCCGTCAGGCCCATGCCCGCGTTGCCGGGGGCGTCGAGCAGCGCGAACAGGGCGCGCTTGACCGTGTGGTCGGGGCAGGCCGGATAGCCGGGAGCGGGACGGATGCCGGAATATTTCTCGCGGATCAGGGCTTCGTTGTTAAGCGCCTCGTCGGCGGCGTAACCCCAGTCGTGTTTGCGCACGCGCTCGTGCAGCCATTCCGCGCAGGCTTCGGCAAGGCGGTCGGTCAGCGCCTTGAACAAAATCGCGCGGTAGTCGTCGTGAGCCGCCTCGAATTCGGCCAGTTTGGCTTCGATGCCCAACCCCGCCGTGACCGCAAAAACGCCGCACCAGTCTTCGATGCCGGACGTTTTGGGGGCGATGAAGTCCGCAAGGCACAGGTTGGGCTTGCCGGGCGTGTGTTCGCGTTGCTGGCGCAGTCCGTGCCAGACCAGCACGGGGGTTGTGCGGCCTTCGTCGGCATAAAGCGCGATGTCGTCACCCACGCTGTTGGCGGGGAAAAGACCGAACACGGCTTTTGCCCGACACCATTTTTCGGCAACGAGTTCGTCGAGCATGGCAAGGCCGTCACGATAGACGCTCCGCGCGGCTTCGCCGACCGTCCCATCTTCGAGGATTTGCGGGAAACGCCCGGACAAGTCCCACGTCCGGAAGAAGGGACTCCAGTCGATGTAATCGCGCAGGACGGCAAGATCGACATCGAGCGTCACAATTTTTCCCGAAACACGCGGGCGAGGGGGCGTGTAGGGCGCGGGATGCGGCGCGTGGCAATCGCAGGTGGGGGTTGGCCCCCACGGCAGGCGTAGCGCGTTGGCCCGCGCGGTCTCCAGCGACACACGGGGCCGCGCTTGTATGTTGGCATGGTTGTCGCGCACGCGGGCGTAGTCGGCGGCAAGCCGCTCCCGGAATTCACTGGCGTTTGTGCCGGTGCTGGAAAGCAACGCGCCGATGACGCCGACGGCGCGGGAGGCATCGGGCACGTAGACGACGGGCTGCGCGTAATGGGGCGCGATCTTGATGGCGGTATGAGCGAGACTCGTGGTGGCTCCACCGATCAGGAGCGGCATCGAAAAGCCCTGGCGCTGCATTTCGGCGGCAACGCCACACATTTCTTCGAGCGAGGGAGTGATGAGGCCGGACAGGCCGACGGCGATGGCTTCATGCTCACGCGCCGCCGCCAGGATTTTGTCGGCGGGAACCATCACGCCGAGGTCGATCACCTCGAATCCGTTGCAAGCCAGCACCACGGCCACGATGTTCTTGCCAATGTCGTGCACGTCGCCCTTCACGGTGGCCAACACGATACGGCCCTTGCTTGCTCCGCCGCTACGTGCCTTGTCCGCCTCGATGAAGGGCACGAGATGCGCCACGGCCTGCTTCATCACCCGCGCAGATTTGACGACTTGCGGCAAAAACATCTTGCCCGCGCCGAACAACTCGCCGACGACTTCCATTCCGGCCATGAGCGGGCCTTCGATGACCGCGAGCGGGGGTTTGCCTTCGGCTTCCAGCCGGGCGCGAAGCTCTTCGGTATCGGCGACGACGAAATCGGCAACGCCCTTGATGAGCGCGTGTTTGAGCCGTTCCTCCACCGGCGCGTCGCGCCAGGCGGTGTCTTGACTCGGCCCCGCGCCTTGCGCCCTGCCTGCCTCCTTCATCGTTTTGGCAAACTCGATCAACGCCTCGGCTGCGCCGGGATGACGGTTCAGCACCACGTCTTCCACTTTTTCGCGCAGATCGGCATCGAGCGCGTCGTAGACGCCGAGCATCCCGGCGTTGACGATGCCCATCGTCAGTCCGGCGCGAATGGCGTGGGTGAGGAAAACCGTGTTGATGGCCTCCCGCACCGTGTCGTTCCCCCGGAAGCTGAAACTCACGTTCGAGACCCCGCCGGAGGTATGCGCACGCGGCAGGTTCTCCCCGATCCAGCGCACCGCCTCGAAGAAATCGTTGGCGTAATTGTCGTGCGCCTCGATGCCGGTTCCAATGGCGAAGATGTTGGGGTCGAAGATGATGTCTTCGGGCGGAAAATCCGCGCCGCCTTCGGCCAGCGGCCCGACCAGCAAATCGTAAGCGCGCTGGCAAATCGAAATCTTGCGCGCGAGCGTGTCGGCCTGACCCGTCTCGTCGAACGCCATGACGACGATGGCCGCGCCATAGCGCCGCGCAAGCCGCGCCTGCCGCAGAAACTCCGCATCGCCCGCCTTGAGCGAAATGGAATTGACGATGCCCTTGCCCTGAATGCAACGCAGCCCCGCCTCGATGACTTCCCAGCGCGAGGAGTCGATCATCATCGGCACCTTGGCGATGTCCGGCTCGGTGGCGACGAGTTTCAGAAAGCGCGTCATAGCCGCTTCCGAGTCGAGCATCGCTTCGTCCATGTTGACATCGACGACCTGCGCCCCGTTTTCCACCTGCTGCCGCGCCACGGAGAGGGCGTCCTCGTAACGGCCTTCCCCGATCATGCGGGCGAAGACGCGCGAGCCGGTCACATTCGTGCGTTCGCCCACATTCACGAACAGGCTTTCCTTGTCGACCTCGAATGCTTCCAGCCCCGAGAGCCGTAGCCGGGGCGCGGGTTCCGGCAAGCGACGCGGCGCGACACCCTCCACCGCGCGAACGATTGCCGCGATGTGTTCCGGCGTGGTTCCGCAGCAACCGCCAATGATATTCACCAACCCGGCCCGCGCCCAGTCGCCGATCTCGGCGGCGAGTGCTTCCGGCGTTTCATCGTAGCCGCTTGGCGAGAGCGGATTCGGCAACCCCGCATTCGGGTGGGCGGAAACGAAGCTCCCGCAGTGGGCGGCGAGTTCCGCCACGTAAGGCCGGAGTTCTTTCGCCCCAAGGGCACAGTTCAAACCGAAGGCAAGCGCCCCCGCGTGCATGAGCGAATGCCAGAAGGCCACAACCGTCTGCCCTGAAAGCGTGCGCCCGGAGGCATCCGTGATCGTGCCGGAGATCATCACCGGCAGGCGTTGGCCGCGTTCGTCGAACAGGCGTTCGATAGCAAAGACGGCTGCCTTCGCGTTCAGCGTGTCGAAAATCGTTTCGATCAGCAGCACGTCGGCCCCACCGTCCACGAGGCCGCGCGCCGCGTCGAAATAATCGTCGGCAAGCGCCTCGAATTCAATATTGCGAAAACCCGGATCGTTCACGTCCGGCGAAATCGACAACGTGCGCGAAGTCGGCCCCAACACGCCCGCGCAAAAGCGGGGTTTATCGGGCGTGCGCGCGGTGAATTCGTCGCACAGCGCACGCGCCAGCCGGGCGCTTGCCACGTTCAGCTCATACGCAATCTCCGAGAGATCGTAATCCGCCTGCGATACACGGGTCGCGTTGAACGAACAAGTCTCGATGATGTCCGCCCCGGCTTCCAGGTAAGCGCGGTGAATATCGCCGATGACATCGGGCCGTGTGAGCACGAGCACATCGTTATTACCCTTGATTTCTTTCGGATGATCCTTGAAGCGTTCGCCCCGGTAGTCGGCTTCCGTCAGCCCCCGCTGCTGGATCATCGTGCCCATCGCCCCATCCAGCACCAGGATGCGGCGGGTGAGCAGTTGGCGGAGTGTGCGGTCGGCTTGCATCGTGTCCTCGATTCCTTTCGTCTGGCCTGCGCCCGAAAACATGAACGGCGCGGCAAACCGGCGGTGGTTTGCGAGCGCCGTTACTTCAAGCGGCTAAACGTTGGGATTCGCTGATCTCATCCCAACCTGCATGCTATCGGCTGCGTGGAGCGGGTGAAGGGAATCGAACCCTCGTATGCAGCTTGGGAAGCTACCGTTCTACCATTGAACTACACCCGCTCTGACCCCTTGGAGGAGGCGCGAACGCTCTCCGGAGGAGGATTGTAGCATCAGCCGTTCCCCTGCCCCCTTCGGATTTTGTGATCGAGCGGATAATTGTATTGTATCGTTACAAGTTGCTCCACCCGTTCCGAAGTATCATCCACCGCATGATCCACATCACCGTCAACGGACAGCCCGAAACCCTGCCGACAGGCTCCAGCGTGTCGGCCCTGCTCGAACAACGCGAGTTGACGGGCATGCGTCTGGCCGTCGAACGCAATGGCGAGATCGTGCCACGCGCGCGCCACGCCGATACCCTTCTTGCAGAAGGCGATACACTGGAAATCGTCTCTGCGGTGGGCGGCGGCTGATTTTCCTTTACCCCATCCATTTATCCTGGCCCGAACATGAACGATTCTCTGACAATCGCCGGTAAAGACTTCACCTCCCGCCTGCTGGTCGGAACCGGCAAGTACCGGGACTTCGCCCAGACGCGCGCGGCAGTCGATGCCTGCGGCGCAGAAATCGTCACCGTGGCTATCCGCCGCACCAACCTGGGCCAGAATCCGAACGAGCCAAACCTGCTCGATTTTCTGCCTCCAGGGCGTTTCACCATTCTGCCCAATACCGCCGGTTGCTTTACCGCCGATGAGGCCGTGCGCACCCTGCGACTGGCGCGCGAACTGCTCGACGGCGCGGCGCTGGTCAAGCTCGAAGTGCTGGGTGAGGCCCAGTCGCTTTACCCGAACATGCCCGAAACCCTGAAAGCCGCCGATGTCTTGGTCAGGGAAGGTTTTCAGGTCATGGTCTACTGCGCCGACGATCCTATCCAGGCAAAAATGCTCGAAGACATCGGTTGCGTGGCGATCATGCCGCTGGCTTCTCTCATCGGCTCCGGCATGGGCATCCTCAATCCGTGGAACCTCGCGCTCATCATCGAACGGATCGGCGTGCCCGTCATCGTCGATGCCGGGGTCGGCACGGCCTCCGATGCCACGATTGCGATGGAACTGGGGTGCGACGGCGTGCTGATGAACACCGCCATCGCCCACGCGAAAGACCCGGTACGCATGGCGGGCGCGATGAAAAAGGCGGTCGAGTCCGGACGCGAAGCCTGGCTGGCGGGCCGGATGCCGAAAAAAACCTACGTGGCCGATCCCAGTTCGCCGCTCACGGGGCTGATCGGTTCATGAACGTGACTGCGCGCAGCGCCGCCACGGAAACCGACACCGACAACGACTCCATCCCCCTGCCCGCGCACCGCTTCTCCAGCCGCTCGATCCGCAGTTTCGTGCTGCGCCAAGGGCGCATGTCGCCCGCGCAATGCCGCCATCTCGATGAAATGATGCCGAAAATCGGCATTCCATACCGACCGGAGCCGCTCGATCTCACGGCGGCATTTGGTCGCGCCGCGCCGAAAATCCTTGAAATCGGCTTCGGCATGGGCGAGACCACGGCGAAAATCGCCACAGCCAACCCCGAAATCGACTATCTCGGAGTCGAAGTGCACGGCCCAGGGGTCGGCGCGCTGTGCAAACTCATCGCTGAAGGCAATATCACGAACCTGCGCATCGTCCAGCACGATGCCGTCGAGGTGTTGCGCGACATGATCCCCGACGGCGCGCTGGCCGGGGTGCATGTGTTTTTCCCCGACCCCTGGCGCAAGGCTCGTCATCACAAACGCCGCCTGATACAGCCCGACTTCGTCGATCTCACAGCGATAAAACTCGCTCCCGGCGGTTATCTCCACTGCGCGACCGACTGGGAAAACTACGCCGAATGGATGCTCGAAACCCTCTCGGCAAGCACGCTGGAAAACACCGCCGACGGCTTTGCGCCCCGGCCCGCATACCGGCTGCCGACCAAGTTCGAGCATCGCGGCCTGCGACTCGGGCACGGTGTATGGGATGTCGTTTTCCGGCGGCCTCAGTAGGACGGAATCCACCATCCGTCAGCCGTTCGGGAACCTCTGAACAACTCCGTATCCACTGTTTGTCATCCTGCGCGAAGTCGCAGGATCCATGCGATGTGTGGATTGCAGCGACTTCGCTTCGCTACGCGCTGCAATGACATGAGGGTTGTTCAGAGGTTCCTTTGTGTATCTCTACGCAGCGCACGATCCAAAGCCGGGTCGATAATCCCGGATCGAACACACATGTCGCCAAAATGGCGGCATGTGTTAGAGTTTATTTCCGGTCGAGATCAGAGAGTCCAAGATGGCAACCCCCGCTACGATTCAGAGCCGCATTGGCGCGCGTGTTCCTCACGAAGTCTACGAGACGCTGCGCCGCGCCGCCGAGTTGACGGGCGCCACCGTCAACCAGTTTCTCGTTCAGGCCGCGCTCAAGGAGGCTCAAGCCGTCATCGAGCGGGAAGACGTGATTCGCCTGTCTCCGCGCGACTGGAACTGGCTGCTGGAACTCGTGGAAAACCCGCCCAATGCCAGACTGAAGGCAGCAATGGCGCGTTACCACGAAACCGTGCAAAGCGATGCGGATACAACCCCTGACCCGCAATCATGACCGGCACGGCTTCGAATGCGGTCGCCCGGAGTTGAACATCTGGCTGCGGCAGGTCGCCTGCCAACATCAGGACAAGGGGCTATCGAAGAGTTTCGTTGCGACACACGAGGACGGTTCCAGGCGAATTTGCGGCTATTATGCCCTGACGCTTGCCGAACTCGAAACGCGTTACCTGCCCGATGTCTGGCGCAAGAAGCTGCCGCGCCGGATTCCGGGTGTCCGTCTGGGACGACTTGCAGTTGACAAGGCATTCCAGGGTAAGGGGTTGGGCGAATTGTTGTTGACCGATGCGCTCATGCGGACACGGCGCGTCACGGTCGAGGCAGGCGGCATCGGCTTGTTCGTTGATGCCATTGATGAACAGGCGGCAGATTATTATGCGCGTTTTGGATTCGCCCCCGCGCCAGACAACCGGCTTTTGCTGCTGTTGCCGGTAACAGGGTTGTTTGCCTGAACACGGGTCTCGCGCTTGTCTCCGCCATTTATGGCGGAGTCGAGCGAGACAAAGCGTAACAGGGAGCCGAAGGCTCCCCAAGACCGTATCGAGGAATCCCCTGCCTTCAGGCAGGGGTGACTCAAAAACAGAAAAAGGTTCCCCATGCTCAAATTCATTGCCCGTTTGTTGCGCCATATCTGGCTTTTCATAGACGGCGCGCGCCGTGTTGCCATGAACCTCATCCTGCTGCTCATCATCGTAATGGTCATTGCCGCCATTGCGCATCCGGGGCCGACCGTGCCCAAGGCCGGGGCGGCACTGCTCGTGCGGCCTGTCGGCACCCTGGTCGAACAGGCCACCTTCGAGTTCTCCCTGAGCTCTCTGTCCGACGAGCAGCAGAAAGAAACGCCGCTGCCCGACCTGCTCGAAGCCATACGCGCCGCCCGTGACGATTCACGCATCAAGCTCATCGTGCTCGAAACCGACAAAATCGAAGGCGGCGGTCTTGCCAAGTTCGGCGAACTGCGCGCAGCCATCGCCGATTTCAAGACTTCGGGCAAGAAGGTGCTGGCACGCGGCGAACACTTCAACCAAAACCAGTATTTCCTCGCCTCCATCGCCGATGAAGTACATCTGGCCCCCGACGGCCATGTGCTCCTGCAAGGGCTGGCAAGATTTCCCACGTATTACCGGGGCGCACTCGACAAACTCGGCGTCAAGGTGCACCTGTTCCGTGGCGGGGAATACAAATCCTTCGGCGAACCGTTTACCCGCAACGACATGTCGAAAGAAGACCGCGAGGCAAGTCTGACGCTTCTCAACGGGCTTTGGGGGCACATCCGCAGCGAGATCAGCGCCGCACGCAAGCTGACCCCCGAGACATTCGACCAGTACACCCTCGATTACCTCAAAACACTCAAGGCCGCCAAGGGCGATCCCGCCGCCATCGCACAGAGCGCCGGATTCATCGACCGCTTTTCCACCCGCGATCAATGGCGTGCGCGGATCAAGGAGAGTCTTGGCGGCGCCGACAGCGCCGACAAGGATTACCGCCATATCAACGCCAGCGACTACCTCACCGCAGTTCGCCGCGCCCGCCCCGAGAAGCTCGACCAAATCGCCGTGCTGGTTGCACAGGGAACCATCGTCGACGGTGAACAACCGCCCGGCTCCGTCGGCGGCGACAGCTTCGCCCGCCTGATCCGCCAGGCGCGCGAAAACAAGCGGATCAAGGCGTTGGTCATCCGCATCGACAGCCCCGGCGGCAGCGCCGGAGCGTCCGAAGTCATCCGTCGAGAACTCGAACTTACCCGTGAAGCCGGTAAGCCCGTCGTCGCTTCGATGAGTTCTCTGGCGGCCTCCGGCGGGTACTGGATCGCAGCAGGGAGCGATGAAATTTTTGCCGAACCCGCTACCTTGACCGGCTCGATCGGCGTTTGGGGCATGTTTCCCGAGTTCTCCGATCCGCTCGGCAAGCTGGGGTTGAGCGTCGACGGCGTCGCCACCGCCCCCTTGGCCGCCGCGCTCGATCCGCGTCGCCCGCTCGACCCCGCAGTGGCCGAAGCCCTGCAACTGAATGTCGAACACACCTACCGCCGTTTTCTCGAAACCGTCGCCAAGGCGCGCAAAATGGAACCCGACGCCGTCGATAAAATCGCCCAGGGCCGGGTCTGGAGTGGCCAGGAGGCGCTCGATCTGGGACTCGTCGACCATGTGGGGGGACTCGATGCCGCGCTGCTCTCCGCTGCCAGTCGCGCCAAACTGAAGGAAAGGAGCTACAGCGTCACCTGGCCGACGCAGAGCGTTCCACCCATGCGCCAGTTGTTGAAGCAGATATTCGGCACGGACAACGACGAAAATCCTGCCGCTGCCAGATCCTCTCCAACCAACGACCTCCTCGTGCGCCTTGCCGCCGATCTCAAATCGCTGGCACTCTGGAACGATCCACGCCACATCTACATGCATTGCCTGTGCGAGATGCCATGAGCCTGCCGATGCCCTCGACACTGGACGTATCCGTTCGGCAACTCCCGGCGACGAGAATCGTCCTGTTCGTCCTGACACTACTCGTCTGGCCGCATGCGGCTGCACAGGATCAGGATTTCCTCCCGCCCGACCGGCCGCCTGCGGCAGCCCGGAATGAAGGCGATGACAAATATCCGTTCCGAATCAACGCATACAAATCTCCGCAAAGGACCCGGTTCGTCGCCGTCAACAGCAGTGCGGCGGCGATCACCGTCTCTTTCGGACTGGATGGAAGCAATTTCGATTCGGACAAAATGCTGCCCGTCACGTTCGTCGTCAATCCCTATTCCAGCTACGACATCGCCCAGATTACCCCGGCAACACGCTGGGAACCCTTACGTTTCAGTCTCCGATACTCGTTCCAGCCCGGTGACGCATTCATGCCGCCCGACGGGTACGCCCGCTACCTCCTGCCGTTCAGCAAAGGCGAGCCGTTTCTCGTCGTGCAGAGTCCCACCAGCAAACCCGGAACCGGCACCCTCATCACCCACAACAACGATCACTCCCGGTACGCTTTCGACTTTGGCGTTGCCGAAGGCACGCTTGTCACCGCTGCGCGAGACGGCGTCGTGGTCGACATAGTGGATACCTTCACCGTAGGCCGACCCGACCCGTCGCTCAGCGGCAAGGCCAACTTCGTCGGCATCATGCACGCCGACCGCAGCGTCGCCTATTACGTGCATCTGTCGCCACGCGGCGTACTCGTCAAACCCGGCCAGCAAGTGCTCGCTGGCGAAGCCATTGCCTACTCCGGCAATACCGGCTACAGCCACGGCCCGCACCTGCATTTCGACGTGCGGCGGGCGGCCATTTCGGATAGGGGTGAGGTGGTCCAACTGTCGGTTCCGGTGGACTTTTACCGACGCGACGGGGCAGGCGAAAGAGTCCCGCTCGTAGACGGCATGCTGATCAAGGCGCCATAGCCCGCCTTGTTCCCCTGCCTGGAGGGATGCCCGAAGGGCGGAGGGCCATACGGTTATCTTCCGCCCAATGTCGGGATAGCGGTTCGTTACTGGCGGAGGCGGTGAGATTCGAACTCACGGACGGTTGCCCGTCGCCGGTTTTCAAGACCGGTGCAATCGACCACTCTGCCACACCTCCTGCAAGCCTCGCGTCCTCGCGTAACGCCGTCGGGTTACGCGAGGGCGCGATGGTGACACGGGTGATGAATGTCCGCAAGCCGGTCAATGCGCGGGTTTGTTCAAGGGACGCACCACCGCGTTGACTTCCACGGTTTCCTGCTTGCCCCCGGCCTCGATCACGAGGGTGAGCGGTACGATGTTTCCTTCTTTTGCCTGCACGGTGAGCTCGAACAGCATCACATGAAAACCGCCGGGCTTGAGTTCGACCGTTGCGCCCGCAGGCAGAGGGAGATTCGAAATCTGGCGCATTTTCATGGTGTCGCCGATCATGGCCATTTCGTGAATCTCCGCCCGTCCGGCCAGGGTCGTGCGTACATCCACCAGTTTGGCATCGACCGGAGAAGTGATTTTCATGAAGGCGCCGGTGGTTTTTTGTTCCGGAACGGTCGCGCGTACCCAGGGTTCTGTAATGCTGACCTGGGCATGAACGGCAGGAGCAGCAAAGAGCATCACGGCAAGAGCCATGAACAGGTGCTGTTTCATCATCGGGTTTCCTTATCGGTGGTGGACAATGGGTCAAGAAGAAGCGCCACGTCGGCAGCAATAAGCTCAGCAGTGCTCTGATGAGTCACCGCCAGCCGCAAACGGCCCTCCGGGTCGTACACGTAGCTGGTCGCAGTATGGTCGATGGTGTAGCCAAAACTGGTAGGCACTTTGCGGAAATAAATCCGAAAGGCGTCCGCCGTTTCTCGTGTCTTTTCCAGCGTATCATAAAGACCAATGACGTTGGCGTCAAAGGCGGCGCTGTATTCACGCAGGACTCCGGGAAGATCGCGTTCGGGGTCGAGGGTGATGAAGATGATTTGAAACCGTTCGCCATCGGCGCCGAGAAGACGGCGCACGGCGGCGGCGCGTTGCAGCGCGGTGGGACACACGTCCGGACACTGTACGAAGCCGAAAAACACCATCACGACCTTGCCCCGGAACTCGGAGAGCCGCCGGGTGTTGCCATCGGGGTCGAGGAGCGCGAAATCGCGCCCATAGTCCGCGCCGCTGATGTCGAGATTGTGAAAGCGCGACCCGTTGCCACAGCCGATCAACGGCAGCGCACAGCAGGCAAGGCCGACGCGCAGGAACGCCCTTCTCCACGGATTCATTGCTTCTTGCTTCTTCATGCCATGCTTTCGAGTCATCCCGCCATC
>JGI24702J35022_10002283_pt1 | contig 11760 bp, 9 predicted proteins | sample TergutTh196P4_FD_35022 | JGI IMG/M metagenome (IMG submission 35022)
GTCAGGATAAGACGGTATCTTTTTGATGCGGCAATCGCCGCAATCCCGATCCCCGTATTCCCGCTGGTCGGTTCGACTATTACGGTATCCTGCTTTAACAGGCCCCTCGCTTCTGCGTCCTCAATCATCGCTTTGGCAATCCTGTCTTTGACGCTTCCGGCAGGGTTGAAGTATTCCAGCTTGGCGATAAGCCTTGAATAAAGATGATATGCGCCAACTGTATTTGATAGTTCCAGCAAAGGGGTGTTCCCAATCAAGCCGACTAGATTTTGATGTATGCTCATAGTAGTTACCTCTCCATCTACCTCTTATTCATATATGAATAGTATGTAATAATATAAACCAGCAAAGGATGAATGTCAATAGGTTTTCTTCTAATTGTTTACGATTGTTTTAGAAAATCTTTAAGTGTCACAGAATCAACGTAATTGTCAATGACTTTATAAAGACCTGAACAAAAATCAAGAGTCCTGCAATGCCCCCTGCGTTCGCAATAATTTGGGTCACTGTCCAAAAAGGCAAAGTTGAAAAGCGGAGGGACTATATTTTTGGACAGCTTTCCTTGTTCTCAAACGATGTAGAGATTAATCCTCGTAGAGATCAATCCTCATATATCGGCAAACGGATAGCAAAAGCGCACCCGGGAAGGGCGCGCCCTGCAACTCGCGTTTGCGGTTATTGAGTTTTTTTGAGCAGATGCACATCCTCGCTTAGCTGCCGAACGACGATTTTCAGCAATTTCATTTCTTCTTCAAGCTCATCCACGCGGGATGCTGGGATAAGCTTGTCGATGATGGCTTGATGGCCTTCCAGGAGAAGATTAAACATCGGCATGAATTTTGATTCCATTAATGTGGAAACTTCCTGCATGGTTTCTGTTTTCTGCTGATCGAGCATCCCACCAATCGCCTGCAAGTCATCTTTGTCTAACATGCCTATGATTCCTCCCCTACATATCTGGATATATCTTGTTGTGGTGACTCGAAAATAACAGTCCTGACTTTGACATTACGATCGAAACAAGGAGAGGAGTGGCGCTCTGCCACCCCGCGTTGATGAAAGCAGTATAATGCGAAGTGTTCCCGAAGAAAACTCAGGTCCCTCAGGAACACTCCGCATGGTCGGAGTGCCGAGATTCGAACTCGGGGCCTCTTGAACCCCATTCAAGCACGCTACCATCTGCGCCACACCCCGTCCTCGTCGGAACAAACTACGCTTCGCTACGCCCTCGCAGGCTCGGGCATTCGCTCCGCTGCGTCGCTCATCCTCTCCGATGTCGACCCGTGCTTCGCACTGGGCTCGCCATCGGTATACGAGGGACTATTGATTCGCTACGTTGCTCCTCCTCGGTATTTTATCATAGCGGGTTTTGCTTTTCAAGCCCTATTTCCCGGATAATTCGTCAAAATATCGGAGCGATGTTTCGCAGTCCTTTGCTATCTGCTCTTTCAGCTCGTCAATTTCCATAAACTTTTTCTCGGGGCGCAGCCGTGTGTAGAATTCGACCCGCACCTGTCTGCCGTACAGGTTCCCCCTGTATTCCAACACGTGCGTTTCCGCCGTGACCTGCCCGCCGTTGCCAACCGTAGGGCGGACGCCGATGTTGGTGACGCCGGTATGCTCGCTGCCGTCGTCGAGGTAGACTTTGGTCGCATACACCCCGTAAGCGGGGATAAGAACGCCTTCCTGGAAAATCATGTTTATCGTGGGGGTGCCGAGTGTCCTGCCGAGGCGGTATCCGTAGCGCACAACGTCGGTTAGGACGTGCGGGTGCCCCAGAAATTCGCTAGCTCGCTCCATGTTGCCGCCGGATATCAGTTCCCTGATATATGTCGAGCTGCTCGTGATGCCGTCGTATTTGACCTCGGGGACTATGTCGCAGCCTATATCCAATGCGCGGCACTTTTGTTCCAATAGTGTCCTGTCGCCTTTGCCGCCGCTCCCGAACCTGAAGTTGTAGCCCGCGACCAGATGCCGGGCCCCGAAGTCGTCCACGAGGTGCTCTATGAAGATGTCCCAGGGGATTCCGGCTGTTGCTTTGTCAAAATGGAGGAATATTACGTCGTCGATGCCGAAAACGCGGTGGATAAGCCCCGCCCTGTCCTCCATTGTGTTAATCAGCAGGATGTTTTCGTCGCCTATCAAGCTGCGCGGGTGCATGTCGAATGTGATGACAGAAGGGATAAGATTTTTTTCTTCGCCGATTTCAAGCGTTCTTTCCATGAGCGCGGAGTGGCCGATGTGCATTCCGTCGAAGAATCCCAGCGCGATTACGCGCTCTTTGTTTGTCATGTTTTGCTCCTGCCCCGGGTAAACCGGAAATCCCGTAGGGGCGCATAGTATGCGCCCGCGGGCGGATAATATCCGCCCCTACAAATCTTTGCTATAGAATCCCTTGATTATCTTTAAGATGCCGCTTTCTATCTTACCTAGTAACAAGAACTCGTTATCGGGTCCATAGAACCTATATGTACCATCCTCTGTGTTTTCAATGGTTGTCGGTGCGCCGTTCTTGCATTTGCGCGTTTCGGGTTCGCCGAGTTTAATTGGCGGGTATTCCCGGAAGAGCGAGTCGACCGGCATCAGCAGGTGGGACGGGGGGACGGTTCTCGCGTCCCACGACGCTGCCAGAGCCTCGTCCAGCGGGTGCGCCATTTCGATGGAGAATGCCCCGGCTCTTGTCCTGCGCAGCGAGGACATGACCCCGCCGCAGCCGAGGGCAGCGCCGATGTCGTGGCAGAGTGTGCGGATGTACGTGCCTTTTGAGCAGGTCACCCTGAGTGTGAAACAGACGAAACGCTGGGACAGTCCACCTGTTTCAGGCTTGAAACATGAGAACCGTCCCTGTGTTTCAAGTCTTTCATCGAGTATTTCGATTTCGAATATGTGTATGTCACGTTCGGGGCGGGGGACTTCAATCCCTCTCCTTGCAAGGTCGTAGAGTTTTTTACCGTCGATTTTGATCGCCGAGTGCATGGGCGGGGTTTGTTTCTGCGGCCCGAGAAACTGCGGGAGTTTTTCCGCGAGTTCTTCGGCTGTGACGGATGTTTCGACGGTTTTGAGGATGTTGCCCGTTATGTCCTGCGTGTCTGTAGTAATCCCAAGCTGTAGGCCGGCAATATATTCTTTATCGGAGCCGATGCAGAATTCGACCGCCCGGGTCGCGCGCCCGACAAATATGGGGAGGACCCCCGTCGCCATGGGGTCGAGGGTGCCGCCGTGGCCTATGCGCTTTTCCTTTAGAGCCCCGCGCAGTTTCGCCACAACGTCGTGCGAGGTCCAGCCGGCGGGTTTGTCAATAACAATGATACCGTTCATATGGATGATTGTACCTTTTGGGTTTCCCTGTCCATGGCGGGCGGATGATATCCGCCCCTACAAAAAGACCATAGATTGTGACTGAATTTGTTTGAATATTGCGACATAGTTCCTAATCCCTGCTCCCTTGCGGTCCGCAGACCGCATCAGAGATAGTCGGGCAGGGCTTCCAGCAGCTTTTCTTTGATTTCCGCAACTGAGGCTTCGAGCGTAAACCCGGCTGCCATCGGGTGGCCGCCGCCGCCGAAGCGTGTGCATATGTCGTTGGAGTTGACTGCCGCTCCGCTCCTGACAGAGACTTTGCAGTTTTTTTCGGAGGTCATTTCGCGAATTGTAATTCCTGCCAAAACTCCCTCGATCGACCCGGGTATCGAGGAGATGTCGTCCACATCGTCTTCGGTCGCGTTTGCTTTCGCCATCATATCCCGCGTGATCGTCGATATGGCGACGGTGTCGTTAAAATGGAATTCAAGCCCTGAGAGTATCAGGCCTTCTATCTTCATGCGGCCGCGCGTTTTTGTCCGGAAAAGGGTTTTGTTGAGTTCTCTGTGCGGGGCGCCGCATTCGATCAGTTTTGATGCGACTTGCAGCGTGTTTGCCGACGTGTTCGCGTATGCAAAGCAGCCGGTGTCCGTCGAGAGCGCGACGTATAGTTTCCCGGCGATTTCTTCGCCGATTTTTACGTCGAGCGCCAGCAGGATTTCATATATTATCTCGCCGCACGAAGCGAACGCTCCGTCAAGGCGGGTGTAGTCGGCGTAGAGGGTATTTGATGGGTGGTGGTCGATGCACAGCGATTCGAGATCGTCATATTCCTCGGCGTTTTCCGGGAAGAGTTCCCGGGAGGCTGTGTCGACGATAATGATGTTTTCGGGGGTGTATCCGTCAGCGGCGATGTATTCCTCGACGAATACTTGGTATCGCGGCGTTGTTTCGGGGTTTTTCAGGATGTACGCTGTTTTTCCGCATTCTCGCAGCCCATGGGCGAGCGCGCCCGCGCAGCCGATCGTGTCCCCGTCCGGTCTGCGGTGCGTGATTATGAGGTAGTTGTCGCGGTTTTGCAGCCAGGTCGCTGTTTCAACTGTTGTCATCATTTTGCTTGTTTTTATGTCCAGATCGTTCAGGAGGGTGTTGATCCTTGCCCCGCGTTCAATCGATTTGTCAAGCACGAATATCAGCTCGGGGGTGTAGCGTAGGTCGAGTATCCCGCCAAGCTCGCGCCGCAGGTAGCCGGAGGCTGATTTCAGCCCTTTTTTAAACTCTTTTTCGGATTCCAGCCCGTATACGCTCAGGAACACTTTTGCATACCGAAGGTCTCCCGTTGTCAGCACGGCGGTGATGCTGACCATGCCCTGTTTGAGGCGGGGGTCCTTTATTTCGCGCAAAAGTGTGCTCAAAACGCGCTGAATGTCTTCGTTTATGCGTTCGATTTTGTTATATGCCATAATAATCCCTAATCCCTAATCGACCGGTATCTCTTCCATCGCAAAGCACTCTATGATGTCGCCCTCTTTTACGTCGTTGTATTTATCGAGCGTTATGCCGCATTCGTAATTCACCGCGACCTCTCTAACGTCATCCTTAAAGCGTCGGAGCGACGCAAGCGCGCCCTCATATACCACGATGCCGTCCCTGACGACCCGGGCGGAGCCGTTTCTGATGATTTTCCCGTTTTGCACGTAACAGCCGCAGATTATGCCGACGTTGGATGCTTTATACAGCTGCCGCACCTCGGCGTGCCCATATATGACCTCGTGGTATTTCGGCGCAAGCATGCCTTTCATCGCCGATTCAATCTCATTTATGCAGTCATATATGACCCGGTACATGCGCATGTCGACATTGTTACGGGCGGCGCTGTCCCGCGCGGAATTGTCGGGCCTTACATTGAAGCCGACGATTATCGCGCTGCTTGTCGCGGCGAGCATCACGTCGGATTCGTTGATGGCGCCCACTCCGGAGTGGATGACCCTGACGCGCACTTCTTCGTTCGTCAGTTTTTCGAGGGATGTCTTTATCGCTTCGATGCTGCCCTGTACGTCTGCCTTGACGATGATGTTGAGGTCCTTGAGGTCGCCTTGTTTGATTTTGAGGAACAGGTCCTCCAGCGAGACCTTCGTGGCGGTCAAATATGGGCCTTTGAGTTCCTCTTTGCGCTGTGACGCGAGTTCTTTCGCCATCCTCTCGTCCGTGACTGCGTTGAAGAGGTCGCCGGCATTCGGGACTTCCGACATTCCGGAAATCTCGACGGGGACGGAGGGTCCGGCGGATGTTACGCGTTCGCCGCTTGAAGTCATCATGACGCGGACATTTCCTACTGTAGTCCCGGCGATAATTGTGTCGCCGTGATTGAGCGTGCCATTCTGCACGAGCACTGTCATTATTGGGCCCCTGCCTTTGTCGAGGCGCGCTTCGATGACGGTGCCTCGCGCAAGGCGGTTCGGGTTTGCCCGCAGCTCGGCCATTTCGGCCGCCAGGATAATCATTTCCAGCAGATGGTCGATGCCTTCGCCTGTTTTTGCGGAGATATTGCAGACAATCGTCTCACCGCCCCATTCCTCGGGGACGAGGTCGTATTCGGTGAGCTGCTGCTTTATTTTCTCGGGGTTCGCGCCTTCCACGTCAATCTTGTTGATAGCGACGATAATAGGGGTGGAGGCGGCTTTGGCGTGGTTGATGGATTCCGCGGTCTGCGGCATGATGCCGTCGTCCGCGGCAATAATAAGTATGGCGATGTCCGTGATTTTTGCGCCGCGCGCGCGCATTGCCGTGAAGGCTTCGTGGCCCGGGGTGTCGAGGAATGTTATCGGGTTGCCGTGTATCGAAGTCTGGTATGCGCCGATGTGCTGGGTGATGCCGCCCGCCTCGTTGGGGGCGACGCTTGATTGCCGTATCTTGTCGAGAAGGGACGTCTTTCCGTGGTCGACATGGCCCATGACAACAACGACCGGGGCGCGCGGGACGAGGTCTTCCGTTTTGTCCTCGCTGTCGTCGAAGAGGCGCTCCTCAATCGTGACGACAATTTCTCTTTCGACTTTGCAGCCCATTTCAATCGCGACAAGAGCCGCTGTGTCATGGTCGATGATATCTGAAAGCGACGCCATGACGCCCAGTTTTATCAGTTGCCTGACGACCTCCGCGCCTGTTTTCTTCATGCGGACCGCTAGTTCGCCAACGCCGATTTCGTCCGGGATCAAAACTTTCAATTGGGCTTTTTTGGCGATTTCCAGCTGAAGCCGGTGCATTCTGTCGCGCTCTTCCTGGCGCCGTTTCGCGCCTGAAGCCATCGTTTGCTGGCGCTGCTGGCCTTTTTTCTGGATTTTTTCTTTGCCGCGCCTCATGTTTTCAGCGCGTTCGGGGACCAGGTTGTCGAGGCGATCGTCGTATTTCGCGATATTGATCGTGGCGCCCGAGGTGTCAACGACACGTTTTTGCGGCGCCTGGCGCGGCACGAACGGTTTGTCCGGTTTTTTGACCGGCTGCAGCCTTGGAGCGGCGGAGGTCGAGTCGCTCGCGCCGGCTGGTGTTACGCCCTCGGCAGATGTGCCCGCTGCGGCGCCGGGGGCTTCCGCGGTTGAAGTTGCGCCTTTCTTGGCGGGCGGAGTCGCGCGGGGGGATTCGACTGCGTATATCTCTTCGATGCTCTCGATCTGATTGTTTGTCGTAAGAAACTCAAAGATGAGGTCAAGTTCCGCGATTGTGAGGACCTGCATATGATTCTTTGGCGTGGTCGCATACTTCGTCAGGATCTCCGTAATGGTTTTTGTCGGGAGATTGAAGTCTTTTGCGACCTCGTGAACCCTGTATTTAAACATTGTACTCATATAGCTGTCCTCCTCTTGCCGGATAGGGTTTGTTTTCTTTTTTCCTCTCGCTTTCGGTGTTCCTGTTCAAGTATTTCTGCGGGGCCGCCGTAGCGGTCGGGATCCGTTTCTGCCATTCCTTCCAAAAACCTTGCGGCAAGGCCAGTGTCAAGTATGGCCAGTGTGCCCGGCGATCCGCGTCCTGACATGGTTCCCAAATCAAAGCAGGAGTACGGGACGGCGACGTGCATGGCGCGGGCTGCCCCGGCGCTAATTTGCGCTTGCCTGAGGGCGTTGCCGGAGGCGTCGGCGGCGGATATCACAAGCGATGCTTTGCCCGCGCGCGCTGCTTCGACCGTGTCGCGGAGGCCGACTGCCAGCAGTCCCGCCTTTTTCGCCAAGCCAAGTATTTGAAGAGTTTTGTCCATGACGTCTCCTATTAACCCCTAACCCAGATAAACCGGAAAAGACCCTTTGGATTTCCGAACCCATGGCGGGCGATTGATAATCGCCCCTACAAACGGTTGCCCATATGTTACCCCGTCTCCTGTTCCGTTTCGGGCGATTGATAATCGCCCCTACAATTCATTTGCAGCCTGTTCTATTGCGCCCGTCAATTCTTCGATGATGCTTTCGGGGATCGGGACTCCGAGCGCCCTCGACAGGGCCTTTGACTTTATTGCGCGTTTGAGGCATTCGGCGCCGGGGCAAACATAGGCGCCCCGCCCGGGGTTTTTGCCCTTGCTGTCCAGCGATATCTCGCCCTCCGGAGAGCGTACTACGCGGACAAGCTCGCGTTTTGGCTTCATTTCCCGGCAGGCAAGGCACTGCCGCATCGGTATTTTCTTTGGCATAGTTCCCCCTTGCTACGCAAGACTTTCCGCTTTTATGTCAATCTTGAACCCGGTCAGGCGCGCGGCGAGGCGGACGTTCTGGCCTTCTTTGCCTATTGCGAGGGAAAGCTGGCTGTCCGGGACGACAACGCGGCAGGATTTCCCGTCTTCAAGCACATTCACCGAAACAACCTCGGATGGGGCAAGGGCGGACGCGATGTATTCGGTGGGGTCGTCGCTGTATCTCACAATGTCTATCTTTTCGCCGCCCAGCTCATTGACGATCGAGTTTACGCGGCTGCCTTTCGGGCCGACGCAGGCGCCGATTGGGTCGACGTCCGGGTCGTTTGAGTTCACGGCGATTTTTGTCCGGTTGCCCGCTTCCCGCGCAATGCTGCGTATCTCGACCAAGCCTTCATATATTTCGGGCACTTCAAGCTCGAAGAGGCGTTTGACAAGCCCGGGGTGGGTGCGCGAGATGAGTATCTGGGGGCCGCGCGTGGATTTCCTGACTTCTATCACATAGACTTTAATTCTCTCGCCGTCTCTCAGCGCTTCATTCGGGATGCGTTCGCCCGGCGAGAGCATCGCCTCGGTATGCTCGGAATTCGACCCGATTTGAATCGAAACTGCCCCGGTGCGCTGGTCGACGCGGGAGACCACGCCGGTAAGTATCTCGTGTTCTTTTGAGGTGAATTCATCGTAGACCAGATTTCGCTCGGCTTCGCGGATGCCTTGGATTATTACCTGTTTTGCCGCTTGCGCGGCTATGCGCCCAAATCTGCTCGTGTCGACCGGTTCGTCTACAAAATCGCCGATGACAGCGTCGGGCGATTTTTCCAGAGCCTGTTCGAGGGAGCACTGCGTGGCCGGGTTTTCGACGGTTTCAACCACTGTCTTCTGAATGAACATTCCGATCGTTCTTTCAACAGGATCCAATACTACCCGCGCGCAATCGGCTGAGGCTTGATAGTTTTTTTTCAAAGCAGCCAGAAGCGCCTGCTCGATTTTTTCAAGCATATAGGATTGGGGAATCCCTTTCTCTCTTTCAATGTCCGATATTGCCGAGAAAAACTCCGCGTTCATGAATGTAATCCTCCATCGTTTTTGTCGCCTGTGGGCGGGTAACCACCCCGGCGCTTCGCGCCACCCCTCCCCAGAGGGGAATTTTTGGATTTGTTTTTCATTGGTTATTTGACATTACCGTTAGTTATTGTTGCTATATCGATATCCTGAGCCTGACTCCCGCAACCATGGATTTTGCAAAATGGCGGCGTTGGCCCGACATGTCAAGCCCGACGCCGTCCTCATCCCATGAGACAAGATTTCCCAAAAACGTCTTTTGTCCGCTTTCGGATTTGTATAGCTTTACTTCGACGAAATGACCGGCAAAAGGCTCGAAGTCGGACGGCCCGCGCAGCCATCTTTCCGCGCCGGCGCTCGAAACTTCAAATGTGTAGCTGCCGGGTATGAGGTTTTCGCGCTCGTCGAGGAGCGGGTCCAGCTCGCGGCTGAGAGCCTCGCAAAGGTCGATCGATATGCCGCCCGGCCGGTCGATATATACGCGCAAGTACCAGTCTCCCGCTTCTTTTACGTATTCGACGTCCCATATTTCGCAGCCGATTTTTTGCGCGATCGGCTCCGCCATTTTTCTGACTTCGTCGACGATTTTGTTCATAGGGCTCCTTGAAAAAATGCTAATTGATACAGTGCAACAAAAAGAGTGGGAGGTTCCCACTCGGTCCGGGTTTTTGCGTCAAGCGGTATACTACCACAAAAAAATCCTTAATGCAAGCTTTTTTATTTATATTGTACAAAAACATTGTGTTTGATATAATAGGGATCAGGGGTTAGGGGTTAGGGATTAGGAGACGAGGGGACGGATACCGCTATTCCGCATTGTGAATTGTGAATTGTGAATTGTGAATTTTTTAAAGGATGGCGACAATGAATAAAAAGCTGCCGGGGTTGTTCCTGCCGAGCCTGAGGCTCTATTTCTTGCTTCTCATCGCCTTCACGATAGCGACATTTTTTGTCGGCGACTATAGCCGGGTGCTGGCAATCGTCCAGGTTGTCGTTTTGATTTTTCTCGCGCTCTATACGAGCGTTTCGTCAAAAAACCGGACGCTGAAGCTGCTCGACTACCTGGAATCAATGTCGGACGGCATGGATTTGACAGTCCGGGACACCCCGCTCCCCATCGTCGTGTACAATTCCGAGACGAATGAGATCCTATGGTCAAACGAGATGTTCAGCTCGATCGTCGGTCTGCGGGAGCCTTTCTTCGTCAGGCGTTTGTCTGACATCGTGCCGGGCTATTCCGGGGACTGGCTGCACGACGGCAAGAGCGAATGCCCGGACACCGTTTCCGTCGGGGGGCGGAAATTCATGGTTTTCGGGAGCATGGTCAGGTCCGAGCGGGAGTGCATCGCCACGACGTACTGGGTAGATGTGACGGAATTGGAGCGGATAAAAGGCGAATATGAGGATTCGCGCCTGGTTTTTGCGATGCTTGCGCTGGACAATTATGAGGAGCTGCTGAAGGGCATGAGCGAAAAAGCCAAGTCCATCCTCCTTTCGGATATCGACGAATTGATCGGGGAGTGGGTCGGGGATATCGGAGGGTATCTGTGCAAATTTGACCGCGACCGCTACTTTTATATTTTTGAGGAACGCCACCTGAGCGGTTTTGTCGAGGATAATTTCTCGCTGCTCGACACTGTCCGGGCGAAAACAGGCGCCGACGGAGTCCACGCCACGATGAGCATCGGGATCGGGAAGGACGGGGTCAACCCGAATGAAAGCTACCGTTTTGCCGGCCTCGCGGTCGAAATGGCGCTCAGCAGGGGCGGCGACCAGGCGGTAATAAGGAATAAGTTCGGCTTTGAGTTCTTCGGGGGGCATTCCCCCCAGCGCGAGAAGAGGACAAAGGTGAAATCCAGGATAATGTCGAGCGCCTTCGGGGAACTGCTCGCCGATTCGTCGACCGTGCTGATAATGGGCCACAAATATGCGGACTTCGACACGATCGGCGCCGCAGCGGGCGTTTGCTGCATCGCGAGAGCCAAAGGGATCAAGGCGCGCATCGTTTTCGACCCGGAGACTAATACCGCGCAAAGCCTGATAGATTATTTGTCGCGGAACCATGAGTATCAGGACGTTTTTATAACTGAACAGGATGCGATATTGGAAGCCGACAGCGGGACGCTGCTCGTCGTGGTCGACACGAACAGGCCGGAAATCATTGAGTCAAAGTCCCTTCTGCTGTCCTGCTCGCGGATCGCCGTCATCGACCATCATCGCCGCGCTGCGGAATACATAAGCAACGCTGTGCTCAATTTCCACGAGATTTCCGCATCGTCCACTTCCGAGCTGGTAACGGAGATGATACAATACCTCATCGACACAAAAGACATTTTTCCGGAGGAGGCAGGGGCGCTGCTTGCCGGGATAGTCCTCGATACAAAGGGTTTCACCGTCAACACCGGCAGCTGGACTTTCGACGCGGCGGCTTTCCTGCGGAGGGCGGATGCAGACGCGGCGGCGGNGAAACGGATCATGCAGTCCGATATCGAAACTGCCACGGCGCGATATGAGATAATGCGCAGCGCGACGATTTACACGGAAGGCGTCGCGATCGCCTCCAGCGACGAGTTGCGGAGCAGGATAAGCGTCGCGCAGGCTGCCGATGAATTGCTGAATGTCGACGGCATCCACACTTCGTTTGCCGCGGCGCAGGACGGGGAGAACGCGTTTGTCTCCGGGAGGAGCATCGGGGGCGTAAACGTCCAGCTTATCCTTGAAAA
>JGI24702J35022_10002285_pt1 | contig 11756 bp, 9 predicted proteins | sample TergutTh196P4_FD_35022 | JGI IMG/M metagenome (IMG submission 35022)
CTTTCGGGGAAAGAGGGCTGCGCAACTTCGTATGCAGGACGACTATGGTACTGCCGATATCGATGTTTCAAACCCCTTTCGGGGAAAGAGGGCTGCGCAACAAGATCACCCATTCGTGACAACCGATGAGCAAACGAGTTTCAAACCCCTTTCGGGGAAAGAGGGCTGCGCAACAAATTGCCATATTGCCTACTCACGCAACACCATGTCGTTTCAAACCCCTTTCGGGGAAAGAGGGCTGCGCAACATTAAAGAAGTTGAGTTTTTGGTTCGCAATCGCAATGTTTCAAACCCCTTTCGGGGAAAGAGGGCTGCGCAACTATGTATTGTGATGTGACGCAAAGATCGGCATCCACGTTTCAAACCCCTTTCGGGGAAAGAGGGCTGCGCAACCAAACAAAAAGAACGTTCGTAATTGTGGCGCTACTAGTTTCAAACCCCTTTCGGGGAAAGAGGGCTGCGCAACCCCTTACCATTTTAGCCATTGTGATTACAGGGTTTGAAAGGTATAAATTCCCCGAAACTGATTTGGTGCATATAACATCACTTTTCGTGCTATCGTTTTGCATCAGTTTTCCTCCAAATAATCCTTTCGGATAAACCTCTGAACCCCTAATTGCAACTGTTTCAACCACTTCGCTCTATTCATTCCCCGAGATGGCGTATTTTGAGCGAAAAAATCTCGGGGAATCATGTGATGACATGGATAACTTACCAAAAACGGTTTTGTAAGTCAATTACTTTGACTGCTTTTTAGTTTCAATTGCTTTTGGCCTGCTTTTCCGTTATATCTAACCAAGAAAAAAAGACAAGGAACAGGATTACGGCACATCGCTTTGAATATCATGACTATATATTCGTTAAAGCTGCATAACATGATATTTTGTTGTTAAAAATTACCCCGCATTAGTTTTATCGAGTCAAGCGTCGCATCGGAGTAATTGCGAATATCAATACCGGCAACTGTCCCAATTTTATATAGGCCATCTAAGACAAAATAAAACAAAGCCAAAATCGATTCTTCCTTACTTGAAAATTTTATATCAAGTAAACCCCCTGCTTCGCTACGATATGCGAAAAATGAAGTCTTTTTTATCGCGCAACCAATATCTATATAAGGTGAATATGTTAAGTACTCTCTTAATGATGTTTCATTTTCTATAGAATCAATTGCGAGAATGCCGCCGATTATATGGGTAAGCTCTCTTGGAGGGACGGCTTTGCCTGCGTTAATCATACCTCTCGAAGAACGTATAAGATTTACAATAGTTGCTGCCTTTTTATTTGCATATTCTATCGTTTCCTTATTAATTACTGGTTTCGATTCAAAAACGGCATAAATACTCTCGGCTGTTATATACTTATCATCCGCTTCGGTGCTAAAGATTAAAGGCGTATACAAAGCATCATATAGTATCACATCGATTTGATCGCTTACATTTCCTTTGGCATCAAAAGCAAATCCTTTATCTATTGCAAATTTATCCGGTAGAAAACTTCGGAAATAATTTATCCATGCACGCTCGTTGTGCTCGCCTTTTGTCGGTGGATGAGTAAGCAATATATTTAATGTGCTTTCAAGAATTGCTTGTTTGGTCTTAAACATTGATTTGATGTTCATTTTTTCAGTAAGCATAGATAAAACCTATCATTTCTAATAAGATATGTTAACTACATAATTTTCTATCAATAAGGTGCGGTTTTTATTGTTTTAAAAAATTATTAATAAAATCGTTACTATACCATAGAATGTTTTTTTTCTAAAATATCAGAAGCCTGCTTTAATAATTCTCTGGAATTTCCCTGATCCTTGGGATGATCCAGCACAAATTGCGCGCAATCGGCATCCTCCACGGTCAAAGCTTCTTTAATGGTCAATACATTAAATCCTTCGAAAGACCATTTTTGAGCACTAATTTCCCTTTGAGGCTTCGTTTTCTTCATAAACGCTACATCCTTCATTTTTAGAAAGTCAGCTATGTAAATCCGGCGGCATATCTCTATATAACTTTGCAAATCCTTATGGTCAAATGATCCAAAGTCGGATTCTGGCAATATTTCTTCTCCCTCAATAAATATTGTGTTAAGAGCCTGATCGAGATCATCTAGTTCTACTCCCATAAAACGTTGTTCTTTATCGTCAATGTTTCGCAAATGTTCTATAATCATACGATGGTTTATAAGAGTATCGTTTTTGGGCGCCTCAATATGTTCCACGCTATTTATCACGGCGCTGATCACCCCGAACAAACTGCGTTTTGTATTAACAGAGGCATCCTTTATTGAAAAACCTTGCATATATTTAACTGCTTTTTTAAATATTACCTGGCGATCCAGTGGCATAGCTATTACCTCAATACATTTTGATTTGCCCGCCTTCTTGCGGCAAAGACCATTGTGAAGGTTCTTCCAGTGAAGTCCATGTTTGTTCAAATACTTCAATAGCGTTTAATGCATTTCCAGTGTTCAATACATCTTCGCTTACCCTGGTGCGGTATTGTTTAGCCAGTTCTTGCAAATCCTGTGTATTTCTTGCAATGCCGATGTTTTTATATCTTTCCGGCATATCTATTGCTTCAATTTTAATTAAAACACTCCCAAAATAAGCGGGTTTCGCATATCCAAGTTTATGATAAATCGGCGGCGCCCAACCCATTCCTAAAGCAAAAACAAGCGCTGCAAGCTCTTCTGTCTTTAATCCTTGATATGTGATAGTACCTTCCAGTGTCTCGCCCGGTTCCAAACATTCAAATATGTTTCCTTCAGATGCATCCTCTGTTTCTTGTTTGTTTGCGTGTTTATAAAATTTTCTCCCATAGAATTGAATCTCTGAATTCTTTTTATTGTTTTTTTCCCGAAAAAATTGTTCTTTTGTAAGATTTCCAACTTCGGAACCTTTATATGCAGGTAACACCCCGTAATAAAGGCGTTCGTTACCATACCCGCCATTGTCATCTCTATATTTATTTTTAGGATAATCCTTAAAAGGCGACTGTAACTGAGGTATATTATAATTTTCTATTGAGGCGTTTTTACAGGCATAAAATGATGAAAAATTAAGTTTTCCCTTATAACCCGAGCAACCAAAAATCGAGCAAGCGGGGCACAGCAAACCCTTGCTATTACTATTATAAGGAAGTAAATTTTCATTTGGCATAGCATTTTTAATATTTTTGTTTTTTGGAAAAAATAAAACGCAACTTTGAGTAATCGCTTCAAAAAACGCCCGCAACATTCCCTTAAAACTGGAGCCAGGTAAAGCTATACAACCGTTTTCTCTGTTTAATGCATGTATAAATTCTATTTTGCCGTTGGAAGTATCAGTATCAGCAATAATTTTTCCTTGCCCGAAATGCAGCGGCGATATCGCAGTAATCAATATACGTATTTTACCCAGTTCGTAGTTGCGCGATAATGCGTTTTGCCGCGATACACATTGGGAACGATTTACTTTTTTAATAAACGGTACAAACACATATGGTTTATTCTTATAGAAAGTCTGACCGGGCATCGATATATGTCTCCCCTCTGGCTTATCACTTACCGGATTTATAAATACAATCCCATGGCTCACTCCTAATAGCTTTGCATAAAGCGTCGGTGTTTTCATAACCGATAGCTTTAATTATATTCATCATGCCTGTAAGTTTTGTTTTGTGCACAAAGGCAAAAGGATCATATTCCACTATACTCCCCAAATCATTTATATTATAGCCTCGTAACCGGCCAATATCTGAAGTAGCGTCATAAAAACGGTACGAAAGCTTCATATTTTCCGCTTCATGGATTCGCATTTGACCGTTTCCACGGCTGCCGCCCATCCCTATTGTGACCAATCCATCGTCGATATCTTGTAATATCCATATGAGCATGTAAAGCTGATAAAGGCTAAAATTAACCATTCGAATATTAAAATCAAATGTACCTATTTCAAGCGTTTCAATATTAAATAATGCTCCGGTTTGTGTTTGCGCAGCGCCGGTGATACGGTTGATACTCACACCATTTCTCATTCCCATCTCAAGTTTCATGTTTTGTACAGGGTACGCATCCGAAAAACATACTCGTCCAGCCAACGATGTACTACCAAAGAACCGGCATGCAGCACATGATTTTTTATAACGGGTACTACCGTCGAGTGCGATCTTTTTATTCCTAATAAGATCGCCACAATTTTTGTCTTTTGTAGACAGTTCGCACACCGGCTTGCCAAACGCGCGCATAAGCTGTTCATAACGCGTACGAAACACGCCCTTAATACTGCTCCCCGGTAGATAGACAGTGTCTTCGCCATTGCGTTTGCAACGAACAAAGCTCATATCCGGTAGCGTTGGATCTATTTTACTTCCAGTCCCTTCGTTCACCAGGACTGGCCCCTCAGTGCGCATAGCAAAATGAAGCGTCGCTTCATTGACCAGTTTTTTAAACACGTTGTTTCCTCCTATCTTGCGGTTGTGGAGCAAAATGGTTTTCCAACAATTTAGTCAGCGAATCAACGATATTTGATGTGTCAATATCTATCGGTTCCGGTTTAAGTCGCGTTGGAACCCCCCCCTTATTCTTAGCAGTAATCTGTATGGATAAGTTTTCCACGCTCACATTGCCCAATCCGCTACGGCTTCTGCCTCCTAAAAGCAACCCGCCAGACGCGAAGTGTTCCAACAATCCGCCCAATAAAGACGCCTCGTTACATGTCAGGTTATCCGCAATTAAATGAAGTTTAAAACGCGTGCCGGCGGGAATGGTTTCCATATCGAATAACGCGCGCCCTTTCGCTGTGCGTGTATCGCGATCAATTGCGACGCCGTTTCGGATATCAGGCATGAATAGATTATTTTGAACTACTAAAACTGCATCCGCAAATTTTATTTTCCCCGCAATCCGCCCGGAACCAAAAAGCCGGCATGAATCGCAGGAGAGTTTTTCTATAGTTTCGGCCGCTAATTTAAATACTTCCTCTTCTTCCATTCCTGGTTCTCGTATATCATTCAGCAATTCTCTTCGCTTATCACCATCGCTATATGCTCCGGTGCACGTCTCTCCCATAAAACATGCCGCTTCATCAGTTTTTTGAATACTTTCCAAAAAACTGCGAAGCACTCCTTTAATCGAAGATCCGGGAATATATGGCTGCGATTGGGCATCTTTTATCAGTACCCCCTGAACACCGGACGGCATATATGAATCTTGTCCTGCGCCTATATATAGCGCTGTTTTAGCCAATAACTCACCGAATATATCTACGCGACTATAAAATCTATCAAACACATTAGGACCTACTTTTATTATTAATTTTTTCTTGTTCTTTCTTTTTATCTTGTTCTATCATAATGTTCGCTTGCCACATAAGATAACCTGTAAAACGACGTACAACTTCCATGTGGATATCGTCATGGATATCGTCCAAAGAGAAGTCCTCTTTATGTTTATCCCTTGCGTATTTTTGGACTTTAAGCGTAATATCTTCAAGTTCTCCGCCTTTTTTTATCTGTCTAATAGTAGGCCCGGAGAGCTTTTCCCACATTCCGCGCGTGCCTTCCTTTGCTCCTTTATATGCAATATACAGCTCCAACTCATCCAATGAAGAAGCTTTATTTGCCGCTTCCATAAGATCATTAAACTGTTTTTTACCATTCTGATTAAACTTTATTTTACCATCCTTATTAAACTGTTTTTCACCATTCTTGTTCAAGTCATATACAATATTATCATATACACCAGCATCATTAGTAAATGCTTTCATTACACCGATAATATCCGACGAAACCCTATCGATTATTTTGTGGCAGAGTGCCAGTTGTTGTGGTGTAAGCATAATATATTATTACTCCTTAATCTTTCTTGAAATGGTATTATTTTCATACGCATAATCAATATGAAACTCATCTGCGACGCGCACCTGCCCAAAACCGTTTTGTGAAAGGTGTTCCGGCGCGTCGCGGCTGCAAATGCCGCTATACTGCATAGACAAGAGCTCCTCAAGCAACTCATCGGATAATTTGTCCGTTCTAAGTACAAATACAGAGCCGGCATGAATTCTATGGCTGATATTTTTAAGGAACTTCTCTTTTTGCGAGGTATCAAACCCTCGCCACGGCGCCACCCGCGCAATGGCTTTAATCATACGAATTGTTGTTCCGCCGGTTGGTAACAACAGCTTAAACAGAGAAAAATATGCGTCAAGATAAGCGTCATTTTCTACTCCGGCCGGAGATAATACAGGGAGGTCGACCTGCGCGTCGCTCAGTAAAGTTATTGGGATATAAAAATTTTTATTCTCGGGAATCAAAGCATTGAAGCGCTCTATACGACGCCGGATGTCAGCGGTAGTATCCTGCGGTTCGGCATCCTTTAAGTCGATAACCATGCATCCGTATCCTGATGTTTGGCGCGCGCCAAAAAACATTTCTTCCGAAAATAATTCCTCAAGTTCAGACCGATCAATATCACCTTCAATATATCCGCAAAAGTGAAACTCATCCAATTCAGTATTATTTTCATTCGGCACACTTGTGTGTGAAATGTGTGAAGCATGGGAAGTGTGTGAAGTAATGAATGTTTTTATGTTGCGCTTGCCATTTATGATTTCACTTGATTTAATTTCCGCATCGCCGGTCAAAAGACGCATGCTGTATAGCATTTCGTCGCGCGCCGTTCCGCGGTAACGGTCAATAGCCGATTTAGTGACGACCATAGTGCGAGGTGAAACTGTATATAGATTTTCTCTATCAATATAGAACCAACCTTTTGCGCGTTCGGCTCGTTTCCCCTCCCGTGCGCATAAAAATGGAGCGTTAACATCGATATTTTTATCGGTATTGGTTTCGTTACCAACATCGTCAATGAAAAGCTGTTTTGCCAATGTATCCCAATAAATACATTGGCACGATTCGCAATCTGCGTATTTGCATGTACAGGCTGTCAAAGGAAAAGGGTGTGCGCCCAGAGGCGTCATACAAGTAAAGCGCAACTCGTTAAACTTTTTACGGAGCAATGGAAACTCAGGCGCTTTTTCATCATCCGCAGGCGGGGGAACTTGACGGATTCGCTCAGTATCTTTATCTTTTGAACCGCAGCGGGCGATAATCGCATTTGCCAGGCCTGCGCGAAACACGTGCCCCGGAATATAAGTCAATGTGTCCCGGAAATTTGATTGGGTACTATGCGTTCCGAATAAAGCGAGAGATTTTGGTGTCATGATGAGCTTTAAGCGATCGCTATTTGGCGTTAAGACACATTTTAAGCTATCGCCATCGGGCGTTGAGACGAGCTCTAAGGGATCGCTAGTTGGCGTTAAGACGAGCTCTAAGGGATCGCTATTGGGCGTTGGCGTTACGACAAGTTCTAGGCGATTGCTATCGGGAACTATCGCCTGTTTCTTTTGTGGAACACATTCCTCAACTAAAAGTTCCCCGTCCAGCCAACCCAGTCCGCGGCTGGTGTTGCCGCCAATGCATGCTATCAGTTTTATGCTTTCGCGTAATAGTTTTTCTTGGCTGTCATATCGCGTATCGTCCAAATACCCATCAATAAAGCCTTCAAGTACCAAGGGCATATCACCGTGCGTTACTTCGACGCCGAATAAATGTTGATCCCGCGCCACATGTAAATATCGATCGATAGCGTTGCCGGTGCGAAACGATGTATCATATGGTATATCTTCGGACAGTTTTATGTGCATGTCGCTGAAAATCAGACGCCCCGGCGCATTTCCTGCGGAACCCAACATATCGCAAACCGGGCAATTGCACTCATGATTATCTTCGGTAGTATTATGTGAGAAAACACAGTTTGCCCCGTCATTGCTCCCATACAATTGCATGGCAAAATGCCGCGCCTTGCCTTTAAATGCGCTGCCTGGCCAATAAGGGTTGCCATTTTGATCACGTTGAAGATAGCTATACGCTCCTACGCTTCCTTTACCGCCTCCAACATGCAATGGAGACGATAAATGGGCGGTTATTTTAAGGTGTAAGCGTTTGTTCACGCTGCGCCTCCTTCCCCTGATCCCATAAATCAACAATGTCATGCCATGGAGAAATTCCGTGTTCCCGATTGCCGGCCTTATAAAAATACATGCCGGTTTTTTTATTCTCCGATAATTGTCTGTCCAACATCCCCATCACGCCGCCGCATACTCTTTCCAACGCCATCCGCGTATTGTCGTCGGCTTTGGCATATAAATAATCAATAAACAGTTCGCCTTCGTCGATACCTCGAGCCTTACCAACGGCGTCTATATTGTGAAGCATATGCGGTGAAATATTACGCGCGGCGTTGAGTATGTCGTAAAATTTTTCCGCTTCTTTGAGCGAAAACGGCCGCATTGTCATATCTGCGGTTTTTATTTTTTTATTTTTCTCATCAACGTTATCAAACAAACTCTGCTCTGTTTTTTTGTGCCTTAGAAATGTAAGATCCGTAGCCCACTGCGCGTCGCTTTTTAACGAAAGAATGTCAATGGCGCCGTATGGAGGACTTTTTCCTTCACATTTCTGTTTATGAGAGCGGTTTTTTGCACTCTTGAGCAGATCTTCCGTAGTAATGTGCATGAACGCCAGCGGCGTAGTATACCGTCCGACAGATACTCCGACAGAAATAGAAAGCGCATCTAATTCTTTTCTTGCAACCTCATCTTTAACATTTTCTATTAGCGGTCCTTTATACTTCTTCCAATAGTCGTTAAACAACCGCGTAAAACGGGTTGCGGCGAATAACGCCGCATTACCGGGCAAAAGCACGCAGATATCGTCCCCGCCAACGGCAATGACTTCAAACTTTGCCGTCAATGATTTACCATTCAATAATCCTGGTATTTTAAGCATCGTATCGATTAAAGAATGATAAAGCGCTTCCTTAACGGTTTTAGCCACTCCGTTGAAAAAATCAATATAATTATACAGTCCATGCAAATACTGCCCTGCGCCGCCCAGATTATTTACATCCGCGTAAAGTAGCGCAATATCTTCGTTGCTATCTTTCAAATCGTCTGTTTTACGGATACTATCGCAAACTTTTAGTTTAATGTTGTTAAATAGATCATCACTATGCTCCTTGCAAAATTCAGCGCATTTATTACGAAAATCGCGGCGTTGCGGAAAACTGCCGCGAATTTCTTTATGAGCGCATGACGCGCATAATAAAAACGACGGTTCTTCCTTGAGATTTGCCTGATATGTGGCAATACGCAGCCTGCAACGCTCGCAGCGCTCGTTGAGCTGGGAACTGTGGTAGTGCTGGGAACTGTCGCAGCGATACTCGCAAGGATCCCTTTTCAGTGCATAATTATCGACATAGCACTCATCATCACTGTTATTAAAAATTTCGTTTTTTAACTCTTCGGTTTTTCCAATAAGATCATTCTCCGGACGCACATCAAATTTCAGCATGCGTCTCATGTTAGACTCTTTATAAACATTTTTTAAGAAAAGATCAAATTTGTCTCTAATGATTAAGTCGTTTACATGTACGCATTGATATATTGCCACTCCCATGGCTGTGATGCAATAGTCCGCGAAGAGTTGTTCCATGTGCGCAGCCATTTCTTTTCCGCAGCCTTTTGGGAGCAGTATGAGCGTTTGAGAGCCTCCCTCGTAGCATTGACACGACGCCGGGTGGTGGTTGCTGATCAAATAATCAAGAGCGCGATATTCGAATATTCCATTCAATAACTGGCTTGCGCCTCGCATTTGCCGCGGATTGCCGCTTTCCATGTAATAATCTTTTATGTTATACGCGGCGCAATATACCGTATCCAATTCAAAATTGTCTTCCAAAGGCGTACCATGATGCAAACATTCTTCTATTTGTTCTTCTATACTGACCTGAACATTTTCGCTTCCATGGACGTTGTCGAGGGAGGCGCTTCCATTGACGCTCTCACGCGAGGCGCCTTCAAGAACGCTATCGTGTGAGGCGCCTCCATGAACGCTATCGCGTAAAGCGCCTCCAAGACCACTATCGCACAAGTTGCCTCCATGGACGCTCTCACGTGAAGCGCTCCCATTACCGCTATCGCGTAAAGCGCCTCCAAGAACGCTATCGTGCGAGGCGCCTTCAAGAACGCTATCGCTCGAGGCGCCTTCCGCCTCTTTGCTGCACGTATATTTGCTCCACGCATATTTTAAGGCTTCCGCAAGGCCGCCGTTAGACGCGGCTTCGGTTAATATCATTTTATGTATCACTCCATTTCCAAGTTGTTCTTCGGTTGTACCGCAATAACCTGACAACCACCCATACCCATCGCTGTTTTTATTCCGACGCCCATATACTCGGCAAGCGACAATAACAACCCTCCAAGCCTGATAATAGCATCCGGGCCAAATAACATTACGCGTAAAAATCCCATATACCCCAAGATCGTAATACCTTCCACACCGTATGGCGCAGATCGTATCGCATGACGCACAATCCGCGTATGTTCCGACAATTGTGCAATCGCGTCTTTGTTGTCCATGCCGGGCGTCTGCGTGAACGCTAAAAAACGTGATGACAGATTGTCATAAATCAAATTTATGTCTGGAAACGCAACATAAGAACCGGCGCGTTTATGTGTGCTTGGTGATTTATATATCAAATCAAAACATCGTTCGGCGCGCGCCGCCGAGTAAAAATTGCCGATGTATTCTTCCTTGGAAATTGACTCGCGGGTCGCGTTATGCACCTGTAAAACAATGTTTCTTCCGGTCAATTCCACGCTGGACAGCCCCATAACTGTTTGTGTAATAACCGGAGTTATATTTTTATCCCAAATACCTATATGCCATCTAAGCGTTCTGGAATCCACCGGTTCAACATAGTGTGAATAAGGCCGCGTCGATTGATCTTGCGATTGATCGTGCAAACGAGATGCGATTGCCGCAGGCAATTCCTTCATCATGATTCCATGAAATAGAGAACCCCATCGAACGGAAGCGTTCATTTCCTCAGTAATTTCAAAATCAACGGTTAGTTTTGTCAGCATAAGCCATCTCTCAAAATTAATATAACGAGTCGCAACTTAGAAAGAAAGTCAATATATATTCGTATTTTTAGATAAGTGATAAGTGATGAGCAAAGATGTAGGCAAAGATGTAAGCAAAGATGTAAGCAAAGATGTACGCAAAGATGTGAGCAAAGATGTACGCAAAGATGTGATTAATACTCCTCGCAATTCTATTTTATAAATCATACATTGTCAACAATATTTAATGACTGCGCAGGGCAATCGCATAAAGAATTTCTATACCACATATTGCATTCTCATTTAATTTGAATCCCCAATATGCTGTATGTATAACAACAAATGCATGGTTTTATGCGATTGCCCTGATGACTGCGGGTGTATATTCTGATTCTGATTCTAATCCTGATTCCTTCTAATTACTACGTCCAAATACTACGTTCAAAGTCATTGGTGAAACGCAGTAATAGCAAGGCTTATGACAATGACGATGATTTTTTGGCATAGTCATACTATCTTCAGGGATAGAAGTGTTTTACCGTCTATTACGGTTAAAGCTTTTGTTTCTGTCATTTACGTTAAACCTCCGCACAAAATATTTATAATAAGGCGTATAAGGCGTATCACAGGATTTTTTTGAAAATGTTTTGTTGTCTATTTTTGGCAGCAATGATAGTATTAGTTAAGGTAGAACTACGATAAATATAAATATAGAAGGTCATTGATTATGGAGATTGATATATTTACTCCATGTTTAGAGAATACTAGAACAGGTGAGTTAGTTTCGACGTCGTATTGTGTTGCGAATAAAAAC
>JGI24702J35022_10002288_pt1 | contig 11754 bp, 14 predicted proteins | sample TergutTh196P4_FD_35022 | JGI IMG/M metagenome (IMG submission 35022)
TATTTAAATATAGTTTATGAATAATAATTATTACTTTATTTAAAATTTATCTAATTATATTTTATTAAAAGGAATAAAAAATAATTTCAAGAATTGAAAATTTTTTAATGATAATATTAATAAAAAAATCAAGAAAAAAAATTAAAAAACTTATTCAAATAGTATTAAAGAAAAAATCATAAAACAAAAATCAAAGATTTATAGGAATCTTACCTAAGACATACATATCAACTACTAAATTTCCATTTATTTTTCAAATTTTTTTAAAATGGAAAAAATTTATCATTAACTAACTATCCCAATTCAAATATTTAAAAAAAATATTAGGAAAAAAACTATATAATAGAATAGACATATATTTATATAATACTATTGAACAATTAATGAACATACAAACATTTATTTTTATAAAAAAATTTTGGTGATAAAATGGATGATAAAGAAAAAGTAATTAAAGCATTCAAAGATTCTGAAGATCCTCTAAATGCCACAGCAGTAGCTAAACTCTCTGGCGTTGAAAAAAAAGAAGTCGATAAAATTATGAAAGATCTAAAAAAAGATGAAACAATAATTTCTCCAAAAAGATGTTATTGGGCTTTAAAAGAATGAATAAATAAATTTATACTTATTTATTATTTATTTTTTATTTTTATTTAGGAATCATAATAAACTTAAATAACTTTTTGAAGTAAAAAAGTTTAATTTTGCAATATTTTAATTAAATTGATTAAATTTTTATTTTAGATAATAAATTATTTTTTTAAATAGATTAATCTTTCAAAAAATGAGCTTTTTTATCTATTATACACTTAGCATTATCTTTCAAAACTGTTTTTGAGCTTTGTGTATTCCAGTTTTTACAATAACAGTAGGTTCTAATATTTTTCTAAATTTTACAATAATTTTATCCTTTTTACAATATTTTCTACCTCAGTATGAACAGGCATGGATTACTCTCCTAGTTTACCTTCTTTAATTAACTCTTGAACTATTTCAGCTGTTAATTCAAGATCTAATTCAAGGTTTTCAGCTACTCAGATATATATGCCTCTTCGTGAGATTTGTAATATCCTAAAACTTCTCTTTTAGCTGTGTCAAAGTCAATGTCTCTTATTTTAATAACTTTAATTTTCTTAAGTTTTTCTCTTATCGCTTCTCTTACAAAATCTGATNCNCTTNAAAATAANCCNNCATTTATCANTTCAGCTATTTCNTCATATTCTGCCTTGGGTAGTTTAGTTCTGATAGTTTTGCTTTCTCCTGTTTTTGTAATAACCATATTATTTTATATATAGTTTGATATGGATAAATTTTAGATTTATTATTTTTAAAAAAATTTTAAAAGTTATAAATAAATGTGAAACTTCGTTATATCTATCTATAACGAAGTAAAAAAAGTGTACTTTTTTGGAAAAAGATAAAAATAAATTCATCCCTATTTAAATTTTTTTAAAAAACATCTTTTACTTTAATAATTAAAAAGTTTATATTATTATTCGTGAAAGTAGAATCCATCTTTTTAGTGAATGGGAATTAAAAGGGGAAAGTCCTTTTATTGATGACCTTAAAGAAAGGGATATGATTAAAGAAAAATATGGGAGAATAACCATATTCGACAAAGAGTATAAGAATTGCACATTAAACTGGTTAAGACATAATAACCAATGGATAGTTATGAAAAATGGTAGTTTAGTAGAATGTTAAAAGAAGCAGAAGAAGACTCCTGGTTTTGCTCACAGGAGGATATTTAATTTTCTAGTACCATACATCTTCAATTAAAATATCACACTTTTTATTGATAATTATCTTATCTTTTCCATCAAATTTAAATGAATTGACTTTTTCTTCTTTTCCTTTTTTATTCTTTCTCTTTCTTTGGGAATATCTAACTTTTTTCTTATATTTGGATAATAAAACAAAATTAATTTGGTGATCTTTCAACTTAAGATTAAATTTTTTAAAGATTTTTTTTAGTCTTAGAGCAGAATTTTTAAACTTTATTAGAATCTCATCTTGACTATAATCTTTTTTTGCTTTTAATTCAATTATCAAAACGATCTTTCTCTCTTGCATATACTCTTTTTTAAAGATGATACAATCTACTGCCTTTTCTTGATCCCTTTTTTCAAAAGAAGCATCGATTGTTTCTATCTCATCAGCTTTGAGAACTATGTATTCGCTAGTAATACCTTTTAACTCACATTTTCCCTTGCTTTTTTCTTTGCAATTAATAGGTACGCACTTTTTATCATAGGGGATAGACTGAAAATGATTTTTGATTGATGAATATGACATTCTATTCATTCCTTGTTAAAAGATTATCAACCATCTCAGTTTCATCATACAAATCATCAATTACATCTTGAAAATTAGATTCTTCAATACCAAAATCATTAATCTCAATATTATGTGCCTCAAAAACATTGCTTTCTTTTTCTTTAAAATGATAAATATTAACAATTTCACTATCTAAAAGATCTTCTTCAACATATCCTTTAGATTTCATTACAAAGCCTTTATCTTCTTTATTTTGGATTTTATTAATTTTAATAAGATTATTCAATTGTTCAATAATATAATCACTATGTGTGGTGATTAAAACCCTTAAGCCATTATTAACACACTTAATTAAATATTTAATTAGTATTCTCTGATTTCTAGGATGTAAATGAGACTCTGGTTCTTCAATAATAAGTATATCCTCTTCCTTCAGTTTATGTTTTAAAAAAAGTATAATTGGTCTTATTTCAGCTATTGATGAAGATATATGTTTATTGTTTAATTTTAACTCATCATTTCTTAAAAATGAGTATTTAGGCAGTTCATTGGAAGTGTCAACCTTTGTTTTACCACTGAAAAGTTCATCTTCTAAGTCATTTGCTATGTCATAAAATATACTTTTTTCCTCATAATTCATATTAATGAGATCTTTAGCTAAAAATCCTAATGTTGAGGGAAAATCTTCATTATTAGTTGTAAAATTTTGAGCAGTGAAAAATTTTAAGTAATTAGATAAATCACCCTTACCAGTAGGCATATAATAGGAAGGATTTTTAAAAAGTCCTTCACTAATTACAAGTAAAACCAAATTTAAAATCAGACCTATGAAAAAATCCTCACTAAAATATTCATTTTCATCATCGAAAAAAGAGTGCATCATATTTATAGATATGCTTCCCCTCTTAAATCCCATTATCTTCATGCCACCTATTGTTGTACCAAAATTAGGGAGATTTATATTACTTATTAGATTTTTAAAGGATTTATCAAAATATGTAAAGATTAAATTTTGATAATTTATTGCAAATTCGTCTGCATTGTTATTTATTAATTTTTCTAACTTCTTTCCAAATAAAGAGGAGATATTAGATTTTAACCTAGGATTAATAAACAATTCTAATATTTTATAATATATTTCATTTAATAACTTCGAAGATAGTATAAAGTGGTTAAATTCTTTACTTTTTTCTTTTTCAATATAATGATTAATCTCTTCAAAAATTTTCTTTTTAAAATATTCACGTAATTCTTCAAACTGATTATACTCTGAATCAAAAAAATTTGATGGTTTCTGTCTGTTAATACTATTTATTATATTATTGTCAGTTAAAGAATGAAATAATAATGAAGCATATGATTTTCCTGAGTTATTAGGACCAATAAATACTGTTAATGGTTTTATACCTAAATTTGCCTCCTTTATAGGTCCAAAATCTTTAATTTTAAATTTCAATTCAGTGTTTCTATCAGTTGTCATTTTATCCTCTTCATTTTTTCCTATAATTATATTATCTTAAAATATATTTATATATTAACTATTTAAAAAAATTCAANAAAAAAAAAAAAAAATCAGAAATATTTTCCAAGATTAACCTAACTAACGTTAGTTAGTTAAAAAAAAAAATGATATTGAATTTTTTCATTGATATTTTGCCTAAAAAAACGGCTATAATCTCCTATTCCCACGTTTAACATCTGAAAAAAGTAGTTTTCTTTGGAATTTTTTAATGGCTACAAACTTAAAATTTCATCTTTTCGATGTTGACTATGAAAAAAAAGAATTTAAAGCAACTGGCAAAAAATAGTTATATTTAGAATATACATATAAGAATTATAGTATGTGGTATTATGAATAACTTAAATAAAGTTTTTACTGAAGATTTAATTAGTAAAAGACGTGAATTTTTTTTTCTGAAAGAAAGGAATTTTTTTAAAATAATCCTGAAGAATAAAAAAAATTCTTTATGAAAAAAAGCGAATCCGATGCAAGTAGTCTTAACAATCCACAAAAACATTCAGAGAATATTTTTAATAATGCTATTGGGGGATAATGCATATCCTATATAAATCTTCAGAGAATAAATTATTCCTAATCTTTAGTAAAGAAGAAACTAATTTTTTTCCTTCTAAAAAAGATTTAGACAAATGTTTTGAAATAAAAATTGATGATAATGTTAAATTATACTACGACACCATATATTCACAGTAATTTAACTTATTTTTTATTAATTAATTATTATTTTACTAATTTTTTTGTATTAGTTTAACTATTTCGGTACATGAAATTTAAATTACACTTAAATAAACATTGTTTTGAAAATAAACAAGAAAATCAGAGATTTTATAATTCAAAAATAATGATTTGTATAATTATATTCTTCTATAATCCTCATAAAAATAGTAGTCAAGGTTAAATCTATTACTTTTGGTTATTTGTTCAATTTCATCTTTTGATAATCCTAATTCTTTCATAAAGCATATTTCAATAATACATTTTAGTTCCTTCCCTAAATCTATTAAATCATATACGTCTGGCTCTTCATCATCATAATGAGTATAATAATTCCTTGTATGAACAACAATACTAACAAAATCATGAATTTTTTGTTTTCTTTCAGTTTTTTTACTATGCTTATCCAAAATCTCATTAACTTTATTATAATCCAAATCACTTAATAATTCTTTTAACATAGTTCTCAAAGATTTTTTATAAGCAAATTTAATAGAAGATTCGAATTTATCTTTGAATCCTTTTGGAATATCCAATCCATTGAAACTTTCATACAAATATTTCATCGAAGAATTTATGCATTGTTTCAAGTTGTGATAACTATCTTCATCAAAATATTCTGAATCACCCCTTTTTCTATAATAAGTTTCTAATGTTTGAGTATATAGTAAAAACTCGGTTTCAGCATAAAGTTTAGAGAATGCAGGTGTAAAATACAAATCATAAAATGGTTTTAATATTTCATATTTTTCAAACCAGTTTTTAAATAATAAACTTGGATTAGTAATTTCTTCAAATTTAAAGAGGGGTTCAATTGATTTATTATCCTTATTACTTAATATTTCAAGAATTTTTGGAGTATATATTTTTATAGATTGATTTTTATTTTTTAATTTCCCTTTAACTTCTGTTAAATGAGATTCACCCAATATTAAAGTGAAAAATTTTTTAAAATGACGAATATCTTCTTGAATTTCCATAAAATCCTCTTCTCTATAATATTCTAACCAAATTTTAAATTTTTCAATTATACAGAACTTTCTAGGATTTTCCTGAGTTTTTGTTTGAAAATGTGGTGCAATTTTCAATTTAAACCTATCAAGTTCAATTTTTTCAAAATTTGGTGAGTGATAATTTAAATAAAATTGATATGAACTCTTTTCTGTATCATAATATCGTTTCCAGTTATCATAATTTTCGTCATTTAAATAATCCAATAACGGAACACCCTCATACATTTCTTGTCCATCACTATCAATATTATCTGTCTTTATAAAACTATCAATATTGTTAAAAGATAAGGAAATTTCTTTAAACTTAATGTCATCGAAATTTTGAAAATGAACACCATTAAATACAATAGATATGTCAAAAATGTGCCTCGTTTTTGAATGTTTAAAAGCTATTAAAGTTACTTGTGTATTACCTAATTGATTAATTGGTTTTATATGTCCTAATATCAAAATTGATTCTTTTATTTTTCCATTTTGATTTAAAAAGACAGTGATTATATTTTGAAAACTAATATGCTTTTGTAAATTTTCCATTGATTTATTATAACTTAAATAAAACTTGTCATGATTCTTTTTCAATATCCCTCTGAACTCTATTTCGTAATCCGATAGTAAAATAGATGTTCCATTTGCTACAATAGTAGAATTATAGTTTATAGGAAAATTAGATATCCAAAAAGTTCCTAATTCATTTAAAATTTTCATTCAACCTCACCTTTATAAATACTTGTAGAAATTTAATAATTTGTTTATATGTTAATAACTAATCTATTTATTATTAGTGTAAATGAGCCAAATTTAAATGATTATATATTCCAATTTGTATAGTTGTTAACTCTAAATATTTTAAAATTTTTCATTGCCTCTTAACCGATTTATGAAATAAATTAAATAAAGTAATAATCATTTTTCACAAAGTTAATAAAATGGAGATTTTTTTATGGAGCAAATTTTGAATGGAAGGGGAGAATGGTGGATTCCTGAAAAACCTGAAGAAGCTTTATATGGTGAATTATATGTATCTGACAATTTTTTTTATTTGAAAGTGGAAGAATCAAGACCAGACCATAGTGAGAAAAAATGGTATCGAATGAATCAAGACATAATTTTAGGGCGAATAGGATCAATATTCGTGACATTGAATGGATGTATGACTGATGGGAGAGGAGAAGGTGATTTAAAAAATGTCCATATAGAAAAATATCATTATGACATAAAATATATTTTTAAAGGAGATCACTTTAATAAGATTCAGGATATTGAACTAAAAAAAATCAGTATCCATTTTAACAATATTGAAAATTGGATGAGGAATAGTAAAATCTCAATGAAAGACGACGAATGTATATGTTACAAAAAATATGCAAAGGAAGAATTTGAATTAGAGAATATGAAGTTAGATATAGTCTTAAAAAGTAATATAAATAGGAATTATAAGGAATCGACAGCTTCTGTTAAGGAAACAGTCGAAATAGTTATGACTTCTAAAATAAAAAAAAGTTATTTTGAGCTTGAAAAAGATGTAACTATGTTTAGAGACTTTTTAACATTTGCCATGAAAAGACGAGTTTCTATATTACATATTAACATTTACTTTAAAAATAAAGAGTTCCATGAGGATAAAATTGAAGTTTTCAGTTTTCAATTTTATGACTCAACTATAGAAAAAAAAGACCAGGGACATATGTTTTTTACTTACCCCAAAATAAAAAATAACTTTGAAACCATAATTAATAACTGGTTCAAAAAATATGAAGAATTTGAAACTTTATTTCAAATATATTTTGTTAATGAATATAATAAAAGTTACCTTGAAAGTGTGTTTATAGCATATACTCAAGCATTAGAATCTTATGTTAGAAAAAAACTTGAATTCAAAACGGAATTCCTAAAAATAGAAGAATATATTCCAATTAAAAAAGAATTGAAGGGTATTGTAGATAAATTAGTGGCTGATGTAGATCATAATGATAGTTTAAAAAAAAAAATTGAATATGGTAATGAATATAGCTTACGAAAAATGCTTAAAATAATCCTAGGAGATATAAATAATTTAGAAATAATGAAAGAATTGGTTTTTAAAGAAGGTTTAGAAAAAAAAATAAAAACTATTAAAATGAAAAATGCTATTAATGAAATCTCTGAAGCACTGACAATCGATGATTTAAAAGAAAACAACCTACAAGCAACTCAAATTTTTGACAAAATAGATAATATTTTGAAAGAACAAAAACATTTAAATTCAATTTTACCACTGCACAAAGAATCAGACCATGCAATTATTAATAAAATTCATCGAAAAAACAAAGCAAAATATGAAAAAAATGAGCAATGTATCAATCAAATATTGACAATATTAAAAACTGATAAAGAAACACTTATTAATCAAGGCACCAAGGAATTAAGAGATAAAATAGTTGATGTAAGAAATTATTATACTCACTTTCCAAAACCAGAACTTCCTCAAACTTCAAATGAGCCACCTGTAACTATTAATAAATTGCTTTTTCTAACAAAGGAATTGAAAATTATTATAGAAATTTGCATTTTAAAAGAATTAGAATTCTCTGATTATAAAATAAATCAAATTTCGGATAACTCAAGGTACAATTTTTTATTAACCAACTAAAAGTTACATGATACCATCATATATTCATAAAATACCCATTAATTTATATAAATTTATTAATCATAGTTACATCTTCTATATTATCAATTCAGAAGGATTTACCTCTCTTTCACTAGTTTCTATTGTAATAAAAACAGTTCTGATTAACTAAACAAAAAATAAACAATTTATACTCTCAAACAACACAAATCATCCATAGAGTGTGGCTAACCATGCGTAAAATTAGTAAAATAAAAATTAATGAACAATGAAGTTATTAAATCCCTTTTTTAGCTATTAAATAAATTTAATCCTGATATTAACTTAAATTCCGTGTACATGAAAAAAAAAGATTTTGCTTTTTCCCTATTTTTCAGGATTTTTGTTTTAAAAATAAATCTTTTTGTCATAGTTTCATTGATTAGAGCTTTTTTCAATACAATTCCCATTTAATTCCTCTTCTTTACTTAATCCCTAATCCATTAACTCTTATTTTCTTAACGATTAACATGCAAATATTTATTAATATTAATTAATATACTAAAAAACAATGCCAAAAAAGGAAAACGAAACCACTACAAAAGAAAAAGGAAAAAATGAAGATAATCCTGAAAAATATGTATCTGAAGAAAAGGCAAAGAATAAACCTCAATTTTGTGAAATAGTTAGTAAATATACTTATCCAAAAAATGAAATATACGAAATCATTTGCTGGGCGTTAACTGGTGGATTATTAGGACTCATGACTATAAAACTTTATTCAATATTATTTAATGAAACACATCATATAAATTCGCTGATTTGTATTTTAATAGTTTCATTTATTTTTTTATTAACATTTTTTAAAGCTAAAAGTATGCGTAAAATGAATATTATTTTTCGGAATTTGAAAAATAAAGACAAAGATTTTCAGGATAGTGATGATGTTGAATATTTTGATTTTCCAAAAACCCCTAAATATTTATTACCTACAGATATTATTTGTTTTATTTCAAATAAAAAAATATCAGCTTTTTATATTTTAAAAAAGGTTTTAGATGAATTGGTGATAATATTTATATTATGTATTTTAGCTACTGCTTTTTCAAAGTATTTTGACCATCAATTAATTGGAATAGTATTGATTTTTTTATTGACAATTATTATTTCTTATTATATAATCCCTAAATGGAATTCCTGCAAGTTAAAATATAAATTTTTTTCATCCATGATTTTGGAAATGATGGCTAATCTAGAAATTTTAATAAAAAATCAGCATACTCTTAATGGTTTTTTGCTTTGGAATTCTGAAAAAAGTTTTTTAGATTTAAAACAAAAAGCTAAAAGTGGAAAAAAAATAAAATATAAATATGATGTATTATTCCATTTAAAAACATCAAATTATTATAACCTCATGGATAATCATGAGATAAATTTAGATATTTCTAAATATAAAAATTTGGAAGGATATTTTAATACAATAAATTCTATTCATTATTATATTGATAGGATTAATGATGTATCTTCAGATGTTGATGAAGCAAATATGTTTAGATACTACAGATTAAATCAAGAAGTAAATCATTTGATTAGTAACTTTGATTTATATTTAAATCAAGTTAATGGAAAATTTATTTTCATGGGCATGGATGATGATAAAAATGTTTTGAATGAAAAAACCAAAAATAACGATATTTATTGGGATGATTCTACTTTAAATTCTTTTAATGATTGTTATGGGGAAGAATGGATTTTAATTATTGATAAAAATTATAAAGTTTAATAATGATTTATGAAGTTTTAAAAATCATTCCCTCCCAAAAAAAGAAAGTAGATAAATTAATAAGGTATTATAAAGTTAATCAACATTAATTAATTCATTTAAAAATAATAAATTATAAGTTATCAAATTCAACAGGATTTCCATCTTCATCAGTAGCTTCTGTTGTAATAAGAACAACCTCTGATTTACTAAACAAAAAATACAAAAAGTAAGTTATATAAACTCCACAAACAACATAAATCATCCACGAAGTGTAGTTAACCACGAATAAGATTAGTAAAATAAAAATCAGATGTACAAAAAAACTACCAAGATTTCTTTTCTTAGCTATTAAATGAGTTTCATCCTCTGATATTACCTTAAAGCCCCTATCCAAAAAAGATTTAGCTATTTTCTCTATATCATCAGGATTTTCTGCTTTTAAAATAAATGTTTTTGTCATTGTTTCACATTAATTAGAATTTTCATCAAAGCTATTTTCAACAATAGCTATTTCTTCTTCAGTCAATCCATATAACTCATAAACCATTTTGTCTATCTTTTTATCAGTAGATATAATCTGTGTTTCAAATAGTTTCTTTTCATGAGGAGTTTTAGCCTGATCTAAATCATTATATAATGCAAGTATTTTATCAACATTTTTAATTAAAGAAGATTGTTTAGTCTTGAGAAATAGTAACATCAATATACAATTAGAAAGAAAAAGTTAATCAAGAGAAATAAATTTCACAAATAAGAAATCAATTCCCCGAATAAGAAATAAATTTCTTAAATAAGAAATAAACTTCTCAAACGAGGAATAAAAATTATAATATATATTATATAAATCTATTTATAAACAACCAGCTCATCGATGTTCTTTCTTGGCATGTTTCTACCTTCATCATCAGGATAACCAAGTGGAGTAAACAAAACTGGCTCATATTCTTCCCCTAATTCTAAAAATTCAATAGCTGCATACTTTTTAAATGCGCCAATATAACAGGTTCCCAGACCTAAATCAGTAGCTCTCAGAATCATATGATCCATAACAATAGTAGCATCAATATCACTAATATTTTTACCATCCCATGGTCTAGTCCATGCTTTTGATGGAGCAATAGCTACGCATAAAACTAAGGGAGCTTGGATGAACCAATCTTGATTATAAATTTTGTTTAATGCATCTTTGTGTTTTTTTGTATCTATTACAAAGATTTTAAAACCTTGATAATTAACCCCTGTAGGAGCTAATATTCCAGCTTCTAACACTTTATCTAACTTTTCTTTTTCAACTGGTTTATCTTTATATCCTCTTACACTATACCTATTTTTAATTACATCAAAAAATTCCATATGAATCACTCTATAAAATGAAAAAAAAGAAATAATAATAATAATGTCTATGAAAAAGTTTTAAAGAAATAATTTGTTATTATTACTTCTTTAGAATTTTTTAGTTCCTCTACCTCGTTTATCACCAGGTTTTTTGTAGTGAGGCTTTTGTCTACTTTTTCTATTAGTTCCTTTTATTTTAGCCATTTATTCACCTCCAATAGCTATTATGAAATAAAATTAAGATTAGTTTATAATTCATATTCTCGATAAACGAAAACAATAAATTCATATTCTCATAATCAATGAAAACATGAAAATTTAAACTCTTGAAAATCCATGAAATCATAAAATTCAAAAATCAGGAAATAATTAAATTCTTTATTTTTCAAGAATTAATTTAATCCATATACTATTTATAAACCAAAAATTTTCAACAAATTTATTTTATATATTTTTTAATTTAAAGATTTCGTTTCTTATAAAATCCTAGATTTCCTCAATTTAAAATGAAGCTTTTTTAAAAATTTTTTATTAAAAAAATCTT
>JGI24702J35022_10002289_pt1 | contig 11753 bp, 8 predicted proteins | sample TergutTh196P4_FD_35022 | JGI IMG/M metagenome (IMG submission 35022)
CCGGTATTGCGCCAGTTCGACTTGTGTCTTTGCATGAGCCGTCTGCGCCCGGCGGGCAAAAATGTCGAGAATCAGGTTGGTTCGATCCAGGATTCTCACTTGCAATGCTTTCTCAATATTGCGTAATTGTTTGGGTGAAAGTTCGTCGTCGAAAATCACAATGCCTATTTCGTTTTCGGCAACATATTCTTTGATTTCCTGAAGTTTACCTGTCCCGACAAACGTGACTGAGTGGGGTTTATCCAATTTCTGGTAAAATCTTTTGACAGGTTTGATACCTGCTGTTTCTGCTAAAAAGTCCAATTCATCAAGGTATTCCCTGACTTGTCGCTCATTTTGTTCCTGTGTAATGAGGCCTACCAAAACGACTTTTTCTGACTGTTCTGAAGTAATGATAAAATCTTTCAATGCCTTTTTTTTGATACGGTGCAAAAATAATCATTTTATATTTGTTTTTATGAATAAGAATAACTAATTTTGAAAGCGAATAGAAACAACTTTTTAAAACTAAAAGAGATGCAAAAGTACAGATGTGAAGTATGTGATTACATTTACGACCCCGCAGAAGGCGATCCTGACAGTGGGATTGAGCCGGGAACAGCGTTTGAAGATTTACCGGATGATTGGGTTTGCCCGTTATGCGGAATCGAAAAAGCAGATTTCGTTCCGGAAGATTGATCGTAATCATTCATACATAGTTTTCAAGACATAATACCATCGAATGAGTCACCATTCGATAAAGAACGGTATGTATGTTATTTCCGGTTTCATACTCAAAACCCCATGTTTTGGTAAGGAATCCTGTTGCTTTGTTCATTATTGAAAAAAATTGATTGTCAATCCATTTTCTCTGTTTATTTTTGCACCCAGACATAATACTTCATAATAGTCTTTTTAGTCGTAAAGGTTTAATGGTTAATACAAATAATCCGAGACGTGATGTCTTGGATTTTTTGTTTTTTATCTGAGTAAGAAAATAAATCACCATGATTTTTCAATCACCATCGATGCACAAAATACTTCTCCTTCCAAAGGAGGATTTAACTTGGATACTTTGATTTTTAAATAGGACAACTGCGGAAAACCTGATTTCAATGCAATGGAAATTCGTTCTGTCAGATGCTCCAATAATTTTGAAGGACGTTCCATTTCAGATTTGACCACTTTGTATACATCTGCATAACTGACTGTATCGTTGATATCATCGCTTAAAAATACCTTATCCATTGGAAATGAGTAAGATATGTCTGCCGTAAAGTAATTCCCTACGGTCATTTCTTGCCTGGAAACGCCATGATAAGCGTAGAATTTCATCGATTGCAGTTCAATAAAAGTCTTCATTTTTGATAATTTTTCGTAAAAATACTAAAATAAACCTGTTTTAATAGAAAAATTTTATATTTTTGCCAAAACTGCAAAACAAAATCTAAAAAAAAGCAAAAACGATGGCACGAACAAGACAGGAAGAAATACAAATGAGCAATGGTAGCGGAGGCGTACATAATGTACTGGCTGGAGGTACTGTAGTGACAGGGGTGATTGTGACCGACTCCGATTTCCGTTTAGATGGACGGATCGAAGGCGATATCAACTGCCGGGGAAAAATCGTAGTAGGCCCCAAAGGAAGTATCAGTGGCAACATCATTTCTGATAATGCGGAAATATTGGGCATTGTGGAAGGTACGATTCGCATCAAGGAAACACTGATTTTTAAATCAACGGCCAATATCAAAGGGGAAATTTACAGCCAATCCATTGAAATAGAGCCTGGCGCTAATTTCAATGGCACATGCACGATGTCAGGAAAAAATCCCCTTGAAACGGTTGATAAAAATCATAAAATCAGCATATTGGCTGAAAATTAAGAAAGAATCGTTTTCGGATTTTAAGGTATCTTTGTATGGTGAGTGCGGTAGGCGGTAATGCCCTTTCGCACTCACAACACAATTGTATGACGGATATCATGGCGAATGATTATCCATGCCATTTCCGTGAACGCACTTTTGTATGATCGAGTGTGTCCAAGGCGATATTTACATCATCAACAATCTGAAAATCATACATTCCCAGACAAACGAAGTCGGCTCCGTTCTGAAAAGCATATTCCAAGCCGACTTCAGGCTTGATAGCGCCTGCAGCGAGTACTTTGAACGCAATCCAAGGTTCGTCCAGGGTTGCCATATACCGGATGGTTTCTTCCGGATCATAGTCAAAATAACTGTCATATCTTCTTTGGTGTTGCGCCGACCAATAGTCATAATTGTGACAGGTCTTCACCCAGAAATCCGGTTTCAACCCGTATTCCACACACGCTTTGACGGCTTCGATTTTATGGGCGCCAATACCGGCCGGTTTACCGTGACTGCGAATCTCTTCCAACCCCTGACGGATTAGTTCCATCCGTTGTGTATACGTTCTTCCCTCGCGGTCGTTCCAATTTTCATCCGCCCAACGGTCGGTAATTTCTCCCTGGCAATACAGGGCGTCGAAATCGGAAGCAAGCGACATATCTATTCCTTTTTTAAAGTTAAGGTCGATCCCGCAATCGGAGATAAACTTCATATTGCTTTTAAATTCATGCTTGTACATCTGAAAAATGCGTCCTTGTTGGGGATTGGAGATGATAGCGTTTACGCCGCATTTCTCGCTTAACGCCAATGTCTGCGCAATTTTCTCGTCGGTATGATAGTTTTTTACTAATTTGGAGACATAGATCAGGTCGCGTGCATGAACATGGCCTCCCATCAGGTTTCCGCCCAAAATCAGCCGACCCAAATCAAATTTAGCCGGTTTGCCGTCTTTGTCAAGATAGTCGATCGATGCGTGAGGTATNTTACCTTTCAGTTTTTCCAATGTATCAAAATTGAATTTTAACATGGTAGGGTTTATATTGGCATCAATTCCTTCGATTTGAAGCAGTTTTTCTTCAAAACTGTCCCATTTTTTCTTTTTGTAAAGCGCATAAGCGAAAACCCCAAGCGCCGGTATACCGATCAAATTTTTAAGAATCTCTCTGCGTTCCCTGTTTGCGGGCGAATCGGGGATGGGTTGTCGCGCTTTTTCTTCTTTCCATTTGGCAATCAGCCGGTCGAATCCAAACATTTTATCTTTCTGTAAAAATGCAAATAACAGTAACACAAAAAATTCGATGATAGCCTGATTAATCCATAAATAAGTACCTCCGGCCGGAGCGTTAATCGTGTATCCGGGAATAGGAGGATAGACCACAAAATAACACAACAACATCAACATCCCAGCGATGGAATTCCATCGGGTAAGAAACCCCAAAAATAATCCCAGACCAACCAAAATCAATCCCCAGATAATCAGTAAATCCACCACTACAATGACTCCTGCGTTTTGGCTCATCCAATGGAAAAGTGATGCAAAAATCCATCTCGACTCACTTAAATAGGGAGCCGAACTCCATTCGTTCATCATTAGTTTGGAAAGGCCTTCATATAAAAAGAGCCATCCAACTATTATTCTTACTGTTGTAAGTATATACGAAACTTGTTTTTTCATTGTTTTTAGTTATTACAAATTTAACTTTTTGTTTATTGATAGGAAAAATTGTCTAATGTTTTTGTGCGAATGGCTTCCGACTGGTTGCTGAATAAAGCAGACAGTTCTTGCCAGGACATTTGACAGGCNGGACTGAATGCATCGGAATCCATATAATTCAAGATACTTGTATAGAGTTGGCGGGCTTCCGGTTTGTCCATGATGGCCTGAAGGTCGGACATACAGACAAGCAGTTTTCCTTCGCCGATACAAAATTCAAAAAGCAATCCCAATTTATGATTCCGTTCGATATTGTCGATCACCTGGATAATAGGCAAATATCCTTGAGGCGCATTATCCAGTATAAAAGGACGGCTCTGTTTTATCATGGAAAACCATTGCCAGTTTGAGTGAAAATCAGTGGGAAAATCATTAAATACAGGATGTCCCGGATTGGTTAAAATCCCTAATGTACCCGGAGAAACAGGTTTGCCCATCCGCTCGCACACGGATTTAAACATTCTGAAATTCCAGTAATCTGTTTGAAACAATCCGCCAACCGTCATTTGTTCGTATGCCGAATGATCCGGAAACCATAAGACTTTTTTACCCTGTTTGAGCGATTCCTGAAGGGTTTGATCCAACTTTGAACTGACAATGATAGCTGAAGGTTTTTCAATCTGTTCTTCGACAGTGTAAATCCATAACGGATAGGAGTTTTTATAATCCGTTTCTGATATTTGAAGGCTTAAAAGCAGTTTACTTGCCTTCCTTACAGATGAAATATCAGGTTGAATCGTACCAATACTTGCCAATAAGCCCTGTCTGACAGAAAGAGGTAAAACGCCGGAATCCAGCATATAATCGTTTTCATCCGTTAGTTTCCATTCCAATTGCCGGTTGGCGAACGAAAATTGGGAATAGTTGGCTATCACTATTTCTCCTGACAGCGCTTCATTATAGGTATAGCAGAATTTAGGGGTTACGAACAGCGGTACAACTTCTGAACAGAATTCCCTCCATTCCTCTGGGGTGATCAGTCCTTTGCTATCCATAAACGCATCCAAAATACCGACGTAAGCTGAACCTTGTCCCGGATAATCCTGTAAATCCAATAATTGGAATCCTCCAAATCCTTTCGTCCGGAGATCCATTTCTATATCAGCCTTGTATAACAATACCGACCACTTGCCGGATGCTTTGAAGAAATCATCAGCCTGGCCTGACATTCCCGCTTTTTCGAGACGTTCTTTGAACACACCGAAATTATAGGGTTTCAAAACACCGGTATATTTTTCCATCTCTTGATAGTTCGGATATATCTGAAACTGACCTGTTTCGTGGCTAATGATCGGAACAGGACATAAGGATACCGCCGTATCAAAATTCATTACCGAATTAGGGTAAGTATGATTGATATAACCGCCATCAAAAGCGTCGGCAAACGAAAACGACCCCCTTGCATGGGTGTTGAAACGGTTGGGTTCTTCCGCTCCGACACGACAGGTAGTGAAATAATCATCTATTTCGGCTTGTCGATTGAATCCCAGATAATTATTTGATCCTGTGGCATAAAGATGCCGACTGTCTATTGTTTTGAATGTTTGTACCATTTCAGTCATCAGTTCCTGATCGCCGCCTAATTCATTCCCAAGTGCAAACATGACGAATGACGGATGATTCCCGTACGCTTCCTGAATTGAAATCCCTTCCTCTGTCAAGAATGACATCAACGCAGTGTCCCTTCTGTTAAAACTTCCCCAATAGGGTAATTCCGGTTGCAGGTAGATACCTTCCATGTCAGCAGCCACAAAACAGGCTTCGGGAGGACACCATGAATGAAATCTGTAGTGGTTGATACCGTACGAACGGGCGATGCTGAAATACCTCCTCCAGGAGTCGACATCCATCGCCACATGACCGGTCAGGGGGAATACACATGCATCGTGTTTACCTCTCAGGAAGGTGGTGTAATTGTTGATGGTAAACTGAGTCCCGTTTACGCTGAAGTCCCTTAGTCCAAAGGTGGTTTTGTAAATATCGCTGAATCCTTTGCCTTTCATCGAAACGGTTAACGCATAAAATGCCGGATCAAATTCATCCCATAATACGGCATCATCGCCTAATTCCAACAGGATATCTATCATATCCATATTATTGTCAATGTTTTCAACTATCCTGGCACTATGTTTTTTGGCTGTATTATACGCTTCGGCCAAAACGGTTATCTCCGCCCTTTCACTATTCTCCGGAGGCCGGTTCAGGTATATTTTTATGGTTGCTTTTTTTGCTTTTGCATCCGGATATACCTGAACATCCTTTATGTGAAATGACGACATTGCGTCGATCCGAATTTGGCCGATAATCCCGTTCCAGTTTGTCTGGGTCGATTCTGTATAGGCATGTGAACTTGATAATATTTGCCGCGGTACGGAAAATCCGTTATCCACCATGATTGTCAGCGTATGTTTACCTGCAGCTAATTTCCCGGTCAGATCGTAAATTTGTTCGGTAGAAATATTTCTCATGCTCCCGACAAAAACATCATCAATCCATATTTTGGTGGGTTTTGTACGCTCCAGCGTCAATCTCAGCGTTTTCGTTTCCCAACTTTGAGGAATTTCGATTTCCCGTTGATACCACGCTATCCCTCTGTACGAATATTCCCGTGAAAGGTGCGATGTTTCTTCATTACGGGCATTCAATACCCCCTTTTTGTTTGTATCAGTTGTTCCGGGAAGCATCACTTCATCGTTCAACTGTCGGGCATACCATTGCTCCTGTTCTCCTGTATTCAATGAATCAAGCGCAAATCTCCATTTCCCCTGAAGATCAATATATTCACGTTCAGGNATNTTATTGCATGATAATAAAANACTTGCAATAATGGATAAAGTAAAAAAGTAACGTACCATTTGTTTTTTTATTTAATGATTGTTTTAAAAACGGATATTCTTTGTTTCTATATTATAATACCAATTGGTTGTTAGCTGGAAGGATGCCTGAAGGTGTTATCAATACTGCCTCATCTTTATCTAAAGACAGGATAAGTTCACTTTCTTTTATTATTATGTTGAGTTGAAGTGGTTGAATGCCATCCCATGTCATCCTGTACATGTCAACTGTTGTGAATTTAATCCAATCATCTGGGAGTCGCCATGATTGATGGTTGTAACCTTCCGTGCTGTATGCCACGATTGACGGTTTGTCCATCCACAAAGCGGGAACAAACACATCACCATTGTGTTGCAGGATACGGTCATCCTGTTTGATGGTGTATTCCTGTCCTTCGAGGCGGGTAGTCAGTCCGCCGGAAAAACGTACTTCCTGGTAAGTCTCCGTTTGGTTGTATTCGAGACGCTGTAATCTGTTGAGATAATACCATGGTAGGGTTTGTGTGCAGAACTGTTTCAGGAATCCCGACATCTGTTGCGGGTCTTTTCGGATCAGGTCTTCTCCGTGCATGCTTCTGCCGAAAAGGAGTCCTCTGGCGTTGTTGGTAGTGGCGCCACCACAATAGTATGACGCAGGCCATTTCATATATTCATCAACTGACGGAGTAAACCACCATGCGGCCGGTTGTAATCCCTCGAAAGCCGACGAGCGCAGGGAACGTAAATTCTCACTGGTGACATCAATACCTTTGGACGCCCAGTAATGAAATATCTTCACCTGCGTCGCTGTTTCCTGTTCGGCTGTAAATCCTAAATATGGACTGATAGGGCTGCCATCCGGTGTGAATGGCGCCCAGCTATGAAAAGCGTCAATATGAACTGTCCCTGCCTTCGAAAGCGGTAACATTTCGCAGATGCCATCGATACGTTTCTGCGCATACCCCGTATTCCACTCCTGGGTGTAGCTGACAGGCCAGCCCCATTCTCCACTGCGCAAGCTACCGTCCGGATTGCGGGCGATAATATTGTTAGCAACATAAGTGTCCCACAAGGGGCTATCGTCGTAGGCGTCGATCATATTAATATGTACGCTTACCGTAGTATGATAGTTGAAGGCTTCATCCATCAGCCATTTCATACTTTCGAGGGCAGTCTTATCCTGTGGACGTTTTAACTTCTCGTTCACTTCACCCCAAGCGGGATATTTGGAATCATGCCCTTCGTATTGCCAACCGACTAAATAAACAATCTTGGGAATACCCAGCGTGAGATGGTCAATCTTGCGGATGATGTCCAAAGCCTGTTCGAAATTGACTTCCACTTTCGATTCCCCTTTGTCGCGTACCTTCCGCTGTCTTCCTTCCCCTTTTTCGGCATCCGGTTCCGACAGGAAAAGTTTCAACATCAGGGTTTGATGATAGGCATGATGCCGGGTTATCTCAGGAACAGGATATGAGTCAGGAGCCTTAATCGTTTGTGTATGAGCCGAAATCATACAGAAGAAAAACATAAAAAGAACTGTTATTTTTGAGTTCATGTTATTATCAATTATCATTATTAGGAAATCATACACATCATCAAAGTAAAACTTAATACCTTCATTTGCTTATATATTCTGTTGCTTTACCTTTATTGTCTATCCAGTAAGTTTTACCATCGCCTTCAACCATGGCTATTTCTCCATAATGATTACCGCCATAGTCCTGTCTTATTGTATCATACAGGAAAGGGACGATCACCTTGCCCGTTTCGTCCACAAATCCCCATTTATCACCTTGTCTGACAGGTGCTAACCCTTGGTCGAAAGCGCCCGCATCGTCGTATTCAGCAGGAATAATTATCTTATCGCCAGGCTCTACAAATCCCCATTTATCTCCTTTCCTGAATTTTGCGATCGTACGGTTCCGGTATATCAATATATCATCATATATTGCCGAAAAAACAACATTGCCATTCAGGTCAAGATAGCCTGTTTTGTTGTCTTTTTTGATCCCAATAAAATTGGAACTTAACCGACTGAATATAAATTCATCGTAAAGAGCAGGAACGATTACTTTCCCATCGTCAATGTTAATAATTCCTAATCTCCTGTTTTCTTCTACATAATAATAGGTGGCATATAATCTCTGAATCTCGTCTTCAGTCCAAATTCTATCGTATTGGAAAGGAACTATCGTTGTGTTGTTTNTGTCNACTATTCCCCATTTGCCATTACGTTTGACATTTCCNCGTCCGTCACGATAAAAATCTGCGTCTTCGTATTCAGCGGGTATCAACACCTTTTCATTGAAATCAATAAAGCCGAATTTGCCGTTTTGTGAAAATCGTGCAATAATATCATTTTTCCTGTTTTCGACAAAACTGACGATGTTGATCATATCGAAAGAAAACGGCATAACAATCTCATTGCTGAAATTGATGTACCCCTCTTTGTTCCCTTTCCGCGCCTGCAAATATCCGGGAAAGCGTACATTGTATGCCAAATTGTCGTATACAGGCGGAATGATATCGATGCCATCCTCGTCGATGATTCCCATTGTCTTATCTATCTTTACATAATAACGGGTTAAATCTCCGTATGACTGAATTTTGTAATCATAATAAACCCTGTCGTACATGAATTGACCCTTTGTGTTCACACGATTTTTCAGGCCATCCTGGTTTTCCACCCATGCGCCACCGTTTTTAAAATCAGAAGATAGGTTATCATCGTATTTTTTTCCTATTTGGTTAAATTGGCCATGTACAGCTTCGGCAAATTCTAAACTGCCGGGAGCGCAAACGATATCTATGTAAGAATATATATTACCAAAAACGTCGAAATAATGCCTGGCTTCTAATTTTTTCCCTCTGTGCAAGATGTATTTGCAGTCTTCATCAAAAGTAGCCCTCCAGATCACTTCTTTATTCGATTTATTAGCAAAAGCGCTTTTTGAATTCGATTCATGCAGCACCGATACCGGTCCGGCGAATGTAGGGATATTCTCGATGGCTACCCAAGGCGTTGCTTCAGTCAGCCGAGGCAAGGAAGATACGGTGTTTTCCACCACATTGGCATACACGCCCATCATACCGCATATAACGCCCTCAATTAACCCGCTGGCGCCTTCCGGATAATCACGTCTTTCGTTGATGAATATTAAATTAATGGCGGCATAAGCCCGATCATAATAGCCGTTTTTGTAATTATTCAACGGGGCTGCCGACAATCCTTCAATAGCCTGATTCCGTCCTCCGCCTGCAGTCGTGGCCGTGCTTTGCATACTGAGTGCAATACGTTCGGGTTTTGAGATTAAACTGTTGTTACCGCCACCGCTACCAGAAAAGCCGCTTTCTAAAAATTGTGAATAATAACTATGTGTTTCTTCATTCCACCATATTGTATTATAAAGATCACGATATTCATTAGCGAGGTTGGCGTATTTTTCAGCCAAATCATTATTTTTCAGTATTTCATTTATTTTCGAACTTGCCATAAAACCTTTATATAGATTCGATATTAAATCGGATCCAACACGTATACCCCTCGTTCCTTCATTGTAAGAAGGAATACCTCGTCTTTGAATGAAACGTTGGTTAGGGGGTGGAGGATTTTTTACGTTCATCATAGCTGGACGTTGCATGATCTTGTCGGGTTGCAACTGCCAGCGTTCCACATAATTGTTTAGGGTTAATTCACGAAATTTTACGAATTGCGAGTCAGAGATGTACGCCTCGTTACCTGTCCATAAATAGAGACGGTAACAGGCGTCAATCACGTCGAAATTGGCTGGTAAGTTATACCAAAAATCGTCGTCTGATTCATAATCAACCGGGGCGGGAAGGTTGTATTTATTGATTTCCCAGTATGAACAAAAATCTTTCGACGCTGAAATGTTCTCCATGAAACGCGCCATCATGTTCAGATTTTGCTTCCCATGCCCGTTAATTTCTTCACCAATACTCTGATGTGCAACATCGCGCATACAAAATGCATCACGGTTAGGTAAGGCAGCCTCGTACCATGGACCAACCGGATCGTTATCGTCACCCACCCAGCGGTGTGATCGATCCATGGCCCAATTGAAAATCTCTACTAAAGAACTGTCCGGGGATGTAAGCAGCAGTTCAGTCATGTTATTTCGGCTAATGTCTAAAGAGGGCGTGTAAGGGCGATTACAAGAGAAGAACAAGTACATCACTCCTATGAAAATGAATATCAATTTTGTTTTCATAAAACTTCGTGTTTTGGGGTTCGAATTGTTATTTTTTATTTTTTAAGAAGTTTTCAATCGTAAAAGTGTCGCCATCTTTTCCATTTCGGGAAATGACTGTTTTTCCGTCTATACGGACTTCAAGTCGGATGCCATTTGGAAGCCTATTTACATGTATATCAAATGGAACGCCTCCGAAAGCATATATATAACTCAGCGACATCTCATTCCATTCCTTTGGCAGGCGGGGCGAAACGGTGAACGAATTGAGTCCTGTGGGACGGATACCAAACAGACCTTCCGTAATAATTCGTGCGTACAGTCCACTCTCGGCAGAGAGATGTCGCTGGCTTCCTTCCGGCCATGCTTCGATGGCATAAGGAACGTGTTCGCCCAAAAGTCGTTGGCGGGAATAAAATTTCAGGTAATCAATCGCTTTTTCTGTTTCACCGCTTGTGAAAACACCACGTAAAGCATACAAGGTGGAGCGGTCCCAGAATGTTGTACTTCCGGCTTGAGTAAGTAATCCGTTTTCAGTCCAGAGTCGGGGAGAAAACAGGGCCTGAAGGGTTCCTTCCTTTCGATCGAAAATGCCCATGGTTAGAGGAACGCATATCCACGAACGCAATACATCGTTGCCATCATAATATCTGTAGGTATGAAATCCTTCCACCGTTGCACCGAAGTAGCGCTCGATAGCGGTTCGTAATGTTTGTGCCTGCCGGATATACAGGTTCGTTTGTGCCGACGGTTTCCGAAGATTCTTTCCTAAAAAGGAAGCCGATCGCAAGGCGTCATAATAGAGCGATGAGGTGTTTAAGTTGGCTTTCCCGGCGGGGAAACGGCCTTCCAATTCGTCGGAATCGGAAGCAACAACGCCATCATCATTAATGTTACGTCGGCAATATTCTAAACACCAAGTGATCAGGGGCCACAGTTCTTCGGCTTCCTGCAAGTCGCCACGTGCTAACGCATAACGTGCGGCGCCATACGCTATCATAGCGCCATCGCCCCTGTCGCCAGCTCCGTGCCATATATCAATGCCTTCGGAAATGATAGAACTGGGGATGGGCTTGTAATCATCGTTCATAAAACGGGCAAAATGCCGGAATGAATTAAGTGCAGACATGTTTCCTTTTTCATAACCCAGATAAGGAAAGAA
>JGI24702J35022_10002290_pt1 | contig 11751 bp, 9 predicted proteins | sample TergutTh196P4_FD_35022 | JGI IMG/M metagenome (IMG submission 35022)
TTAATTATTAATGAATTAACAAAATTATTTATGAAAAAGATTATATTATTTTTAGTATGTTTTTTAACATTTTCTATGGTTTTTGCTCAGAAGAAAATTATCTTTCGATATGAGTATATCGTAAATACATCAATTATAAAAATACCTGGTTAATATGAAAATCAAAACATTACCACAAGTTTACTACAAACCATGTTGAAAATTTATAAACGATAACTCGCTATTAATCAACTGCCATTTGTAGTGCAAAAAGGAGAAGACCGTCAAAGTCAGGAGGAAAGCCTTTTTTGCTTTTGTAACAAAATTCTTTAGCAAAATAAATTCTTCTTTTTCTCCATACTTCTGCAATTTTCTTTATAAACTATTTTTTCCCTCTTTGTTGCGCTTGCTGCTGTTTCACCATCTCTTCCATACGCATTTGCCATTTCGATTTTTGTTTCGGTTTTGCCATATTTGCTTTCAAACGGGCACGAATTTTCTTCTCATCAATAGCCATCTTAAATATCCACATCTGCAAAAATGTGATTAAGTTTACCAACAAATAATAGTAAGTTAATCCGGATGCAAATTTGTTGAAAACACCCAAAAACATAATGGGCATAAAATACATAAACAAACGCATCATTTTCATTTGATCCTGATTGCCCATCGTCATCATTTTGTTGTTCAACCAAGTGTAAATTAATGTAGCAACGGTCATCAACAAACAAAATAAACTCACATGGTCGCCGTAGAAGGGAATATTAAAACCAAAATCTAACACCGAATCGTAAGTGGAAAGGTCGTCTGCCCAAAGAAATGATTGTTGGCGCAATTCGTAAGCCGATGGAAAAAAACGAAACAAGGCGATAAGAATCGGCATTTGAATAATTGCCGGCAAACAACCTGCCATAGGACTTACTCCCGCACTTTTGTACAACGCCATAGTTGCCTGCTGTTTCTTCATAGCATCTTCCTGTTTCGGATATTTTGCACTAATCTCATCAATCTCAGGTTTTAAAACTCGCATACGCGCCGATGACATATAGGTTTTTTGTGCCAAAGGTAATAAAACTATCTTTAATATAATGGTTAATATAAGAATGATAATCCCAAAATTGAGCGCGTAATTAGAAAGCCAGTCGAAAATGGGAATTACCGCAACACGATTAATCCAATGCAACAAAAAGAAACTCCAACCGATTGCCACCTGACGCTCTAAATTCAAATTGTAAGTTTTCAACAATTTATATTGATTAGGACCAATATANATNGACATATTAAAAGAACCGTTTTGCAAATTTTGAACATCAAACTCTACATTGGCAGTCANGTTTTTAAGTATGGGAGGCAAATCTTTCAAATCGGTTCTCAAAAGCCCCGAAGAAAAGAACCCCGAATCGGCAACCAAAACCGTAGTAAAATATTGCTGTTTAAAAGATACCCATTTTAATTGAGAAGAAAAATCTCTTTTTTCTAATTTAGTAGGGGTTATCTCATCTACTTTATTCAAATTGTCCATATAATATATGGTCGTATTGTTTTTTTCGTTGTCAAAATTTCGCTCAACATTTTTTAATGCGGCATCCCATTGCAAAGTAAAAACATTAGTATTAAGATACAAATAGTTCTGCATATTCACATAGTTGATGGTAAAACCAAAACTATAGTCGTCATTTTTAAATGTATAAAGATATTCAATATAAGATTCTTCATCTATTTCGTTTTCGTGTAATGGGTATAATTTTAAGGATAACGATGGGTTATTTTCATCTATCCGTAATGTATCGGGGTTTTGGGAAGCAAAAAAGAGAGATTGTGTTTGAAAAGTGGCTTGATTTTGCATCATCAAATCAATATTCATTTTAGTATTAGCGCCGTTGAATAAAATGAGGGGTTGTTTTTCTTCTCCTTTGGGAGCGTATTCGTAAACATCTTTAAGCAGAGCGTAGTTCAAATAACCGCCAATTTTCGAGAAATGATACACGGCTTTATTGGTTTCCACTATGTATTCTGTGTTTGTGATGGGGTCGGGCGAGAAGAAAGGTGTGAGGTATGAGGTGTGAGGTGTGGGGGCTGAGGTTTGAGGGTCTTCGTTGCTTTCTGCTTTCTGCATTCTGCCTTCTGCTTCTTCTGCAAGCACAACTTGCGCCAGCGAATCTATGATCTCTGCTTTGTGTATGGCTTCTATTTCTGCTTTTTCCTGTTGTATTTTCTTTTGTTGGGAAGAATTATAAAAACTCACTCCCAATACGATAACAAAAATGAGGAGTAAACCTGTAATTGTATTTCTATCCATAAAAAAATCCTTATTAAAAATTGGGGGCGAAAATACACTAATTTATAAAATTCAGAACTAATTGTTTTGCTTCTCTTTGTGCTACTTCCAAATTATTGTTAATAATTGTAAAATCAAAATCTTTCTCAAACGAGAGTTCATAATTAGCTTTTTCAACTCTTCGCATAAGTACTTCTTCATTTTCAGTTCCTCTAATTTTTAATCTTTCCACTAATTCTTCTACTGATGGGGCTTTTACAAATAATGTCAGCGCCTGATTCCCATAAATCTTTTTAATATTTAGCGCACCAAGCACATCCACATCGAAAATTACATTTTGTCCTTTTTCTAAAAGTTTATCCACATCCGATTTTAAAGTTCCATAATAATTATCTTTATACACTTCTTCCCATTCAATAAAATCATCTGACACAATTTTTTCTTGAAACTGCTTTACTGAAAGGAAAAAATAGTCTATACCCTCTTTTTCATCCGGTCGTTTAGGACGTGTTGTTGCCGAAACTGAAAAACTTAAAGACAAATTTTGGTTTAATAAAAATTTTACTATGGATGTTTTTCCGGATCCAGACGGGGCAGCAAAAATAATAAGTTTACCTTGTTTGTTCATAAGTTTTGGCTTTATCCAAAATTTCGTTTGGCAAAATTATTAAATATTCTTTATTTCCGTTTTTTTCTTTTTAAATGTTAGGAAATTTTTTGGATCTATAATTATTTCCAAAAAAATATTTCAATTTACATACGGTATACCCTTATAATAATTGATCTCCCGCAATTTAATTTGATGCAATAAATAGGCATTTTGCAATTCAATTTCAGATAAAAATAATTGATTATCTGATGTTTGCAATTCTATTATGCTTAATGTTCCATCTTCATATCTGCGTTTATTTGCCTGATTGGCTATGTGTTGATGTTCCACATTTTTTTGTGCTTGTACCCACTGACTATTTGAAGCATCCAACTCCATCATAGCCTGTTTAATTTCGCTGGAAAGCGTGCGCAAGGTTTCATCGTAATCACGCTGCGCCTGTTTGAGATTGTTTTTGACTTTTGAAACGCGCAACCGCACATCCAAACCGCTGAAAATCGGCACTGAGACAGAAACTCCAATCCACTCGCCCAAATTGTTGTTATATTGTGCAAAGAATGGATCAGTTTTATACGAAGTAGAAGTATAGTATCCTGAGGAAACACCTCCACTGAAAGAAATCGATGGGTAGTAGGCGCCCTTTGTCATGGAAAGCGTGCGCTTTTGCAACTCTAAATTACGTTGCCCAATAATCGCTGTGGGATGCGTATTGAAAGCATAAGCAATAATATCGTTGGAAGTTTGCATTTCTAAATAGAGTTCAACCTCTTCTATTTGAGGAACAATCAACAGTGCCTCCTCTAACGGAAAATTCATACAGTCTTTTAGTTTTACGATGCTTATTTCCAAATTATTTTTTGCTGCAATGGCGGTATATTCTTCTGAGGCGAGCGTGGCTCTTATTTGTGCCAGATCGGCAAATGAACCGGCACCCAACTCCAATAAACGCGCCATCCGTTTTTCTTCCATCTGATAATTTTCAATACGTTTTTGGTATAAAGAGAGAAGTTCTGTGTTGTACACTACTTCGGCATACGCCAGCATCGTTTCTTCCGCCACTTGATCTCGTGTTTGGCGCAACTGCTCTTCGCCACGGAGTTTGGCAATTTTTGCCGATCGGGTTTGATTCAGATAGCGCAATCCACTGAAAACAGGCATCCAAACATTCAATCCCACACTATTGTTGAAAGAAGTTGTATTTACATCATAGGTATTAGTTGCCGGATCAATTCCGCGACCAAAATTAGAACTTGCTCCGATAGAACCGCTTATATCAGGCAAATGTGCCAGCATTGCACCGGTATACTCTTTCTTATAATTATCTAATTCAGTTGCCGCACGTGCCGTTTTATAACTGTTTTCTACCGCATATCGCATACAAGTTTCCAAGCTCATCGGTTGTTGACCAAAAACTGAAAATAAACTGAAAACAAAAAGAAAAAGAAAGAATGATAAACGCAGAAAACTGCTAGAACAATAATTGTAACCTGTAACTCGTAATGTGTAACTCATAGCAAATAACTTTAATTTATAATAATTTTTTTCAAAAACCGTGCCAAAAAAGTTATTTTACTGTGTTTTAATACTTTAATAAAAACAAAAAAAAATAGTAATGTAAAATTATTGTACGGTGGATGTATGATTATTTGACAATCAGTAAGCCTTTATTTCCATCTCCTCTCCATTTCTAATAATTGTAAGAAAGTATGGTTTTTTTTTCCGGTTCTTGCTAATTCAAAAAAATCCAAAGTACATTGGAATGATTTTCCTTTAATTTTCGTTACGATGTCGCCTAATAACAAACCTGTAGTAAAAATTGTTTTTTCATTTATATTTTTTAAAGTAACGGATTATTTTAAAAAAAGTTTTTTTGTACAAAAAAACGTATTATTTTGCATTTTCAATAAAATACAGGTATTATGTTATACGATCATTTACCCTCACCCTGTTTTGTGTTATTTGAAAAAGCGCTGGAAGCCAATCTGCAACTACTGGATTTAGTGCAAACAGAAGCCGGTGTTACTATTATTTGTGCTTTGAAAGGGTTTTCATTTTGGCGCTCATTTCCTCTCATTCGTCAATATTTAAAAGGTGCTGCGGCAAGTTCCTTAAATGAAGCGCAATTGATTGTAGAAGAAATGCACTGCGAAGCACATACCTACATACCTGCTTACTTGGAAGAGGAGTTTGAAACACTTCTGTATTATAGCAGTCATTTAACTTTCAATTCATTAAGCCAATGGGTGCGCTTTCGCGATAAAGCGTTGGCTTGTTCAAAGAAAATCAGTTTTGGATTGCGCGTTAATCCTGAATATTCGGAAGTTACTACCGATTTGTACAATCCTGCGCTCCCAGGTTCACGGCTGGGCATTGTAGCAGAAAATATGCCTGAACACTTGCCGCAGGGTATTGAAGGACTGCATTTTCATACTCTGTGTGAGAATGACAGTTATGCGTTGGAAAACTGTTTAAAGTCGTTTGAAGATAAATTCGGACATCTTATTAATGAATGTAAATGGGTGAATCTAGGTGGTGGACATCATATCACAAGAAAAGATTATAATGTTGAACACTTGATTTATCTTCTTAAAGACTTTAAACTCCGTTATCCTAATATTGAAGAACTTATTTTAGAACCCGGCGAAGCAGTGGGATGGCAAACCGGAGTCCTTATCGCAACGGTAGTGGATATTGTTGAAAATAAAGGAATAAAAACGGCAATGCTCAACATTTCCTTTTCTTGCCATTTGCCCGATTGTTTAGAAATGCCCTACAAACCTACCGTTATTGGCGCTACAAATCCCACACAGGAAAGTAAAAACGTATATCGTCTCGGAGGAAGTTCTTGTTTAGCAGGAGACTATATAGGGATGGGTGATTTTGCTTTTGCCGAACCATTAGAGATTGGTGACAGAATAGTGTTTGATGATATGATTCATTACACCATGGTGAAAACTACTTTTTTTAACGGAGTAAAACATCCTGCAATTGGAATGGTATCAAAAGAGGGGGAGTTTATTTTGTTTACAGAACCGGGAAATTATGCAGATTATAAAGCAAAATTAGGATAAAAAATGGCAGAAATTATAATTAAAACCATTTCTTTACCATCAGAGGCAATTTACAAAGAAAAACGCAGTAAATTTCTCGCTTTTGCCTATCCTGTAGAAAATGAAACAGAAATTAAAGAAAAAATTGCTTTTTTAAAGAAAAAATATCATGATGCACGACATCATTGTTATGCATACATTTTGGGCGCCGAAAAAGCAATCTATAGAATGAATGATGATGGCGAACCTTCCGGCACCGCAGGGCGCCCCATTCATGGACAATTGCTATCGAAAGATGTTACTAATGTATTAGTTGTGGTTGTCCGTTATTTTGGAGGAGTTAAATTAGGAACAAGCGGGTTGCGCATAGCATATAAAATGGCAACAAAAGAAGTGTTAGAAAAATCTACAATAATTGAAAAAATGTATCATTTTAAGTAAAAAATACACTTATGATAAAAAAATGATATTTTTGTGCGTTTTTCTAAATTAATACTAATTTTTTATGATTAAACCCGATACTCCTGTAAGTTTCTTCAGATTTGAAGATTTGCGCATTTACGCAAAAGCTTTAGATTACATTACATGGTTGCACAATTTGACAAATAGATTTCCCAGCCATGAACAACCTACACTTGCGCATCCTTTTCTAAAAGTAGCCCAAAGTATTGCGCTCCATCTTGCGGAAGGTTCTGCACGAAACAAACCTCAATTCATCTATTATCTTAAAATGGCAAAAAGTTCCGTACGTGAATGTGTCGTTTTTACCGAAATTGCCTCTCGATTAGAATTAATGAATGAAGAAGAGAAAGAACATTCTATTAATAAAATGATGGAACTTACTAAAATGATAGGTTCCTTGGTTACTTCTTTGCAACGAGCTATCCCCAATGCCTCAGAAGATGACGAGTATGATGATCTGCAACTACCCCCTGATGTAATTTAACCTTTTATTTTTTTTATTATCTTTTGCCATCCTATTTTTTGTAGATATGATCTATTTTCCGGAAAGTTTGCGCCAACGCACAAAACCCATCACGGAAAACACAAAATAGACAGCAAAAAGGAACGATGAAAAATAGAGTTCTAACCAGAAATTTGCAATAGCATAAATGGCATTCACCACCATCCAAACATTCCAATGTTGTATGTATTTTTTCGCTAATAACCACATTCCTATTACGCTTAGCGCTGTGCTAAAGGATTCGCTTATCGGGATTTTGGTATCAGTAAATTTATAAATAAAAATGAAGATAAAGATCGTGATACTAAGGATAAGTATGGTTAATATCGGGTAATATTTTTTAGAAATATTTGAAATCCCCGAATCTGAATTATCTGCGCTGTTTTTCTTCCAAACGATTATTCCGTAAATATTGGCGCCCAAATAATACAAATAGGTTAATGCCCACGCATAGCAGTGAACGTTGGCATAAATATAAATATAAAACAACGACATTAAAATTCCAGCAATCCAGAGCCACCACGAAGCGCGGTACTCCAAAAAAACATACACTAAACCGATGGCTGCACCAATGATTTCGATAGGGTTCATTACTAATCACTAATTCATAATTTGTAGAAATCTCCGAGAACTATGCATTAACTCATACATAAGCACATCATTTTCTACAAATGGAACAATTTTTCGGTATGCTATAAAAAACTCTTCTAATTGAGGCGATGTTTTCATTGGGCGACGAAATTCCAATGCTTGAGCCGCATTCAATAGTTCTATAGCAAACACTTTTTCAACATTATTAATTACGGTGTACGATTTTGTAGCGGCATTAGCCCCCATACTTACATGATCTTCCTGCCCTTGCGAAGACTCTATTGAATCGGCGGAAGAAGGCATACAGAAAGTTTTATTTTGACTTACGATAGAAGCAGCCGTATATTGGGGTATCATAAAACCCGAATTAAGTCCGGAATTTTTTACCAAAAATGAAGGCAAACCTCTTTTTCCTGAAATTAATTGATAGATTCTTCGTTCCGAAATATTTGCAAGTTCCGACATGGCTAAAGTTAAAAAGTCTAAAACTAAAGCTAAGGGTTGTCCGTGAAAGTTACCGGCAGAAATAATCAAATCCTCCTCAGGAAAGATGGTAGGATTATCGGTAACAGAATTAATTTCTGTTTCAATTACACTTTTCACATATTGAATAGCGTCTTTTGTTGCGCCATGTACTTGTGGAATACAACGGAAAGAGTAGGGATCCTGCACATGCTCTTTTTTAAGCGCCATAATTTCTGAATTCTCTAATAACTCGTTGATCGTTGCCGCAGTTATTAATTGTCCTATATGAGGACGAACTAAATGTACTGACAAATGAAAAGGTTCAAGATGTCCGTGAAAAGCATCCAATGAAAGAGCGGCAATTATATCTGCCAATCGCGATAATTTTTCAGATTTTATCAACAACCATACAGCATAAGCGCTCATAAACTGAGTTCCATTTAATAACGCCAACCCCTCTTTCGAACTCAGTTGAATAGGTTCCCAACCAAATTTGGCATTCACCTCTGCAGATTTCATTTTTTTCCCTTTGTAATATACTTCTCCTAAATTTAATAATGGTAAACATAAATGCGCTAAAGGCGCTAAATCACCTGATGCGCCCAATGAACCCTGCTGATATACTACAGGATATATATCGTGATTAAATAAATCAACTAATCGTTCAATAGTAACAAGTTGCACACCGGAGTTACCATAAGACAATGATTGTATTTTTAAAAGAAGCATAAGTTTCACTATCTCTTGCGGTACTTCTTCGCCAATTCCGCATGAATGGGAAACTACTAAATTGTGTTGCAGCTGAGAAATGTTTTCTTTTGAAATAATTGTATTACATAGAGAACCAAAACCTGTGGTAATACCATATACAGGAGTGGATTGTTGCGCTATCTTATTATCCAAATATATACGGCATTTATTTACAGCATTTATTGCCTCAATAGAAAGTTCTATTTTTATTTTTTTCTTGATAATTTTATCAATGATATCAAGACTTAAAAATTCATTTGAAATGTGATGTTTTTTCATTTTTGTTATATCTTTTATTCTTTCTGGAAATACCTATTTTTTTGTTTTTTTTAAAGATTGCAAATAAACACAAAATATTATTTTTTTACAACTATTTTTTGAAAAACATATCTTTGCCACTTCATTCATCATTTATATGAAAATATCAAACTATCAACAAACCAATAAGAAAGCAGAAAGCAGAAGTTCTACCACACGTAATAATAAACAAAAAGCAAAAAGTGAGAAAAAGAATAAGGGTTCGTTGTGGAGTTTTCTCCGCAGTAAACGCATGGTGCAGGTGTATGGTATTTTATTTATGACTTTTGCTATTTTGCTTTGTATCTCCATGGTATATTCCTATTTCCATTTTAGTTCGGTGGCTTCTTCAGTGGAATCAGGCGGCGCTCAATTAACGGAAAACCCCGCAGGAGAATGGGGAGCGCATTTGGCATACAATTTTATTAGATATACTTTCGGCTTTTTCTCAATTGGTTTTGTACTTCTGTTTTTCATATATGGGTTTAAATTAACTTTTGAACGTTCTATACTGCCACCTCTCCTAACAACTTTTACTACTTTAATTACTATGGCTTGGCTCTCAACTGTTTCCGGTTGTTTTTTAGCCAATTCCGATTTCGATTTCGTATCCGGATCTTTCGGCAACCAAGTATCAAAAATTCTAATTCAGCACACGAAACCTTGGGGAACAGGATTAATACTTTTTGCACTGTTTGTCATTATCTTAATACTTTTTTATAATATCTCACCCAGAAAAATGATGGAAGTGATTGTTGGTACTGATGAGCAGAGGGAAGAAAGGAGAAAGGAGAAAGAAGAAAGGAAAAAGGAAAAAGGAGAAAGGAGAAAGGAAAAGGGAGAAAGCAATACAGATAACCTTATTTCTAATAGCACCCTTAGTAGCAGAAGGCAGGATACGGAAGGCAGAAAAGAAGCAGAATTATATATAGAAGAAAGAAATGTTTTATCAAAAGAGTATGAAAACGAAGGAGTTACGTTTATTGTGGAAAACCAAACAGAAAACGGAAAACAAAAAGTAGCGGCATCCCTTGCGGATACCCAAAACGGACAAATAGAAACCGAATTTAAAATTATTACCGACCCTATTAAAGAATTTGATGATGAAATATTGAAAGAATTAGATGATGAGATGACTATAGGATTAGATGATGAGAGAGATAATGATACGAATCATACTTCTGATATTTTATTATTAGAAGACTACGACCCGCGTTTAGACCTCTCTTTGTACAAATTTCCAGGAATTGATTTACTGAACGATTACGAAATAAAAGAGATTGATAGAGAAACTATTACGGCGGAATTGACTGAAAATAAAGACAGGATTGTTGCCACCCTCAAAAATTTTGGCATCGCCATTAAACAGATTACGGCAATTATTGGACCCACCGTTACACTTTACGAAATTGTGCCCGCCGATGGTATCCGTATTTCCAAAATTAAAAATTTGGAAGATGATATTGCGCTTAGTTTGGCGGCATTGGGTATTCGTATCATTGCGCCAATTCCGGGAAAAGGAACTATCGGGATTGAAGTGCCCAATAAAAATTCGCAAATCGTTTCCATGAAAGAGATTATCAATTCCGATAAGTTTCAAAACAGTAAATTCGATTTGCCTATCGGGTTGGGAAAAACCATTAGTAATGAGCCGTTTGTGGTTGATTTGGCAAAGATGCCCCACCTTTTAATTGCCGGTGCAACCGGTCAAGGTAAATCGGTAGGATTGAACGCAATCATCACTTCATTACTCTATAAAAAACATCCTTCGGAAATGAAAATTGTGATGATAGACCCCAAAAAAGTAGAGTTTACTCTCTATTCTATTTTGGAAAAACATTATCTTGCCAAACTTCCTGATGTGGATGATCCCATTATTTCAGATACCAAACAAGTGGTGCAAACGCTCAACTCGCTTTGTGTGGAGATGTATTCCCGATTGGATTTACTGAAATTGGCAAAAACAAGAAATATAAAAGAATACAACCAAAAGTTTTGTACCCGAAAACTCTCTCCTGCTTTAGGACACCGTTATTTACCTTATATTGTGATGATTGTAGATGAGTTTGCAGACTTAATTATGACTGCCGGCAGAGATGTGGAGGTGCCTATTGCCCGTTTGGCACAGTTGTCGCGTGCGGTTGGAATACACTTGGTAATTGCTACGCAACGACCTTCGGTGAGTATCATTACAGGAAATATCAAGGCAAACTTTCCTGCCCGTATTGCTTTTAGAGTGGTGCAAAAGATTGACTCTCAAACTATTTTAGATAGAACAGGAGCCAACCAACTGATTGGGAAAGGAGATATGCTTCTTTCCACCGGCAGTGATGTAATTCGTTTGCAGTGCGCGTTTGTGGATACTCCGGAAGTAGAAAGAATTGCGCAATATATTGAAGAACAGCAATCTTACCCCGAAGCATTCTTTTTGCCTGAATATATTCCTGAAGAAAAAGGTAAAGGCGGCGGTGGCGAAGAAGAAATCATTGATACGGGAGAGATTGACCCAATGTTTATGGAAGCCGCTACTTTAATCGTGCAAATGCAAATAGGATCTACTTCTTTAATTCAACGTAAAATGAAACTTGGTTACAACCGTGCCGGCAGAATTATGGATCAGTTGGAAGAGTTTGGCGTGGTAGGACCCGCCATAGGAAGTAAAGCAAGGGAGGTGAAAATTAGAACTAACGAAGAATTAATGCAGATTTTTCAACGAATGGGACTGTTTTGAGAATTGAGAGTTGAGAATTTTTCATAAATAATTATG
>JGI24702J35022_10002291_pt1 | contig 11751 bp, 9 predicted proteins | sample TergutTh196P4_FD_35022 | JGI IMG/M metagenome (IMG submission 35022)
GAAGTTTCACTGTTGCCGGGGTTCGGACTGCTCGTTGGAGCCGGGGACTGGTTCTCGCTTTTGTCGGGAGCCGGGCTGCTCGTGGATTCGCTGCCGGGCCCGCCGTTTTCACCACTGCGGGTGTTGCATGCCGTGATTGAGCAAATCAGCGCGATGGTTATAATTACACATATTATTCTGTTAGTTTTCATAATCTCCACCCGGTAAAAAGTAATTGATGACTGCGCGGCAATCGCTATCACACAGTATAACATAGTTAAACGTTTTGTAAACACGATTGTGAATATAAGTGTGAAATGTAACCTGTTAAGTCTTTGCTAATTAGGGTTGCAACTGTTAGCGGCAGTATGATATTATTCATTGTATAGGAGGCATAAAAACAATGATAGCATTAAAAAACGCGACAGTCATCGACGGAACAGGAGCACAGCCGATTCACAATGCGAAGATTATAATCAACGGCAACAAAATTGAAGCAGTGGGCGCGGATGTCGCCATCCCGGACGGGGCGGACGTATTATTTGACCTGAAGGGGAAAACAGTCTTGCCCGGCTTAATAGACGCGCATGTCCATTTCGGCGGGACGGACGGTTTTGACTACCCCGGTATTAGCAGCAGGCATGACTCATATGACTTCCTGAAAAACAGGATGGACTCCCTGAAATGGGGGGTGACCACGATTCGCAGCACCGGGGACTTTGCGCCGGACATATTTGATTTCAGGGACGAGGTTAACCGCGGTTTACACATTTCGCCGCGTATCATTGCTGCCGGAAAAATGATTCAAGCCAGGGGCGGGCATCCTGTATACACCGTATTCGGCTCGAATCCCTCCATCATAGACGGCGCCTGTGTTGTCGTCGACGAAAGCACCGACCTAGAAAAAGAAGTCAAGGCCCTCGTCGACGCGGGGGCGGATTGGATAAAAGTCTTTATCTCAGAGGTCAACAAGATGGATTACCCCACGCGCATTCCGAGGATCCCGCCTGAAAAGATAAAACAAATCGTCGATCTCGCACATCAATTCGGAAAGCCTTGCATGATCCACGTAGACAGCATCAGCCACATGAGGGAAGCTGTACTGGCGGGCGCAGACTGTATCGAGCACATCTTCTGCGTCGGCGCGACTGACATTGATATTGATGACAATCTCATCGAATCGCTTGTCAAGAGCAAAACCTATGTGGTGCCCACAGTTTTCTCGATAAGGGCGCACGAAAATCCTAACGGTCCCATGCCTCTTGTCTACGAGAAGCTCATCCCGCAAGTCAATAAGCTCATCAAAGCTGGCGTGAATATCGGCGTTGGAACTGACGCTAGCATACCTTTTGTCCCTCTCGGAGAGAGTATGCATGAGGAATTAGCCGAGCTGGTGAAATGCGGGATGACTCCCCTTGAAGCGATAAAAGCGGCGACACTCGGCAATGCGAAGCTGCTGGGGAAAGAAAAAGAGCTGGGCGCCGTCCTGCCCGGCTACTTTGCGGATTTGCTGGTTGTCGACGGCAACCCCGCCGGGGACATATCCCTGACAAAAAACGTCAGCCTCGTTTTCGCGAACGGGCGCATAGTTGCCGGATAGACAGGAGGCGGGAGACTTCTCGCACTGAACGTTAAAGTATACATAATTCTATCTCAGAGCCTCGATGATGTCGGTAGCTTTTGGCGGGCAGCCGGGTACGCATTTTTCAAAACCGCATGCGCAGTCGCCGACCCCGACGCCTGAGCCATTCTTCCCGGCAAAACCTTGGCCTATGTGGATACGACCGCTTACGTGCGGCGCTCCTCCAAGCCTGTGCAGAGCATAAACAAGCGACGAATAGCACGAAGAGCATGCCGCGTCCTCATTGATATAATTGCTATACTTTTCTGAAATCCCACCGGCTCGCAAATCGCGGGCCGGTTTTGCGCCTGCGCCGCGTTCGACAAGCTTTGTTTCGGCAGAAAAATACTCCCCTACTCCGAGTTCCCTGCCATATGAGATATACCCGATTTCTTCCGGTCTGTAGCCAATCAGTTCCGCACAGAAAGAGTCGATCAGCAAGGGGTTTCTCCCGGCTATTATCCTGTTTGATACTACAGGGTTGCCGCCCTCTTCAAACGACAGGTCTCCGCATATGCCGTCAACAACGTTATAGCCGGTTTTTAAGAGGGCGTTGAGTACGGCTACCGGCTTATGTATCCCGAGGCTGTGGAACCTTCTTTTTTCTTTGTCAGGTATGCACCCTTTCAGGTTTTTCATACAACAAGTCAATCTCGTCTGGCAATGCGCCTTCAAAACCGGAACATTGAGCAAAAAGTCTGTCCTGAGCGCTTCGTCGCATATCGCTATATCGTATTTCTCATGTTTTACTACGGTGAAGCTGTCGCTCTTTAGATCAATCAGGGCTATTCCGTGCCTGTTCGCCAAATCGCGAAAACCGCTATATTTAAAGGCGTCTTTTGTGCTGTCGCCGACCCACGAGCTTTCTATGATTTTGATGCTTTTTACGCCGTGGTCTTTGAGAAAAAGAATAATGCCTTCCACTACCTCCGGGTGAGTGACGGCGCCATTGCTCGCAGGTCCCGGAACCACCAGGTTCGGCTTAATTGATACCGCCATGACGCTGTCCAGATATGATAAAACGTCTGACGCCGCCAGCGTTTCATATGCGTTCTTTGAAATCTCCGCTCCATATGTAAGCACAATCAATACATACTCACCACCTGCATGAAAAGCTGTGGAAACCTTTTATATTTCACACGCGAAAAATCATTGTGGTTGTCATTTGCAAGGTATGGGACTATAATCTGTGTGTCAGTATCTTTTTGCTTTGACGAATAAAGGTAGGTCATAATTATGAAATGCAACCGGATAATAGCGTGGATGCTTTTGATTGCCGTAATAATCGCAACCTTCGCAACGGGATGTTCAGACCTTTTGCAGGATATACATATCGGAGCGCCTGTTAATACGGAAGAAGCCCGGGAATCCGGGAGTGAAGAGAAAGATTCCGAATTTGAATATGAATCCGGTACTGAGCCTCAAGACATGGGGACAGGCTCGCCTTCGGACGCTCATCCGACGGTACAATCGCCGGAGGTTGTCTCGACTGCCGGGCCGCTCGACACAGCGCAAACTCAGGAGCCTGAAACGACCACAGAACTGCCTGAGCCGTCGGCAGCAGGGCAGACCACGGAACCGACAGTAACGTGGCCGGTTGTATCTCCTACTCCGACAATACCGGTTGCTCCGGTCATACCAATCGAATCAATAACTCTCAGCGCTTCCGACATTACAATTGACAGGCGCAGCGAATACAAAATCGGGCACACTGTGTTTCCCGAGGACGCGACAGACAAAACTGTCTCTTACATATCAAGCAACAGGGCTGTTGCCACTGTTACAAATGACGGCGTAATATATGCGGCGGGAGCAGGTTCTGCGGTTATTCAATGCGTATCCGCCTCGGGTAAAATAAGCGCGTCATGTTCTGTCACGGTGGTCGTCCCGGTCACAAACCTGAGCATTTCAGTAAAGAGAAGCACATACAAAATTGACGAATCATTCAGTTTTTCTGTTAACGTATTCCCAAATGACGCGACGGATAAGACGTATACTGTCAGCATAGACAATACTGATTTGGCAGATTTGAGCGACAATACAGTGTTTTGCATTTCAAGCGGAAGTCTGACAATAACCGCCATTGCGTCAAACGGAGTAACGACCTCTAAAGAAATCACAGTCGTCGACCTCGCGGAACTTGCTTACGAAGTATTCCGGTTGACGAATGAACAACGACAAATCCATGGCTTGGACAGTTTTTCGCAAGACGTCGCTCTAACGCAGACTGCAGCGTTGAGGGCAAGAGAAAGCAAGATATTTTTTTCACACACGCGCCCTGATGGTAGCGATTGTTTTTCGGCTTTCGATGAAAACGGGGTAATTTACGGAATGGCTGCCGAAAACATTGCCTATGGGCAAAAGACGCCTACTGAAGTTGTCGCCGGCTGGATGGATTCTCCCGGCCATAGGGCGAATATACTCAACCCGGGCCTCATAAACTTGGGAGCAGCGGTTGAAATGGACGAAAACGGTCGCCTCTACTGGTCGCAGGAATTCACTGACTAAAACAGTATTTATCCGAAAAACTCCCCGTATAACGCATGCACAGCTTTCTTAGCTTCTTGCCCGTTTACCGCGAAGAACATGCTTACCTCAGAGCATCCCTGCGAAATCATTTCGATGTTGATTCCGGCCCGGCTCAGGGCGCTCGTAGCCCGGGAGGCGATACCGACAGAATGTGACATGCCCTCGCCGGCGACAGTTATCATTGACAGGTCGTGGTCGAAGGTCACGTCATCCGCATCGAGTTCGGCCTGAATCCGCATGGAGATCGTAGCCTTCATTTCTTCTGTAAGTTGAGATTGCTTGAAAACCACCGACATGTTGTCAACTCCGGTCGGGGTGTGGTCGTAGGAAATACCCGCATCCTCCATTATCTGCAGCACGCGGCGCCCGAAACCGATTTCGCGGTTCATGAGGTATTTGCTGATGTACACACAGCAGAAGTCGCCATCGTTTGCGATGCCTACCACATGTTCGTCTTCAAGACTCTCGCGATTTGGAACTATGCGCGTGCCGGGGCAGGCAGGATTGTTCACGTTGCGGATGTTGACGGGGATGCCTCGTTTAAAGACCGGAAGCAGAGCTTCTTCCTGATAAACCGCGAAACCCGCATACGAAAGCTCACGCATCTCGCGGTATGTGACTTCAAGTATCGGGGCGGGGTTCGGCACGATTTTTGGGTTGACGCTGTACACGTAATCGACGTCGGTAAAGTTCTCATATTCATCAGCTCCCACAGCCGCAGAAAGTATCGCACCGGTAATATCCGAGCCACCGCGCGGGAAGGTAACGACGTCACCGTGTTTGGTCGTGCCGAAGAAGCCGGGAAATATAATAATCCCGCTTTGTTTTTTCAGGGAGGAAAGCGATTCATAAGACTCTTCGAGCAGACGCGCATTTCCAAACTCATCGGTCAGCCGCATTCCGGCTTCGCCGGGGTTGATATATTTCGCGGCGTGCCCGTTCCGGATGAGATACGCCGAAACAACTTTTGCCGTCGTGTCCTCCCCTGCGGCTTTCAATGCATCCATAAAACGCGCCGGATTACTCTTGTCGAGCTTCAAAAGGCTCATTAGATCCGTTCTCAGCGTCTCTGTCTCCCCGGGTATACCCAAGTCGCTTGCTATTTCGGCGAAACGCGTTACCACGGCTTCCATCTCGGTTTTCCCGTCTTTTCCGGACAGCGCAGCTTGGGCCACGGAGATAAGCATATCTGTGACTTTGGTGTCTTCATCGAAACGCTTCCCGGGAGCTGATACTACGGCGATCCTGCGCTCTGGGTCAGACAATATGATATCGCAGACTTTTCTGATTTGCGCGGCATCAGCCAATGACGTGCCGCCGAATTTTGATACTTTCATCAGGGGGCTCCTTTTCATTTTAATTTTCTTGCTTTAAGATAATCACAGGCATCCGCAAAATACAATAGGCAATTTACAAAATATTGTTCATCTGTGGTAAAATGGCTCTGTGCATTTTTTTGCTGTTTTACTTAATCGCGCTCTGACCGCAAGAGGTTTTGGGTCAGTAGCCTAAAAACGGAAGGTATTCCATAATGAAAAAACTCAATCGCAAAGAATTGCTGCCATATATTGGGCTCCCGGTTATTGTCGCGGCGCTGGTGCTGATGCAAGCCGGGCGTTCTGACACGTTCGTTCTGCTCCAACACCTGCTGATACTCTTATTCGGGTATATCGCTTCGGTATTCGACATAAAGGCCAAGAAAATCCCAAACAGCCTCATCCTCGTAATGCTGGGGGTCTGGGTCGTGACGATTGTGCCGAAATTGTTTTTTGACACTGATGCCGCGATTACGCTGTTGGTGGGCTCATTACTTGGCTTTTTAATCGGCGGCGGGCTGTTCCTGATAGTCTACCTGATCAGCCGGAAGGGGCTTGGCGGCGGAGATGTCAAGTTTATGGCGGCGGCAGGGCTGTACATCTATTATACAGGGGTGCTGACCTCTATACTATACGGGGCGATCCTTGCCGCTCTGACAGGGCTCATTTTGCTGTTATTGAAAAAACTCGGGAGGAAAGACTCAATGCCGCTTGCTCCGTTTCTATACGTTGGTATCCTGATCACCGTGTTTTACAGGTAAACATAGTGCAAAACATGATAGTATACAAATTGCATAGCTCCGTGATATACTGCTATGCAAAGCATAAACCACTGTAACGCAACTGCGAAAGAGGAGTAGATATCAGTTATGGAAATCAATAATACCCATGCGCCATACACAGGTGCCGACGCCTTGAATGATGCCCTTGTATCAGCCGGCATCGACTGCGTTTTCCTGAATTCCGGCACGGATTATCCGCCAATAATAGAATCCTGGGCGAAATACGAGTCAGAAGGGAAAAAGATACCCCGAATAATAATCAGCCCGCATGAGTACGCGGGCATGAGCGCGGCGCAAGGGTATGCGCAAATCACCGGAAAAGCGCAGGCCGTGTTCGTGCATGTCGACGTCGGCACTGAAAACCTCGGAGGTGCCGTTCACAATGCCTTCCGTTGCAGGACGCCTGTATACATTTTCGCCGGGCTTTCGCCATTTACCATGGAAGGAGAGCTTCGCGGCGGCCGCAACACCCATATACAGTTTTTACAAAACGCTGCCGACCAGGGCTCAATCCTAAGAGACTACACCAAGCTGAATTACGAATACAGAAGCGCTAAAAACATTCAGCAAATGACCTACCGCGCCCTCCAGATAGCGCATAGCGCGCCAATGGGTCCGGTCTATATGATGGCTGCGCGCGAGGTTCTGGAAGATGAGGGCGTGGACGCCCACACTGATACCCGCCTGTGGGGCCCGATATCACCGTCAGGCATGGACGCCGACTCGCTGAAATCAATAGCCAATGCGCTTATCAAGGCAAAGAAGCCGCTGATCATCACGTCATATTCTGGCAGAAACAAGGATTGCCCGAAAGAGATTGAAAAACTGGCTGCGACGCTCGCAATCCCTGTAATCGAGCCTGAGGCGAGTTATATGAACTTTCCCGGCGGCAACCCGATGCATGCAGGTTTCGATGCGCGCGGGTTCATCGAGTTCTCTGACCTCGCGCTTATCATCGATTGTGACGTCCCGTGGATACCGGCTCACACCGGGCCGAAAGCTCGCTGCCGGGTGTTTTACATCGATGCGGATCCGCTGAAGGAAAGCATCCCGCTGTGGTATATAAAAGCCGAGCGCTACATCAAGGCTGACTCCCTCACAGCGCTCAGGCAGATAAACAAAGAATTGGAACACAACCCCAAGCTGCTGGACGAGGCGCTTATCGAATCGCGCCGCCAGAAAGTTTGCGACATACACAAAAAAATGAGGGAAAGCTGGGTCAGCGGCGGCGGCGGGGAAGACTATATCACCCCTGAATTCCTGACGGGCTGCATAAGCGAGGTCATCGACGATGATACCGTAATTCTGAATGAGGCGATAACAAACGCGCCTCTGATCGGAAAAATGCTGCCGAGAAACAAGCCGGGGACTTTGTTCATGAGCGGAGGAAGCTCGCTTGGATGGAACGGCGGCGCTGCAATCGGTATGAAGCTGGCGTACCCGGAAAAGGAAATTGTCTCGCTCACGGGCGATGGTTCATACATATTCTCATGCCCTACGGCGGTTCATTGGATGGCGGCAAAATACAATACCCCGTTTATGACGGTCATATATAACAACCAGGGCTGGAACGCTCCCAAAAGGATTACATTCGGCCAGCATCCTGACGGTTTTGCAATGAGGACCAACAGCAGCTGGGCAAGCCTTGCCCCCTCAGCGCAGCTCGACAAAATTGCCGAGGCTGCCGGCGGCGCTTTTGCAAGAACTGTGACGGATCCGGGCGAATTGCCCGGCGTTCTGGCTGAAGGCAGGGAAGCGGTCAGAAGCGGGAGGAGCGCCGTGATCAGCGTGATGCTGCCGCCGGTATAACCTGTTTGCACTTTCAGTGCTAAACTTTTATTGATTTCTTCCGATAATCGATGATGTAAGGTGTGTGGCAACATGGATCGTTGCCGTGTAATTATCAAGGAGGTAATTTATGATCATCGAAAGTTTCGGCGTTGAAGCAAAATCACAGAGGACCTATTTATCGGTTGAATCGGCGACTCTCACATCAAGAAAGAACGTGTTGGTAAACCCCGACGAGGAGGAAAAGAAAGAGGAAAAAAACGAGGACAGTCTAGCCCTTTCCGGCACGGTCAAGGACATTTATGAAAAAACCAGGACCGACAGCCTGACGCTGATCGCGGAAAAAACCTTTGCGGCTCCCAAACTCAGCGGGCCAAAGGCGCCATCCGACCCCGAAGAACTGAAAATCAAACTTCTTGAAATGCTCTTCGAGCTAGTTACCGGGAAAAAGTATAAGTTCAACATGCGTCCCATGGACAACTTTATGAAAAGTCTCAACCAGGACGAAACGGCTTTTCAGGTAAACCTTCCCAAACAAGATGACCCGGCTTTTCAGGTGAACCTTCCCCTGCAAAACGCCCCGGCAGTCAGGGCAAAAGCTTATGAAGAATGGACATTTGACTATTTCCAATATGAGTCGGAATCGCTTTCTTATCAGGCTCAGGGGCTGATAAATACTGCGGACGGCAGAAGTATCAGCGTTGACATCAGCATGAACATGTCCCGGGAGTCCATGTCCTATATGAACATATCCGCCTTGTTTGAAAGACAGCTTTGCGACCCTCTTGTCGTCAACTATGGCGGCACTGCTGCGTCCCTATCGGGCGAAAAATTTGAATTCGATCTCACGATGGACGGCACTATGGATTTGCTGGCTTCCCTCGGCGAAGGCAGCGGCTTCCTCGCGCTTGACAAAAACGGCGACGGGAAGATCAACGACGGAAGCGAGCTTTTCGGCCCGAAATCCGGCAACGGTTTTGGCGAACTGCGCGAATACGATTTGGACAGGAACGGCTGGATCGACGAGGCGGACGAGGTTTTCTCAAAATTGCTCATTTGGAGCAAGGACAAAAATGGCAATGACCAGCTGTTCACGCTGAAAGAGCTAGGCATCGGCGCTATTTATCTCGGCGACATCGACACGGAATTCTCACTCAGTGACAGCTCGAGCCAAACGCTTGGGGTAATGCGTTCCACCAGTTTCTTCCTCAAGGAAAACGGCGGGGCGGGCACAATATCGCACGTTGACTTAGTAGTGTAAAAGCAATCCCTGAACAACGGGAAAAAGCGGATGGGCGAAATGATTGGATTCTCGCCCATCCTTTTATTGTTAGATTAAAGTTAGATTCATGCGTTATTATGGACGGGGTGATTGGTCTGAATATCCAAGTTTTGGTCGTCGAAGATGACATGCGAATTCAAGATATGGTCTGCAAATTCATCCGCAAAGAGGGATGGTCCGCAGACGCCTGCGCAAATGGCGACGATGCACTGGAGTTGCTTTTTGAGAAAGCATATCACCTTGTCATACTTGACATCATGCTTCCCGGGATGGACGGGCAGGCTTTATTGAAAGAATTCCGCAAGATAGGCGACACGCCTGTTTTGATGATGACCGCCCTGTCGGACGACAATAACCAATTGCAGGCGTTCAATAACCATGCTGACGATTATGTTACAAAGCCATTTTCAATGCAAATCCTAATAAAGCGTGCCGAAGCCCTGCTCCGGCGCAGCGGAGCGCTGAAAAAGGAAATCCAGGCGGGAAAACTGGTATTGTATCCTGAAACCTACGACGCGGAATACGACGGCGGTAAAATTGTTTTGACGCCGAAGGAATTCGAGATTTTGGAGCTGTTTGCGCGCAACTCAGGAAAAATAATAACCCATGATACATTTCTGACCCGGATATGGGGATATGATTTCGACGGGAATGAAGGGATCATCCACGCCAGCATTAAGAAACTGCGGGACAAATTGCCCGGTAACATAATCCGGACTGTCAAGGGCGTCGGGTATTGTCTGGAGGCGGAGCAAGATGACAGCTAAAAAGAATTATTTTGGTATTTTCGGCAAGGTGTTTTTATACACCATGCTAATTTTACTGCTTATATCCGGCGGCATGTTCCTGTTTTTTTCCAATCAGATCAAATCCACGGTCACAGTGACCCAGCAACGTCAAACCTCAGAAGTGTTCTTGCCTCTCCTCGAACAGCTTCGCGGCAAAACCAACGATGAAATCATCGCTTTCGCGGAGGATTTCTACAAAAGAAACACATCTTTCAGTTTTTGTTTTACAACTCTTGACGGTGAAGTCTTGTTTCAAACGGAAGATTTTGAATATGAGGACGTTTTTGACGGTCTTCCGGGCGGAACAATAAAGTTTTCCGCAAACACTGTCGGCAACGATAACTTTATGGTCGCTCTGGGAAAATCGAATGAAAATCGCGCCGTATTCCTCACGAGCAGTGATAACGGTTTGCGCCTGTATGTTGCCAGCACATTTTCCGGCACCTCTGTTTATGCGGAAATTCTGGAAAGGGCAGCTTGGGTATTTGGGTTGATGCTGTTGGTCAGTGTGCTTGCAGCATTCATTTTTGCGCGGAGGATCGCGAAGCCAATCCAAAAAGTATCCGACGACACCCGGGCGATGTCTCTTTTACTGCATGTCGAGCCGCCTAAAGAACGAAGCGATGAAATCGGCACGCTCTCGAAGGACGTATATGCTATGTATGGCCGATTGAAATCCACTATTCATGACCTGGAAACAGAAGTCGAGCATGTGAAGCGGTTGGAGGAAAACCAGCGGTACTTTTTCTCCGCCGCCTCGCATGAGCTCAAAACGCCGATTGCCGCGACAGGCGCAATAATAGAAGGAATACTCGGCGAAGTTATCTCGCCGGATGAATATCCGGCTTATCTGCGTGAATGCATGAAACTCATCGACGAGCAAAACAAACTTGTTTCCGAGATACTGGAACTTGTAAAACTCGGCGGCGAAACGCCGATCAGTGAAAAAGAGTCAGTGAATTTACGTGAGCATTTGGACGATGTTTTGGAAACACTTTCTCCGTTTATTGAAGCGAAGGAGCATTCGCTGGTATTGGATGTACCCGACGACATTGTTTGCTTGCTGAACTCAGGGCTATTTTCAAATGCGCTGTCAAATGTTTTATTAAATGCCGTGCAGAATTCGCCGAATGGCTCGGAAATCCGTATTTTTGCAGAGGATGCCAAGGACCTGGTTCGCCTTGCCGTGTGGAACGGCGGCGTGGAAATACCGGAAAACCTTCTGCTGAAGCTCTATGAGCCGTTCTTTCGCGCCGACGAAGCCCGCACTTCCGGCAAAGGGAGGAGCGGGCTTGGACTTGCTATTGTGAAGAAATCGCTCGAATTGATGGATGTGGATTTCAGCATCGAAAACGCCGATGGTGGAGTCTTATTCATGATGTGCATTCCAAAGTATTAAATGGGCATTCTCCGAGGGATTGCGGGTCGGAGTCCCACATTAGATTAGCAACGTCCACAGATTAAAGTGTTATTACATCCTTTCTATGTAGGGGCGATTACCAATCGCCCGTGTTCCTCCAGGGCATTCCGTTTCTGGCCAGACCGTCTGGCAATTACGTTTCATGACGTCTCCGTAGGGCAGGGGCTTGCCCCTGCCGTCCAGCGATTGCAGGTTACCCCCATTCGGCAGGGGCAAGCCCCTGCCCTACAATGGATTTATGCATAT
>JGI24702J35022_10002292_pt1 | contig 11747 bp, 8 predicted proteins | sample TergutTh196P4_FD_35022 | JGI IMG/M metagenome (IMG submission 35022)
AGTTCCCGATTTTGAGATTACGATTATCGAATAATCTTTGATATCAAGAATATCCATCAATTTTTTATGATAATCTTCCCCCATATTGTTTCCTGCAAAAAGTATTATTGGAGTTTTTTCATTCGGGAGTAAATTTTTGAAAGGGTGTTGCAGCGCTTCTATTACGGCGCGGGCGCCCAGGTATGAACCGCCAATACCTACTACTACAATTACTTCTGCAATCGAAGCAAGATGCGTTGCACAACGGTTTAGTTCTGTAAATAATTCGGTAATAACTTCTTCAGGCAGATTGAGCCAACCCAAAAAATCGTTGCCTTTTCCTGTTTTGGAAATGAGTTTCTGATAGGCGTTTTCAATATTTGACCGTTCATTTTCTACCGCTTTATCGGGTAGAAATGATTGCGCGTGTTGGAGAGATAACCGGGTTTTTATCATGATATTAATCAACTATGATTTTTGATGTTGTTTTTCCGTTTTTGGTAATAAGTTGTAAAAAATAGAGACCTTTGGCAAGATGCGCTACGGGAATTTGAGTTGTAAAAACATCTCCCTTATACTCAATATTCGAAAAATAAACTTCTTTACCGGTAACATCAACAAGCGAACATTTAATATTTTGGTTTTCCAATTCAGAAGAAAAAGAGATATTTATAAAATCGTAAGCGGGGTTTGGAAAAACTGTAAAATTATCTAATAAAGATTTGTCATCAATGCCAAGTAAAGAAAAATACTGAAACTTAAAACCATTTCCTTCTTCAAAATTATCAGAAATAAATTGAATTTGAATTTTTGAAAAAGGGATATTAAAAATTTCGCCAATGTTGGGTGGCGTATATCTGTCAAAACGTCTCCAAAAATAAGGGGGAGATTTTGTGGCATCATAAACATCCACAAAATCTCCTAATTTAAGGTCAAATTCATAAAATAGTCCATAGAATCCTGTATTATTTATGGGAGATATATTCCAGGTACATGAACTCCAGGGCGTGTAATTTTCATCAATTTCAGTTCCATCGGTAATATATCCGGAAGAGTTTGTTAAATAAGTTTGATTATCACATTTTTGTTGAGGTTTATCGGTAGTATAGTTCATTAAAAATCCTAAGTGAGATTCATTTTCAAATGTTGGGTCATTAGATGTAAATGTAATGAGAACGCTATCAGCAATAACAGTTGTAGTTTGTGTTGGAGTTGCAGTTCCTGAAAAAGTGGCAGCAATTCCGGCAGATTTTGCAGATCCGTTATAGATAGTAACCTTATCTACATCTTCTTGGGTATCTAATCGTGAGAATGAAAAATTGTATTTAGTTGCGAGAGGCGCTGCAATGATCCATGAACAATCGGGATTACTCTCGTAGGGTTTATTGGTTGAGCCGTTTGTTACATACCCTTGATATGCTGTTTGTCTTTTATACTGTTGACATTGAACGGGATAATTATTTTGAGGTTGAATGTTAAGAAATGCGGTAGCATTATAAAAAAATGGTTGATTTTCCAATGTATAGTAAGCATCTGCTGCGCCTCCCCATCCCCAATTAAAGTGAAAAATAATCTCATAACAGTCATCAGCAACAGTTTCAATATATCCATCCACCAAAAACGCATGTCCTGAATTACCATTGTCCCCGCTCATCAGGATTGGCCTTAAACCATCTATTTCTTTTTTAAAAGCGTAATAATCACTTCCAGAAGAAGAATAAGTTTTTGTGTAGAAAAAGTTCTCGTTTAGTGCTTCTGCTGCTTTTTCTGTATATGCTCCTGAACCGGACGGAGCATACCCCATTTGCACTGCCACTCCTACATGATAAGCCAATTTTGCAATTTCATTGGTATAATTTGTGGCGTTATTAGTCATAGCATCCCAGTGATACTGATGCTGCGAAAAAAAAACAGTTTGTGTGGAATAATTGTCAGGTTTATAAGATACTCCCATTCTACCAGTTTCAGGGTGGCGGTAATAATTCATTAATTGAGCGGTAGCAAGCGCTACACAGCCATTAGGAACCCTGTAATCGTATCCTGAACCAGCTCTAATATCCCAAGGACAGTACGTATTATAAAATTTGTTCTGATTCCAATGTGAGGTAATTAAAGGGAGAACTTCATTTACTATGGTATCTTGAGGAACAAACTGTACTTGTAAATAGCGATTCCATTTTTTAGTAACAAGGTTATCCGGTATTTGTTTTGAAGTTTGCTCAAACAAAATAAAATCCGAATAAGAATCTAAATAGTATTGAATAGCCGGATGCCAACCAAATTCACTATCAAAAGAATATCCAACGATTGGAGAAACATATTCAGAAGCAGAAATAATAACAAATCCTTCTTTATCTCCAAGATTCATAATGTAAAAAGTAGGAATATCATCTTTTTTTACAATTTCTTGAACTGAAATTTTAGAAAGAGGGCTGTCTTTTCCAATATTTCTTTCTTTTAAAAAATTTTGAGTAACTAAAAGGGCTTGTTCTTCATTTATGCACATGGCAGAAAAAAAAATAATACTCGCTAACAAAATAAATGATGTTTTTTTCATTGTTTTATATTTTTATTAATAGTAAGAATAATCTCTAACTAATTTACAATATGCAAAATAAATTCATTATTCACTATTCAATTTAAAGTGCAAAATTAATTATTATTTATTATCATCAGGATATTAAAAAAAAAATATTTTTGCCGCTGAATATTTATGGCGATCTTAGCTCAGCTGGTTAGAGCATCAGATTGTGGTTCTGAGGGTCGTGGGTTCGAGTCCCATAGGTCGCCCAAAAGCACAAAATCAGATAGTTACACACAAGTTTTTGAATTAAGTGTGTCAAAATCGTGCCAAAATCTTTATCCGTTTTTATTTTAAGTAATTTTTAAAAGAATATTATTTTGAGGCTCAACCAGTATCCAATTCAATATCTTCTTCTACATCCCAAAAACCTCTTATGTTTATCTCCTTTTCAATAAAAAATATTTTTTCAGGTTGTAACTTTTTTTGATAATTTCCAGTATCCCATTTTTCATTTCTATTTTTCTTCTCAATCACTTTAATTCGATACCCGCCAGGTATTAGATGTTTGTATTCAATTTTTTGTGAAGATGTAATGAAATCTTTTCTTATCAGTTTTTGGCTCGATGTTAGTAATTGTACAATGTAACCTACAATATTTTGTTTTTCTTCCACAATATAATGAAGGATTAAATTTCCATAGTCTTTTTCCGTTTTTTTTGAAAATGAAAACATTACAGTATCATTAGTATCATTGTTATAGCCATAAAACAAAGAATCTCTCAACCATAGCGAATAATTAATCTTCGGTTCAAAAACATAAGGAATAGGAACTTGCATAACAAAACTGTCAGGTATACTAATGTATATTACAGTAGTGTCTCTTCCTTTAAAAAGGGAGGAAATTATTGAGATTGCCACACTATCCACAGGCTTTATTGGATACGAGAAATTAAGTGTAGTTATAAGAAACAAATTATCCTTGTTGGAAAGAGTTACATCTATTTTTGATTTTGGTACTACCCTCGTTTTTCCGTACCGTTCAGTATTTCTATATGGTCTAATTTCAACTGTATCTATTCTTTTATCATCAGTTTGAATATAAACTATCGCTGAATCTATGAAAAGTGTTTTAAAAAAAATTGTGAGCGTATCTTTTGTATCATTAATTTTAGAAAAAAAGTCAACAGCTGTATCACCCTCTATCTTAATATTAAAAGAATTTATTGGAATCTTATAGGGGAAATGATATACTCCTTTTTGTGGATTAATATGTGGAGCAATAAGTTGAACGGTATCCTCTTCTTGGAACAAACGTAATGTAATCAATGACCTTGTATCCGCTTCGAACAGCGAATCGTTTTCATAAAAATGTGCTTGATGAACTGTGTCTGAAAAAGCGATAAATTCATTGGGAAGATTATACATCAAATCTGCATTTATATCTTTAAGTGCAAAAACTTTGTACTTTTTGGATTTGAGATGAAAAAAAGAAAAGTATCCGTTGTCGTCGGTTTTGGTCAAGTAATTGGGTTGTGTTGAAAGGGGTAATGAATCAATATCATTTTCGTAGAGCATCACAAACACACCAGCCTCGGGTTGGTTGGTTTCAGCATTTTCAACTTTACCAAAAAGTTTGTATTGGTCAATTGAATCGCCGGTAGAAAAAGCAAAAGTATAACCACTTAATTTGTTGCTTTCGTGAAAGTCTTGAATACAGTCAGAAAAGAAAAGATTGTAAGTAGTGTTATCACTTAGATTGTTTCTAAATTTTAAGATAACAGATTTGCCTTGTGTCGTGAATTCAACATGCTCGCTTACAGGGGGAGAAATAATTACATTTTCTGACGCATTATTTAGCGTTACAAACTCATCAAAAGTAATTTTTATTGTTTTTCCTGTAAAATTAGTAGTTCCATTTTCAGGTTTTTCACCCACAACTTTTGGAGAGGTAGTATCTTTTGGACCTCCTGAGGGCATGACTATTTTGGCACAACCAAAGAAGAGACAAAAAGCAAAAAGCAGAAAACAGAATGTACAACATGAAACGTATGATTTGTAACATGCAACATGTGAGGTAATTTGTTCAAATAATAAACGAAAGTTCATCTCATAAAAATATTGAGGACAAAAGTATTATTTTTACTGAACTTTGAACTATAATATCTCACAAAATAACCCCCTCATTTAGTTTGTTGTTAGGTATGCAAGTATTTATATTTCTCAATTAAAAATACAATACCGTACTCACTAACACTCTTAAATTGTGTACCCAATGTGTTGTCTTGGCTATATCCACTTTCCCTTTTGAGGTTAATGATGTTCCGTAAACAACCGATGTGTACTCAGGCTCTAAACAAAATTGCAGTTTGTTGGCAGTATATTTTAAACGTACACTCATCCGGTACATAAAATCGGCATTAGGAACACGTACATAATAAGAAAGTAAATTACTATATGATTGTATTTTATGGAAAGATCCCAAGTTTTTACAGTAACCGCCAAATAATCCTACCTCCCATGAGCAGTAGTTGAGATAGAGGTCTCCCCAAAATGAAAACGTATTCAAGTTGGTATAGTCATAATTTTTGTTAAAATCTAATGGCAAATTTTCATCATATTGTTTAATCGCGTAACCTCCTGTCATTAAATATTCATAACTATTTTGAATGTACGCAGCTTTGAGTTTAAAACCCGATTTAATCTTCGTATTCAGTTGATGTTCATAATGAAAAAATGCAATTCCGGAATAGCTGTTCAATCCTTTTTTTGTGGCTATTGTGTCGGCAGTCATCAATCTTGGCACAATCCTCTTATAATTAAATCCCAAACCTGTATAAAACTTGTGGTGGGAACTATTTTTTTTATCAGATGTTTGATAATCAAAAATATATTGCAGTCCCATTTCGGGCATCATACTTTGTCGAAGATACTCGGTTGAAGCTCCATTGGGTCCAAAAGTAAGCATATCTCTTTGAGCGTTTAAATAGGCAAGCAGGTAGTTGTTTTTGACAAACTTTTGGGTAACTCTTATTTGCGGAACACGTGCAAAAGGTTGAAAGGGAGCGCCTGCACTTCCCGCTACTGTCAAAGCAAACATACGATCGGTAAACAACGGATGCCACGTTTGTCCGAACAACAATTGTGTAGTTTTCCAGTCCATTTTAATAAGTGCATGGCGCAAAGCAAAGCCATTCATATCGTTATTTGATATTCCCATAAACCACCCTTCTATCATTCCTGTTATTTTTGCACCTAATGCATCAGGCGCTTGAATTTTAAGGTTAAGTCGCGTATTCATTACCACAAAATTGAAAGAGGCGTATGCGTTAATATCCTTTCCATTTTTATCATAAAAAACATCTGAAGGATAAAGATAAATTCCCCCATCTCTTGATTCTACCGGTTTCCGAGTATCCCAAAAAACCTCCATTGCTATTAAACCACTCCAATTCAAATCCCATTTTTTTTGCTTATCAGGAAATGGATCTTGTGCAGTGGTAATCGTGTGTCTTTCACGAATAGTATCGGTATCTTTTAAAGAAAAAAACGCTTTTGTTTTCCCGTTTTTATTATGAGCAATCGTTTCTTGCGGTTGTGAATAACTGCTAATAAAAAGAGTAATAAAAAATATGAAGTATGTTATTTTCATCTAAAGAAAAGTTAATTTTTCGTATTTCTTAAATCTATTCCCCAAAGTAGTTTTTCACGAATTACTGAAAAAAAATCGGTATTGTGAAAACGAACCATTGGGATTTCAAAATTCTCTTTTGTAATGAATAAAGTGGTAGATATAGGGGAAGTAATACGTTCATTATCTAAGGCTAACGAAAATTTGTCGGTTCTTCGACTGTGCACTTTAATCATAATTTCATCGTTGGCATTCACTATCATTGGTCTTATATTTAAAGAATGAGATGCAATAGGGGTGATGATATTCACATTTGCATTGGGATGTATGATTGAGCCTCCGCAACTTAATGAATAGGCAGTTGATCCTGTGGGCGTTGCTACAATTAAACCATCTGCCCAATAAGTATTTACATGAATTTTATTGACCCAAATTTCAATTCCGCACACCGAATCTTCATCGGTAGTTCTCACTGTTATATCGTTCAATGCAAAACAGTTTTCCAAAGGTAAAGATTGATCAGTATCCAAATGCAAAAGTTCTCTTTTTTCAATAGAAAACTTTTGTTCGCAAAGCATTTGAAACTGTTTTTCAAAACTATCTTTGGTAATGGTTGTTAAAAATCCGATGCGTCCGGTATTAATACCCACCATGGGAATATTCAGATTGCTTACCAATTTCACAGCGGCAATAAAAGATCCGTCTCCGCCAAATGAAAAAAGAAAATCAATATTTGAAATTGCTTTTAAATCTTCATGAGTAGTAAAAACAGGACAATTATCAACAATTTTCTCCAAATAGGGTTTGTTGGTCAATTTTTCGTGTACAACTAATTGGACATCCTTATTTTTAAGATGTTGCAGTGCAGTAACAATAAATTCTTTATCGTTTTCGCTGTGTTTTCTGTAAAAAACGGCAATTTTCATTCAATAATTAGTCGTATTTTTTAGGTTCGGTTTCTCCTTTTAAAATCATTAATGCATTAAAAGCCAATGCTCTCATTTCATCTTCTCCGGGATACACTTTCACCGGCGCTATCCAATCTACATATTTAATAATTTCATTCACGATAGGTTTTCCAAATGCAATTCCTCCGGTTAATAAGATAGCATCAATTTTTCCTTTCAAAACCACAGCTGCTTCGCCAATTCCTTTTGCAATTTGGTATGCCATAGCATTTTGAATTAGAATGGATTTTTCATCTCCGGCTTCGGCATCTTTTTCAACCTGGTATGCATCATTTGAGCCAAAATATCCGGCATATCCGCCTTTTCCTGCCAGCATTTTTTGTATTTCATCTTTTGAATATTTTCCGCTAAAGCAGAGTTCTACCAATTGTCTGGTGGGCAATGTTCCGGAGCGTTCGGGTGAGAAAGGTCCTTCGCCGTCAAGGGCTTGATTTACATCAATCACACGTCCTTTTTCGTGAGCGCCCACACTTATTCCGCCGCCCATGTGGGCAACAATGAGATGTAAGGATTCGTACTCTTTTCCAATTTCCTGTGCATATCCTCTTGCCACTGCTTTTTGATTTAACGCATGAAAAATGGATATGCGTTCAAACAGCGGATGTCCTGAAATTCGTGCTACAGGCTGCAATTCATCTACTACTACGGGGTCAGCGATATAGGAAACCGAAAGCCCGATAGTTTGCGCAATATTATCTGCAAGTAAACCGCCAAGATTGGAAGCATGCGCTCCGCTATATCCTTCGTATAGATGCTTTTTCATCAAATCGTTTACTTGATAAATTCCTGACGGGATAGGTTTTACTAATCCCCCACGCCCTATCACAATTTCGATGGATGTTAATGGAATATCATTTTCTTTCAATTCTTCTAAAATAACTCGCTTTCGAAATTCGGTTTGGTCTGTAATTTTATTAAATTCAGATAATTCTTCGGTTGAATGTTTAATATTTTTCACAAAAACCTGCTCATTACTGTCAAAAACAGCAATTTTTGTGGATGTTGATCCCGGATTAATAGCTAAAATTCTGTTCATAAAATGAATATAATAATTGTGGCAAATAAACATAAAATTCTCATATTTACTATTGAAATTTAACAATTTCCCCTTATTTTCGTACAACTATACCTCATCAATTCCGTGCGCAATCTCTTTAATAATTCCTTTTTTTACATAAATGGGATGCGAGTGTAGGCGAACTAATGGTCTATATTTTTCAAAAGCAAAAGCCGTAATAAAGCATATCGAGCTGCAAATGAGCATGGTGTAAGGTAGAGTTATCATTTTGGCGATGTGACTCCAAAAGAAACTTCCCACCGCGCTACTTCCCACAAAACACATGGAATAATATGCCATTACACGCCCGCGCATATCATCGGTAGTGAGTGTTTGCAGCAGGGTATTGATGGCGGCTAAAGAACAGGTGATGCCAAATCCGGCACAAACTGCCAATGGTAAAATAAACCAAAAAGATTTGATAAAGAATGCTGGCATTAAGGAAACAGAGGCTAATGCAATGGTAATGACCACTACTTTTCCCAAACCTAACACAGACTTTCGGGCGGCTAAATAAAATGTAGAAGATACAGCACCAATTCCTACCGCCGACATGATTACCCCCAACGAACTGCTATCTCTTGATAATGTATCTCTTACGTAAGCCGGCATAAAAGTAGCATAAGAGAAAATACAAAAACTGAACAGCATGGTAGTTAATAATAGAACCCGAACAGGAATAAAGTTTTTTACATACCGAAAACCGTCTTTCACTTCTGTAAATTGTGGCTTGTGTTGGTAATTTTTTGGTTTTGGAGATACTATTTTGGCTAAGGCGCCTAATACAAAAAGGTAACTCACTGCATTGATTGTAAAACATCCACCTTCTCCAATTAATTGAATAAGAAATCCGCCAATAGCAGGACCTATTAACCGTGATCCGTTCATAATGGTAGAATTTAAAGCAATAGCATTGGTCATCAATTTGGGAGGTACTAATGTTGTATAAAATGATTGGCGTACAGGCATATCCAGCGCATTTACGAAACCTATAACCAAACTTAATGTTAATATCATCCATGGTTGAATGAGGTGGGTTAAGGTTAATGTTGCCATCAAAGTGGCTTCGCACATATATAAAGATTGCGTGAACATCAACAGTTTGCGTTTATCGTAACGATCTGCAATGGCGCCTGAAAAAGGAGTAAAGAATAATGTAGGCACTTGTGCCAAAAAAGCAACCGTGCCTAATAAAACTACCGATTCAGTTAAACGATACACCAACCAACTCATAGATACGGTTTGCATCCATGTTCCAATCAATGAAGCGGTTTGACCCCAAAAATAGAGACTATAGTTCTTGTATTTTAAGGATTCAAAAATACGGGAAAACGCCGAAAGATTATTGGGTAATAATTCTTTCAGCGTATATTTGGAATTCCATTTTATGCCACTGATTTTTTGTTGCATAATCATGCGTACAAAAGAAGCCACATGGGCAGGTTTCCAAATTTGATTATTCTGGTGTAGCAGCGTTTTCTTCTTCTGCAACAGGGGTTTCTGTGGCAGGTTCTTCTGCTACTGAATCTTCAATTGTAGAAATTTCTTCAACCACTGCAGGTTCTTCAACCACTGCAGGTTCTTCAACCACTACGGGTTCTTCAACCACTACGGGCTCTTCAATTGCAGTTACCTCTTCCTGAATTTCTTCTTGTATCACCTCATCATCAGTAGTCACCTCATTCACAATTACTTCATCCACTTTTTCTACTTTTTGCTTTTCTGCAATTTCGTGAGATTCTGTTTTGGATTTACCTCGTCCACGTCTTGTTTTGGTGGTTTTCTTCTTTTCGTCAGAGATATAAGTTTCGTTGTAATCTACCAACTCAATCATGCACATTTCTGCATTATCGCCTTTTCTAAATCCTGTTTTTAAGATGCGGGTGTATCCGCCGGGTCTATTTCCAATTTTTTTGGAAATATCTCTAAACAGTTCACTTACAGCGAATTTGTTTTGAAGATAAGAGAACACTACGCGTCTTGAGTGCGTGGTATCTTCTTTTCCGCGTGTAATAAGCGGTTCAATATATCTACGTAATTCTTTTGCTTTTGCTAACGTAGTAGTAATACGTTTATGTAGCAATAATGAAGCAGCCATATTCGAGAGCATCGCCTCGCGGTGTGCGGCTGTTCTTCCTAAATGATTGTTTTTCTTAGAGTGTCTCATTTTCTAAATCCTTATCTAATTTATATTTTGTTAAATTCATTCCAAATTCTAAACCTCTTGATTTTACGAGGTCTTCTAATTCTGCTAACGATTTTTTGCCGAAGTTACGGAATTTCAGCAGGTCGCTTTTATGTATGGAAACCAAATCGCCAAGTGTTTCTAACTCTGCTGATTTTAAGCAATTTAACGCACGAACAGAGAGTTCCATTTCACTAAGTCTAGCTTTTAACATTTGACGCGTAATCATAAAGGTGTCGTCTAATTCATTCGTAATTACTTGTTGTTTCACCGGTTCATCCACAATAATTTTTTCATCGGAAAACAGCATAAAATGCTGAATAAGAATTTTTGCCGCTTCTTTGAGGGCTTCTTTCGGATGAATTGAACCGTCTGTAATAATCTCAAAAATAAGTTTTTCAAAGTCGGTTTGTTGTTCAACGCGAAAATCTTCTTTTGTATATTTTACATTCTTAACAGGCGTATGAATGGAATCTATTGCAATTACGTTAATGCCTTCGTGCAGGGTTTTATTTTCTTCAGCAGGCACGTATCCGCGTCCTTTGTCAATAGTTATTTCCATCACTAATTTAACGTTTTTTTCCATACTGCAAATCAAGAGTTCGGGGTTTAGCACTTGAAAAGTATTCAGGAAGTTATTCATTTCCTGTGCGGTAAATTTATCTTTTCCGCTAATTACTATGGTAGCTTTTTCAGAATGAATGTCCGGAAGTTTTGCTTTGAAACGAACTTGTTTCAAATTTAAAACGATATCGGTTACATCTTCAATGATTCCGGGTATTGCAGAAAATTCCTGGGCAACGCCATCTATTTTAATAGAGGTGATGGCGTAACCTTCTAATGAATTAATCAATACGCGACGCAATGCATTGCCAATGGTTACGGCATATCCGGGTTGTAAGGGTCGAAATTCGAAAATTCCATGATAATCATCTGCTTCCAGCATGACTACTTTATCGGGTTGTTGAAATGATAATATTGCCATTGTATTTAATTTAAGATTTAATATTTAATAATTTAATGTAGTGATAAGATTAACGTTATTCATTAATCATTATTTTGAGTAAAGTTCAACAATTGCTTGTTCGTTTATATTTTCAGGAATTTCGCTACGTTCGGGGTAGTTCATAAATTTTCCGGTCATCAATGCGTTGTCCCATTCTAACCATGAGTATGGATTTCCTTTTCCATGTATTGAGTTTGTAATCACTTCAAGCGATTTTGATCGTTCGCGAACTGCTACGATATCGCCGGGTACTAACAAGGTAGATGGGATGTTGTTAATTTTTCCATTTAAGGTGATGTGTCTGTGCGTAACCAATTGGCGGGCGGCTGCGCGCGTGGGGGCTATGCCAAGTCGAAATACTACGTTATCCAATCGAGACTCAATGAATTTCATTAAGTTA
>JGI24702J35022_10002294_pt1 | contig 11746 bp, 21 predicted proteins | sample TergutTh196P4_FD_35022 | JGI IMG/M metagenome (IMG submission 35022)
TCCCTCGTGGAGGAGGAGGTCCATCTCCGGGAGAACCGCACCGTTGACCTCGTACCTCACTCCGACCGGGATCTCGTGGACGGCCTGGAGGAAGTAGTCGTCCCGCCTGTCCCACTCGTCGAGGACCGATTTCACGCCGTACGACCCGCCGTCGACCCAGAGGGTCCCATCCGTCACCTCGTGGACTTCGTCCCCGATCCTCACCCTGAGAACGCCGTCCTGGATGTACCAGAAGCCGCCCCCGTAGGAGGAGTACACGGACCTGATCACCGAAGGGTAATCACCGTAGTCCCTCACCCTCATGCCGTTGACGTACTTGGAGATCGAGTGGGCCACTATCCGGTTCTGGCCGTCCTTCAGTTCCCACCCGTCCGTGTCCAGGTTGAATGGGACGTCGAACATGATCTGGTTGCTCCCGATCATCCACTTCCACACGTCGTTCTGCATGACGGAGTGGAGGTTCTCGAACGGATCGAGGGTGGGCACCTCGTTGGTTATCTGGATCCTCCTGTCGAAGGAGAACTCGTCGTCCGAGGTATAGCCCGTTATCGGCTTTGAAAACAACTGCGGATCGGGGGTGAACTGACTCATGAAGAGTTAGTCCGGGGCTCAAAAACTCGAGCCCGGCGACGGGATCAGATCTTGGTCGAGAGGGAGCTCACGAACGCCTGGAAGGTCGAATCGTTGTACAGCATCCTCCTCAGGGCCTGGGAGAACATCTTGTACTCCTGCTGGATGAGCTTCACGTACAGGTCCCTCTGGGAGTTCACCTTGTCCCTGACGTCCTTCACCTCCTCGAACCTGACGTTGTCCTTCTTCACGGACTCCAGGTCGTACGAGGGCGGGAGGGTTATGACTCCCGGGAGGGTGTGGGATTGCTGTGGGATCTTCCTCTGGTACTTCATCTCGAGATCTATGGACTCCGCCTCCGTGTTGATGGAGTCTATCATGACCTCCTTGTACATGTTGAGGTTGCTGACCATGGCCTGGAGGGCCGAGATCGTGGCGTCCGTATTGGTGACCAGGTTCTTCGCTATGGTCTGGAGGAGGACGGAGTCCTTCTGGGAGAGGTTGGTCGGATTGTAGGACATCCCCTCCTCGAGCTTCTCCATCGGGGCCAGGGTCGTCGAATTCAAGATATCCTTCTCGTGTGTTTTCAAATCCTCTTCCTCCTGCAGCTGAAGAGTGTCCCCTCGGAGAACGGGTACACCCCCTCCTTCAGTCTGAACGTCAGCCTGTCGGACCTGGACTCCTTGATCATCTGGACGAACGGGCTCTTCAGCTCGCTCGGGTCGGTACTCAGTATCGGCGGGTGAGGGGTAGGCAGTCTCCTCCCGAGCTTCGGCGGCTCCCATATTGAATACTCCGCCGGGTTCTCGGCCGTGTCGTGCTTCTGGTTCGGCGGGGTCATGTGGTACGTGATCGTCTCGTCCTCCGGCCTGTCCTCCACCCTGATCCCGCTGTTCGACGGGAGATTGATCCCCGCCTCCCTCGGAACGACGAAGTACTCCAGATTGTATCCCTCCGGGACCACGAAACCTATGGCCTCCAGGAAATCGTCCATGTCCAGGACCCTGTTTTGATTGAACATTCTATTCTCCTCTCAATTAGTTGCGGGGGTTAATCTATGATGAGAAGAACGACTACTCACAGGAGGGAGACTTTGAAGAAATTTACAGCGGCCGAATTTGGGGACTGGTGCGACGGAAAGGGCGACGATTTGTTCGTCATCGGGGTGGAGGCCTTCGACTCGGCCTGCTCGTGGATCACCAAGAGTCCGGACCTGTCCCTCCAGGGACTGAGGGACGTGGACTCCACTTGGGCCAAGATCGTGGTGGGACCCGACACGCAGGGGCCCCTGAGGAGGATCGGAGCCCCGAAACCGCCGTTCCTACTGTTCAGGTACCCGATCAACGGGAGGGTCGCCGTTGGGGTGAAGACGTGGGGGGAGCAGTACGAGATTTCCAACTGGATCGACGCCGTCCTCACCGGGGACAGGGGGTTCATGGGATACGACAACTACGATAACCCGACCGAGTCCCATCCGGACGTCGAGGGCCGGAAGCTGATAGACCACCTCTTTCCGGGGAGCGCGCCGCAGGGTGCTCAGTCGTAGGGCCCGGACTAAATCTCCATGGAACAGACCGAAAACAAATCTGAAGATAGGGTGATACTCGACGGGAAGGAAGTGACCAGGGACCAGCTCAAGGAGGCCCAGGAGAATCAGGCCACCCGGATAGCCGAGAAGGACGATAACACTTTCGTCACGCTCAAAAAGCTTCACGGTTAGAAACACCGCCGCCCCTCAGAAACGTTAATCTATACTCAATGATCAGGAGCAGCGGAACCTTTGAAGACCTATGATGCCATAATCGTTGACGTATTCAACTTCATCTACAGACACAGGGCCAAGAACCCACCCAACCTCATAAGGAGCGTCATCAACGGGATCGAGGATGACGTGAGATCCAGGATATCGAAGGACGGTACCCTGTACCTCCTGTTCGATCCCCTCCCGGAGGACGACCTCGGGATGGCCAAGACTTTCACCTACACGGGATTCCGGAGGGACGTCCTCGCGTCCTACAAGTCCAACAGGACTGTGGATCCTAACGTCCAGAAGGTGGCCGGGATAGTCCGGAAGTATTACCTCTACCGAGGGGATCACGTGAAGGTCTCCACGTGCGAGGAGTACGAGGCGGACGATTACGTCGAGCCCCTTATGAAGAGACTGAGGGGGTCCGACGTGGCCCTGGTGACCACCGACGAGGACTGGGCGGGATTCGTGGACGACACCACGGTCCTCATCAACGATAGGTGGGACAGGCCCTTCACGAGGAACGCCTTCAAATTGAAATTCAAATTCGAACCGACGCCGGCATCCATTGTCCTCTACAAGTCCCTCTACGGTGACACGTCGGACAACGTGACCGGGGCCATCCACATAAAGAAGGCCAAGTTCACCAGTCCGATCAAGAGGATATGCTACGAGGCCATCAAGCACGTCGCGTCCTCGGGGACATCGATCGACGAGTTCGTCTCGGGGTGGAGGGGACTGACTTACATGGACGTCCTGAAAAAGAAGGACAGGACGCCGATCGAGGAGCTCTACTTTCACATGGAGGCGGTCGACCAGAAGGCGCCCGTGATGGAGGCGCTGTTCACCAACCTGTGCGTCATCCGCTCGGGACTGTCGAACAGGAACATCGACGACTTCCTCGTGTCGAATCCGGAACGGCCCGAGGTGAACTCCGTCATCCACGGGTCTATATTCGGGGTCAACTTCAAAAATAAATTCGGAAAGGTCTAATCGGAGACGAAGGAGTCGTCCTCGTGGAGATCGACGTCGTCGCCGGGGAGCATGTACTCGTGGACTATGTCGTCCATCGAATCCAGGACGTCCCTGCAGGCCGCCTCGAGGATCCGGACTTCCTTCTTCACGTTCACGGATTCGTTCCTCATCATCTCGACCTCCCGTATCGCCTGGGTCAGTCGGTCGAATATGTCGTACCTATCCACGGAACATCCTCCAATCCCACACCTTCATGCAGTACTTGAACCCGTCGTTCAGGCCGGTGCAGGCGTACCGCCTGTACTTCAGGCAGCACCTCCCTTCGCAGTTGCATATCCTCCCCCTCCCGAGGAGGAGGAAGTACCTCGCGTAGACGAGGACCATGTAGATGATCGACGCCGATAGGAGCGGGTGGATCATCCTGCCACCGCCGCCAGGATCAACCCGACCAGGAGGAACAGGACGACCACGCCGATGACGACGGCCCACCCGATCCACAGTGGAAAGAACACCCAGAACCAGGTGAGCCACTCGTAGTTCGCCTCGGGCAGGGTGCCCGAGAGGACCAGGATCTTCAGGGTCAGGAACACCAGGAATATCAGGGTCCCGAGTCCGCCGCTGAACAGACTGTAGGTCTTATTGACGGTGGTATTGTTTTCCATTTCATTCTCCCCTATTTGATCGCCTGATTCTGGAGGATCCTCCATCTCAGTTCGGTGTGGTCGTCCTCGGTNGCACCCGCCTGCTCGGCTATCCTGCCCCAGCTGTAGGCCACGGCCACGAGCCTCCAGATATCATTCTTCCGGTACTGGGCAAGCTTCCACTCGTCGACCTGATCGCAGGCGTCGTTGATATAGCCTATGAGTTCGTCCTTCTTCTTTTCGTCCATGACATTCTCTCCTTACGAATTAGATATAAGAGACCGGACGAATTTTATCAGGATCTCACGGGGATCAGATCCTTTCGACTTTGTTCTTGAACACCGCGTAGAGGGGGAGGAGGCTCAGGAAATTTTTGAGGTCATTCTTCTGGGAATCGGTCAGGGTGACTGCTTCGAGGACCTTCTCGGCGGATGCCAGGAGGTACTTGAATCTATTTTCGAGTGAGTCAGACTTGTTGTCATCAGACTCGTCGTCCTCCGCGAGTATCCTGTTGGCTGCCCGCACCGCCACCCTGAGGACGTCGATCGAGAGGGCCTCGGTGAGTTTCTCCGAGAAGTTGGATTCGGATCCGTCCGAGCCGAGGATCATCTCGTCCGCCTTGACGGCCATCTCCCTAATCAACGATGATCCAGAGTCTTTGTTCTTCATCACTTTCTCCTTACGAAAAATTTAGTCAAGGCTTTTTACCGAATTGAAAACCGACCCTGGCGTGTTCCCCGATGAATTTTTTGGCCCTCTCCATGTCCACGTTCTCGATCCAGTTCTTCGCCGTCGAGAACGTGCCGGGCTCCCTCTCGATCCCGATGAAGTTCCGATCCGTCACCCTGCACGCCACCCCCGTCGTCCCGGCTCCCATGAAGGGGTCGAGGACTGTCTCCCCTTCGGAGCTCGATATCATCACGAGCATCACCATCATCATGATGGGCTTCTGTGCGGAGTGCCTCCTCTTCTGGAAGGAGTCCAAGTGGGAAGGCTCCACGAAGAACGCCACGTCGGAGGGCTCCCCGTCGAACCTGAGGGGGAGCCCGCTCGTGAGGTCCAGGACGTTGCCGAGGTTCCCCCTCCCATCGTCCGTCCACACGGGCTCGGAGTGGAAGGCCATCACGTTACCGAGGCTAGACCACCGGATCGGGGTCTTCCCGTCGGGTCCGTAGTCCCACCCCCTCTTGATGGGCTCGCCGCCGTTCGGGTCCTTCTTCGTGTATGGGACGATGACCTTCCTCATGTACTCGGTCGGATTCCAGGTGTAGTCGTCGGATTTCGTCAGGTGCATCCACTCCTCCCTGAGGCTCTTGAGCTTCCTCTTCGATCCTCGTCCCTTCTGCCTGGCCATGCAGATGGAATTCTCATAGTGGTGGACAAAGTCCGTGTGATGGACCGCGGCGAGGACCTCCTCGATCATGGTGAAGCCGTATGAGAACCACAGGGTACCGTCGGGCTTCAGGAGCCTGTGGGCCGATCTCAGCCAGTCGACCGTGAAGTCCAAGTATTGCTGCGGGGTCATCGAGTCCCACTCGTTCTCCTCGTCCTCGTATTGGTTCCTGTAATTTATCGCGTAGGGCGGATCCGTGACGATGAGGTCGATGGAACCGGGCTCCATCGCCCCCATGATCCCCATGCAATCGTCGTTGTGAAGGGTATTCATGATCAGTGAGTTTAATTTGTCGGAAGTGAACTACAGATTTTCGATGACGTACTTGAGGGTGGAAGTTATGATCCCGCTGGACAGATCCTTCTCGTGGGGCTTGATCGCGTCGAGGACGTCGAGGGCAAGATCCTCATCCCACTCCTCGGTCCAGGCGCCCGCCGAGTTGAATTTCTCGACGAGCGTCTCCTCGAATAATCTCTCCATGTTATTTGTCGAAGAGCTTGGAAGTGTCGTGCTGGTTGGGCTCCGTCTCGGCGATGTCGGGGCTGGCGCCGCCGCCCATCTCGGACGAGTTCAGGGACGAGGGTATCCCCTCGATCCCGTCCTCCGACGGGCTCCTGGTCATGTGATATTCGCTCTCCCTCATCCTGAGGAATTCGTCGACGGTCGACTCCTTCTTCTTGGACCGGTCCTCGGCCTTCTCCTTGGCTTCCCTCTCGTAGGCCTTGTCCTCCCACCTGAACTCTCCCTTCTCCTCGGCTTCCCTGAGCCTCTTGTAATCGGGGTTCGATCCGGCGTAGACTTCCTCGAAGAGCTTTCTGAAACGAGGGTCTATCAGGTCGTCCGTTTCCTCGAATAACTTGCTGTCCCGGTAGACTTCGTCGAAGCTCCTCTTCTCATCGCTGCTGACGGAATAGGCCTCTCTGATCCTTCTCGTACTCATGTTTCTTTCTCCTATTTGGATTTAGTCTTATAAAATTCTTCGTACCCCGGAAAAACGGGACCGGGGAAGTGGTGCTTGTGCCTGATGGAAACCTTCACCTTCCCGTCCTCGTCCCTGTGGACCTTGAAGTCGTCCCTGTTGAACATCACGTCACCGAGGAGGTTCTCCAGGACGAGGTTTTCGATCATCTCCCTCACCCCGCTCAGGTCGAAGAGGGCCAGCGCCCTATCGATCTCCTCCCTGCATATCTCCCTGATCCTGTCCCTGACGGACTGCTTGTCGAGGACCTCGTCACCGTCCACGTAGAGCTGGTCGTACTGGTCGGCCTTGATCGTATCGCCGTCGTATTTGATGAGCTCGGTCCGGATCTTCCGCATCTTCTCCGCTATCGGGGTCTTCGGTTCCACGGCCCAGCCGTCACCGATTATCTGGAAGATCGAGGAGTCCAGCTGCTTCAGGTCCTCCGGAGTGAGGGGTATCCGGACGTTGATGCACGTCCTGTCGTCGTCGAACTCGAACTGGGACTTGTCGAGGACGGGTCTGAGCATGGAGTAGAGCTCCCTCGATGTCATATCAGAGCCCCGCTATCCTGTCGGCGAGCTCTTCCCTCTTCGCCTTGGACATCTTCTCGACGTCGGACCACTTGATCCCCTGTCTCTCGAGCATCTTCCTCACCCGCTTCATGGTCGTCTCGTTCCAGTTCCCCGGGATCCGGTTCTTCTCCGTGAAGTCCTCCGGGTTCATCTTCGGGTTCTTGAACATGTGATGGGCCAGGGTGCCCGCGTTCCACGTCCCTGTCTTGTTGGTCCTGGAGCTCGTCCAGAGGTGCGGGTCCGAGAGGAAGCCCTCGAACTTGGAGTCGAACTCTGGATCAGTCTTGGCACGGGACTTCTCTCCCCTGGCCTTCTCGGCGGGGGGTGACTTCGACACGATATAGCCCGCGACCTTGTCCTCCCCGAGTCTCCTGATCGCGGTCATCAGTCCGTCGTACTCGATCCCGTAATCGCCCATCGTCCTGACGCAGTCCTGGAGGAATCCCGTCAGGGAGTTCCTGGACACCTGGGGGTACTTGTCCGTGAGTATCTTGTAAGACTCCGCGTCCGGCCCCGCTTCTATGACCGTCTTCAGGACCTCGATCGGGATTACCCCGCCTGTCCTCGGCGTCGAGACGGCCTCGTCCTTCACGAAGTCCTTCCACTGGTCGATGAACGTCTTGACGTCATCGTCCTCCATGAAGTTGTCGAACGTCGGGTCCGACGTGTCGGACGTCTCCTGCCTGGAGTCCATGTAGGTCGGGTCGTACTCCCCTACCTGGAGGGCTTTTCCTCCGCTCTGGGCCGATCTGACCCCCTTCTTGATGCCCGGGGTTCCGGTGACTCCAGAAGTTGTGTCATTATAGTTTGACTCCTTCGAGGAATTACGGAGTTTATTCCAGAAATAGATTTCAAAATTTTTGAACATGTCTCCGGACTGGTACTTGTCAGGTTTGAATGTCTCCAGAGCTCCCTTTGTATCAGTGTAGTCTTTATTTCCATGGGTGAGGGTCTCGTAGGCGATGGCCGCCCAATCGTAGAAGGCCCCCTGCTCGATCCGTCTTCGTCTTGCGTTCGGGTCAGGTCCGAGATAGCTCTTCCAAAAGGACTTGTATACGACGTCGGATACTTTGAGCCAGATGTAATTGATGGCGGATTTGTCCCCGGCGCTCGCCGCCTGGAAGATCTTCTTCTGCCTGTCATTCGTCGTATCATGCTTCCCCCACTTCTCCTCCGCGATTTTTTTCTCGGCCGGACCGATCGTGTTCCTGAAGTCAAATTTGGATCCCTGTGACCCCGCCTCCCGGAGGATCCTCCCGTTGAGGTCGTAGTTCCTTCGAAATTCTTCGATCAGTCTCTGCCTGTCAGTCATGCTCATCTAGTGATGTATTTTCTCATGAACGGCACCCCCTCGGGCGTGCCCGATTGTCTGTAACCGAACCTGGAATAGAAGGATATCAGGCCGGGCTCCCTCGTCTGGAGGGTGATGACGGCGACGCTCGTCTGTCCCCCGACCATCTCCTCGACGAGGTTCATCATCTCGCTCCCGTATCCCATCCCCCTCGAATCGCTCCGGACCTCGAGGACCGAGAGGTTTATCGAATTGGGGAGCATCCTGTGGGCCGTGAGGCATATTGCCCCGACGAGGGGATCGCCGACCCCGTTTCCGACGTCCACCGTCGAGAGGAACCAGACGCACTCCTCGTCCGAATCGTAGGGGCTCCCCCTATCGAGATACTCCCGTACCAGTGGGAACAGGATCGGATCCAGGCCCTCCACTTCACTCACGGTGATCCGAACCAGATTCATTCAGGACCTCCTTCGCCACATCGATGTCCACCCTCTCGAAATCACGTCCCCGACCACGCAGGAGTCCGAGCTCGGACGATCTGCCGATTCCCGCCCTCCTCAGGATGTTCTTGGTCTCCTCCCGGCCCAGGGGTCTCACGGTGAGCTCCCGGAGGAATCTCACTTTGGTCCAATCCGGTTGGGCGGATGACGTCTCGATCCTGAGGCACTCCAGGGCCGCCCTGGAAATCCTCATCGTTTCGCTGAGGCCCTCCGACGGCTGCTTCGACATCATGGCTTCCACCGAGGAGTAGGCCTCGCCGCCCCTCCTCTTCGAAGCGTCCGGGGACAGGATCAGTCCCCTCCTCCTGAGTTTGAATTCCCTGATCGTCATTGAGAATGGGTCCCCTATTTTCCGGAGAGTATCATGTCGAGGTACGGATTAAGGTTCTCCGCCTTCTCGACTCCCTGTCTCCATATCTTACCGAGATCGAACGGCGCGTCCGCGTACTCCCCGTCATCCGGGTCGAAGAACCTGTCGCCGACCCGACTGATGGCCTTAGCTATCTCTTCGACCATGTCGAATTCGGTGTCTGCGTCGTCCATGTCCTCCTGGGTGTAGTTCACGTCCTCCCGGAGGATCCTGTCGTCGGTCGTGTCGATCGTCCCGAGGAATTCCTTCAGGACGTCCCTGGATTTCATTCCGGATCCCGTGATCCCCGCTATCTTGTCCAGTCCTCTTCTGTCTTTCATTCGAAATCTCCTTCGATCAGCTAGTGACAAAAAGAGGACCGCGACACCAGGGAGGAGGTGTACGCGGCCCTCTGGGAAAAACCGTCTTTCGACGGGGTTTCTTATTCCTTATTCTCGGCGGGGGTCTCGGTCTTGTTCCCCGTCCCCTGTCCGAATCCCCGGTCCTGTCTCCGGGTCTCGTGATCCTCGAAGAATTTCTCGAGAGACACCGTATTCTTGAGCTCCTTGAAGTACTCGAGGGACTCGTCGTAGAAAATCTCGGCCGGCTCGGCGTCCTGCCTCACGAGGAGGAACTGGATGAGCTTCTGTCCGAAACTGATGAACTGTGGCGTCGTGCTCGTGTTGGTGACGTGGACGTGACATATCCCCTCGTAGGAGGAGTCTATGACGGACGCGCCGACGTCAAGCTTCTGCATGGTGGCGACGCCGCTCTTGTTCTGGGCGACCAGGGCCCACTCCTTGTCGAACCTGGACCTGATGTAGGTCGGTATGAGGATATCCTGGTGCGGGTTGACCTGGATGAATATGCCCCTGTCCGGATCCTTCTCGTCCTGCTGGCCCGAGCTCACTATGGACCACCTGATCGGTTGGCCCGGATTCTTCTGGGCGAGATCCGTGCAGAACTGCTCCGTGAAGTGGGGGCAGTAGATGTCCCATCCCGAATCGTAGCCGTCGTCCCTCTTCGGCGGAGTGGTCGGTCCGCACACGAAGAATTTCAAATTTCCCTTCTCATTCATATCGTCTTCATTCTCCTGTTCATGATGTGATATATATTAACGTCAGTCCGGAAGTTGATGGGCCAGCAGGTCCTTCTGGGCCCTGGCGTACCCCATCTTGTAGCCCTCCTTCTTTCCCCTGCTCATCCCCTCGAGGTAGCCTGCTGCCCATCCGTCCTTCCACGCCGGGGAGCCGTCCACCTGCTTCTTGATCATCCTGTGCTTTATGAGATCCCTCGCGCTCTTCGGTCCGGTGTCGACGGGCTCGTCGTAGGGGGTGGCCATGTTCTTGAACCACGCACAGTCATCCTGTTCATCACAGGACTCACATTCCGCCCCGGCGCAGTCCGTCGGTCGTTCATCGCTTGCTGTCTCGAATACGTCGAAAGGATCGGACATGAAGATACATTAACCGTCACTCCTCGGAGGCGGCTTCCTCCTCCACGTCCTCGATCTCCTCGTCGATGAAGTCCTTCTCCCCCTCGTCCTCGTTCGGATCGACGTTGTTCAGGTCCAGTTGGTTCTCCCCGGAGAGGAGCTCGGTGACCTTTGACTTCAGGGTCGCGTAGGGCTCCGGATTCGCCTCCATCCACTCGAGGACCTTGGCCCTCCCGTTGAGGTTGAAACCGAACTCCTCGCTCTTGAAGTAGGCGCCCCTCTGTTCGATGAGTTTCAGATCGAAGAAGAACTGGAGGTACTCGCTGTCGCTGTCGAAGCCCCTGATCCCGTTGGATCCGATCCCGAAGTACAGGTTCATGTTGGAGTCCCGGAACGGCACTCCGGACTTGTTCTTGAAGTTCCTCACCCTTATGGAGATGCCTATCGTCTCGGCGCCCTCCTTGATCACGTCCGTCTTGGTAATCTTGTTCCTCGTGGAGGGGTAGTACTTCGAGGCAAACCCGCCTGTCACGGCGTTCATCCTCGACATGGGCTGCATGTTCGCCCTCTCCTGGGATATCGTGAACAGGGTGGAGTTGTAATTGGCGCAGAGTATGTTCATCTTCCTCAGCCCTTCGCTGAGGCCCTTGGCCGATCCGCCGAACGTGGCCTTGCCGAACTGGTCCGTCATCTGGGTCCTCGTCGGGGCCGCGGCGTCCGAGTCCAGCACTATGCCCGCTATGCCCCCGGTCTTCACCAGGTCACAGGTCAGGTCGATCGCGTCCTCGATGGAGTCCGGCGTCGCGTATACGAGCATGCTGTCCGACGTGTCGAGGCCGAGGTTCCCGGCGAACTTCTCGTCGAACGAGCGCTCGAAATCTAGGTACAGTATCGTCCTCTGCTTCTCCGGCATCTTCTTCTGGAGCTGGGAGCAGAGGTATGTGGCCACCGTCGATTTGCCGCCCGACTCCTGTCCGAAGAAGTTGTGGATCCTCCCGATCGGCAGGCCGCCGGAGAACATGTAGGTCAACTGGGGGGAGTCGAGCGGGATCCTCTTGAGGGTCTCGTATTCCTTGAGGTCACGGACGACGTTGGGGTTCTTCTTTAAAATTCCCGAGATTGCTTTCTTGAGTTCTGGTGTCATGGGTATATATTAACCCGTCCGGCGTTCTCCTACGGATCCTGCTTCAACCACCACGGGGCGACGCCCGGAGGGAGCTCCGGGTCCGGAACGTGACAGCAAGGGTGGGATACCGGGACGTCTATGATCTCGATCCCCCTCACCGTGTCGTTGATGTCCCTCCACTCCATG
>JGI24702J35022_10002295_pt1 | contig 11737 bp, 12 predicted proteins | sample TergutTh196P4_FD_35022 | JGI IMG/M metagenome (IMG submission 35022)
GTCACGCCGACGGTCGCCGTCGTCGCCGTTTCTGCGGATGCGGGTCTCTTTCCGGTTATGACGCCCGTGTCTTCGTCTATCAGAAGCCACTCGGGGCCGTCGATACTGAACTTATACGGCTTCTCTCCGCCAAAAACACCGTCGTAAACATTCACGGGCGTGATGTCCTCTCCTGTCTGGCCTGCGGGTATGTTGAAACTTTCACTATTCGTAAAAACATACTTCTGCGGAGAGAAGAAGAAATACTCGCCGGCAACATCCCATCCTCCTGCCGCAATGAAATAGGTCAGAGCGTCCGCACCGACCACTTTGGTCTCGTCCGTGAAATAATTGTTTCTCACGTTGAGGTACGTTATCTCATTCAGTCCAGAGACGTCAAGCGATGTCAGCTCGTTACCGTCACATCCCAGTTCATTCAGCTCGGTGTTGTAGGAAACATCCAGCACGGTCAGTTTGTTATCGAAGCAACTCAGCGTTTCCAGCAACGTGTTGTTGGAAACATCCAGTTCGGTCAGGTTGTTAATGCTGCACTCCAGAAGTGCCAGCAACGTGTTGTTGGAAACATCCAGCGCGGTCAGTTTGTTACTGCTGCAAGTCAGCGTTTTCAGCACCGTGTTGCTGGAAACATCCAGCGCGGTCAGGCTGTTGTCGTGACAACCCAGTGAGGTCAGTGCTGTAAGTTCGGAAACATCCAGTTCGGTCAGTTTGTTACTGGTGCAAACCAGCGTTTCCAGCACGGTGCATCCGGAAACATCCAGCGCGGTCAGGTTGTTATTGGCGCAATTCAGCGTTTTCAGTGCGGTCAGCCCGGAAATGTCCAGCGTGCCAGTCAAACTTTTGCTGTTTATGATCAGCGATGTTATGCGTTTGTCCGTTGAAGCGGAGCTCCATGTCACGCCGGCCCATTCAGTGCCCATGACCCATGTGGGCTCAGTGGACGGGTCGCCGCTCGTGTAGGGGCATGTTGTCCATGCCAATTCGTTGTAGAGGATGATAGCATTGATGACCGCGATGTCATCAACGTTATAATCTCCGGCGGCGCCGAGTGTTGTATTCTCATTTTCGTTGACGTCGGCGTTCGTTAAAAGCGCGAACGCGGTGACCGCGAGCAACGCCGCGATCATCACGGAGAGAGTTGCGCTCCCCCATAATTTGTTTTTGCCTTTTTTCATACGGATCACTCCTTTATGGGCATGTGCGCCGACGATGCGTGCGACACATGCACCGCCGTGCGTACGCACTGCGCCCAGTCGTCACGTAATCGTGCGCACTGATAATAAATACTTGGTGTCTTCCCTGTCCGATATGCCTTCATTTGATGAAATGGCAGAATTACGAAAGGACCGGCACGTCAGAGGGCGCATCCAGTAATAGTTATATAGTGCATGACTATTCACTCGATTATTCGGTAGGTGGGTCTTATGGAAGAGGTCTTATGCAACGTGGAACTCATAAAGGAGAACAACGACTATATTGCGAAGATACAGAGCGATCTCGGCGGCCTTAGGGAATACAGGTCCGTCAATTTCGAAGAGGTGCTCGAACAGATGGTCATCGACCTTCAGGAAGAGTTCGAATCAATGTGAATGGTGATGACATGACCGCTAACAAGATCAAACAGATAACCGAGATATTGGATATCCTTGCTGACGATAACTCGGTGCCCAGGAATATAAGAAAAGGCGCGACCGACGCCAAGACGAGACTTTTGGACACGAAGGATGAGATGGACGTCCGCGCCACAAGCGCGATAATGATACTGGACGACCTTGCCAACGATCCTAATATACCGTTGCACGGAAGAACGCTGATCTGGAACGTCATAAGCCAGCTCGAGATACTGAGCCAATCGTAAATTTAAAAAAAGAGTTAACGGAATGAGCCGAGGCTCATTCCCATTCTATGGTCGCCGGAGGTTTGTCCGTTACGTCGTAAACCACACGGTTAACGCGGTCGCCCATCTCATCGGTTATGCGCTTTGATATGCGGTCAAGCACCACGAACGGTATCCCGGCGCATCTGGCCGTCATCCCGTCGCTTGAAAGGACGGCGCGTATCACTACCGTTCTTCCGTACATCCTGCCGCCGTTATGAACGCCTACCGACCTTATCGGAAGCAGCGCCGCAAAATACTGCCACGGAAGTTCCATCTCGCCGTCCGATGATGCCTTTCTTATTTCGTCCTCAACGATATGACACGCCTCCCTTACAACGCTTATGTTCTCCGGCGTTACCTCGCCGAGACATCTCACCCCGAGTCCGGGACCGGGGAACGGCTGTCTCTCCGATACTTTGATGCCGAGATATCTCGCCGCTTGTCTTACGCCGTCCTTGTAAAGTTCTATCAGCGGTTCCACAAGCTCCAGTCCCATCTCCGCGGGCAGTCCGCCCACGTTATGGTGCGATTTCACAACGCCTTTCCCGTCCTTCCCCGATTCTATGACATCGGGCGCGATCGTTCCCTGCACGAGATATTTCGCACCGAACTCTTTCGCCTCTCTCTCAAAGCATCTGATGAACCTTTCGCCGATCGCCTTTCTTTTCGCCTCAGGCTCGGTTATTCCTTTCAGATCGCCGAAGAACTCGTCCGCGGCGTTAAGCACTTTGAAGTTGACGTTAAGGTCTTTCAGCATGTTGCGGACCTCTTCCGTCTCGCCCTTTCTCATAAGCCCCGTGTCAACGTAGACAGCGAGAAGCCTGTCGCCTATCGCTTTGCTCGCGATGACCGCTGACACGACGCTGTCAACACCGCCGGAGCAGGCGATTATCGCCTTTCCGTCAACTTTTGCTTTTATTGCTTTCACCTGATCGTTAACAAACTTTTCTGCATCGAACATTGTCACACCGATTCCGAGTCTGCGATAACTTTCGCTTCCATCTCTCTGCGATGTTCGGCAAGCATCTTCCTGAGCGCCGGCGTTCCGACGCTTAATATCTCCGCCGCAAGTATCGCCGCGTTGTCGCCTCTGTCGAGACCGACCGCCGCCACCGGTATGCCGGGAGGCATCTGCGTCACCGACAGCAACGCGTCCAAATTAACGGCGCCGCTCACGGGGACGCCTATCACCGGCCTCGTTGTCAGCGATGCGACCACACCCGGTAACGCCGCCGACAGACCCGCTATCGCGATAATGACGTCGGCGTCGCTTTTTGTGACGATCTCCTCAACACGCTTCGGCGTCCTGTGCGCCGATGCCACCGTGATCTCGTTATCGATACCGAACTTTTTGAGTATCGCCCTTCCCTTCTCAGCGACGGGCATATCGCTCTTGCTGCCCATCAGGATCAGAACTTTTGACATCAATACTTTCAGAGGTTCAAAGGATATAAAACCACCGAACGGTCCTTTGACAGAGAGCGATGGCGTTATCATTACGGTGACGCACAGGGGGCCTTCCGTCCTGTCCTTCTTATTATTAACACCCCCTCATTATTCTTACGGGCGTCGCAAAGAAATAAATCCTACATCGTGATGTTACATTTGTCCGGTGAGCGACTATGTACGTTATATCGATGATCGTAAAGGACGAGTTCGGCGTCATGCAGCGCGCAATGGGTGAGTTCACCCGCAACAAGATAAACGTTGAGACGATAGTCGTCGGAAAATGCGAGCTGCCGGGCAAAGCAAGGATCGTTCTTTCGGTCGTTGGGAAGGAGTCGGCGGAAACGGCGATGGCAAGGCTTGAGAGACTGCAGGATGTGTGCGAAGTCCGCCTCGTTCCGGAGGAGGGACAGTCGGCGTACGCGCTGATATCGACGTCCGACGGCAACGTCGGTCTGATAGGCGGTTCCGCGCAGGTCGAGGAGATAATAGAACGCACAAAGCCGAAAAGGTACGTGAAGGCGCTGAACGCCCTATGATCAACAGGTGAGGAAGATGGAAAAAACGGAAAAGATATGGATGGACGGAAAGTTTGTCGACTGGAATGACGCAAAGGTCCACGTCCTTGCGCACGCATTGAATTACGGGACAGGTGTGTTCGAAGGCATACGCGTGTACGAGACAGAAAAAGGAATGGCGGTGTTCAGGCTGAAAGAGCACGTCAAGAGATTAATGGGCGCGTGCAAGGTCATGTGCTTCGACCTTCCGTATACTGAAGAAGAAGTATGCGACGCAATAAAGGAAACGATACGCGTGAACAAGAAAGTTGATTACATAAAACCGTGCGTCTTCCTTTGCGGTGAGGCCGTCGGTCTCAATCCGATAGGCGTTCCCGTGAAGTTCACGATCACGTCCGTGTACTTAGGCTCATACCTGGGCAAGGAGGCGCAGGAGAAGGGAGCTTCGCTGATAACGTCATCATGGTTCAGGCCGTGGAACCTCGCGGCGCCGGCAGGCGCCAAGGTCAACGGAATTTACGTGACGTCGTGCCTCGCAAAGATGGAAGCGAAGAAACTGGGTGCCGATGAAGCGGTAATGTTAAACGCACAGGGCAACGTCGCGGAATGCAGCGGCGAGAACATATTCATATTCAAGCGCGGTAAACTTTACACGCCGAAGGTCTCGGACAGCATACTCGAAGGTATCACAAGAAATTCGATACTGACGATAGCCGGGGACCTCGGCTACGAGACCGTTGAAACAGAGATCTCGAGAATAGACATGCTTACCGCCGATGAGGTGTTCATGACCGGTACGGCGGCGGAAGTGTCACAGGTCACGAAGATCGATAACCGCCCCATAGGCGACGGCAAGCCCGGCAAAGTGGGAAAACAGCTGGCGGCGAAGTTCGCGGACGTCGTCCGCGGGAAGGACCCGAAGTATGAAAAGTGGTTAGACCGCGTATGATACCGCCCCGCGGTATCGCTGCGCCGCCGTGTCCCGCGGGCGCGTCGGCGCATGCGCGCTCAGTACCGGCTATGTGAAACGTTAAATACGATTTAACCTGTTGCCGTACAATGACAGATACCGGCACGCGCTGGCTGACCGGCCATTTGGAGGAATAAGATGGAGTTGATGGATTTCCTAACGATCCTGGTGTTCGCATTCGCCATAGTCATGCTGGTGGCGGGGCTGTTCACGGCGTATTTCGGAAGCGGTAAGAGCAGAAAGGTCGGGGTCGCCCTCTTGGGTGTCGGCCTCATAGTCGGCGTGATATGGGCATATCTCGTGGGATGGAGCGACGCGGAACCGTTCGCCGATGTTGCGGCGTGGGATGTCATGGTCGACGCCATAATCAACATCGTGGCGGCACTTATCGGCGTGCTCATCGCCGTGGGAATATTCCTTGTGGCCGTAATGAAAAGTTAAACGGCGGCACACGCCGCCTTTCCGTATCCTTCTTCTTTTGATCTTTATGTTACATCGCGCCGTGTACGCGGCACACAATGACGCATACGGGCCAATACCGCGAAACATTGATGATAATCTGTGTTTACACATCACTTAGATATAAATTTGACGAAAATCATTAAATAATGGATACGTTATCGTTTCACAAAATTCGGTAGATAAAACTATCGCTCCGCAGGTTATGGTCATGGATGTTTTGGGAGTTGTGGAAGATGTCACGCACGAGGGCATCATCATCGTCATAGGTGATGTCACGCCGGAGTATGGTAACATAGTTTACGATTCGAAACAGAAAAGAATAGGATCGGTGAAAAGGATATTCGGGCCCGTTGACGGTCCGTACATCTCCGTCGCACCGTCCGATAAGAATGTCCTGAAGAACATAACAGGCAAGAAGGTTTACTTTGAGAAGGGGGCTCAGTATGGCAAAAACAAGAGAAGGAACGGATGAGGTCGAGAAGTGTCCCGAATGCGGAAGCAGACATCTTGTGCGTGATTACGAACGCGGTGAGCTGCTGTGCGAGGACTGCGGTCTTGTGCTTGATGATCAGTTCATCGACCAGGGACCGGAATGGAGGGCGTTCGATGTCGAACAGGGCGAGAAGAGAGCGCGCACCGGCGCCCCGATGACGTACACGATACACGATAAGGGATTATCAACGGAGATCTCATGGAAGAACAAGGACAGCTACGGAAAGAGCATACCCACGAGGAACCGCGCCCAGCTGTACCGCCTGAGGAAGTGGCAGAGACGCATACGCGTGTCGAACGCCACTGAACGTAATCTTGCATTCGCGTTGTCCGAACTGGACAGGATGGCGTCGGCCATGGGCCTTCCCAGGAACGTCAGGGAAACGGCTGCGATGGTCTACCGAAAAGCTGTGAACAAGAATCTGATAAGAGGAAGAAGCATAGAAGGCGTCGTCGCCGCTTCGCTTTACGCGGCGTGCAGACAGTGCGGCGTTCCGAGAACGCTGGACGAAGTTGCCGGATCAAGCCGTGTCGGGCGCAAAGAGATAGGACGCACATACAGGTTCATGACCCGTGAGTTGAAGCTGAAGCTTATGCCGACGAAGCCTCAGGACTATGTGCAGAGATTCTGCTCCGAACTGAAACTGAGCGGCGAGGTACAGAGCAAAGCGGCCGAGATACTGAAGGACGCATCTGAAAAGGAGCTGACTTCGGGACGCGGTCCCACGGGCGTCGCGGCGGCGGCGATATACATATCGTCGATACTTTGCAACGAGCGCAGGACGCAGAGAGAAGTTGCTGACGTTGCCGGCGTCACGGAAGTTACGATACGCAACCGTTACAAGGAACTTACAGAAAAGCTTGGTATCGAGATACAGCTGTGAAACTCATTAGCGGGCAAACGCCCGCAAAACATTCTTTCATTCCCCGCAATAATTTTTACGGCAGATCCGCTGATCCGCTTGATCAAAAAAGATCGTGCGGCGGATACTTCGCGGCCCCCTCGGGACCGCCGTTCTCCGCCTGTAAATTGTTTTACGGTCACTTCCTCAGGAAGAAGAAGTAAACGAGACCGACAATGACCGCCAGTGCCACGACCGCGATGATGATGATCATCATGGTGTTGTCGTCATCGGCCGGCTCGCTCGGCGGGGCCGGAGGCGTCGGCGGCGTCGGAGGCGCGGGCACCGAAACGTTCTTCACGTAGAGCTCTCCGGCGGCGTCGCCGTCGAAGTACAGGTACCCTTCATATGAAGGATCGCTGCTCTCCGCAAGGTCGTCCGTTCCGTACGGAACATATCCACTGCCGTCGTATGCCCATACGCATTCGTCCAGGTCCGCGACATAAAGCTCTCCGTCTATGACAACGAGACCGGCGCCGGCGAGATACACTCCGAGCGCCGCGGTGACATCGCCGGTTATGTCCAGTGTGCTGGCACTTATGGCCGCGACCCATGCATCATCGCCTGTCGCTTTCAGGGTGACGTTGCCTTTTATGGTCAATTTGCCGTTGGTGTCGGTATTGACCACGGCATTGTTGGTCGATGTGACGCTGACGTTGCCTTTTATGGTCAATTTGCCGTCGTTAGAGGCACCGACCGAGGCATCGTCGGTCGATGTGACGCTGACGTTGCCGGTTATGTCCAGCATGGTGTTGGCGGTCCCGCTGGCGTAGATCTCGACACCGTCGCCGGTGACACTGACGTTGCCTTCTATGGCCATTTTGCCGTTGTTTTCGGAATGGATCGCGCCAGTGCCGCCGGTCGCCTTCGCGATGACATTGCCGGTTATGTCCACTTTGCTGTTAACACCGGAGACATTGACGCTGACATTGCCGTCGGTGGCGTTCATGGTGACGCTGCCGGTTATATCTATCGCGCTGTTCCCAAACATGGCGCTGACCTCGGCATTGTCGCCGGTCGCAGTGACGCTGCCGTCTATGGTCAGTTTGAAGCTGCCGGTGCTGCCGACGGCGTAGACCTCGGCATCGCCGCCGGTCGCTGTTACGCTGACATTGCCGGTTATGTCCAGTGTGCTGGCACCGTTGGGGCCGCCGCCGACCAAGGCATCACCGTCGGTCGCGGTGACGCTGACGTTACCGTCTATGGTCATTTTGCCGGCGTTGTTGGCGTAAACCTCGGCATTGTCGCCGAGCGCGGTGACGCTGACATTGCCGGTTATGTCCAGTGTGCTGTTGGTATTCTGGGTGTAAACATAGGCACCGACGCCTGTTACGTTGACGTTGCCGGTTATGTCCAATTTACTGCTGCCGCTAGGATCAGTGTTTGTGGCGCGGACCACGGCATCGCCGTCAGTCGCGGTGACGCTGACGCTGCCGTCTATGGTCAATTTACCGGCGGTCAACGCGCTTATCCCGACCTCATCGCCCTCTAAGGTCACGGTGCCCGTTATGGTCAATTCACCGCTGATCTCGGCTGAGATGCCGAGTTCGTCAGCCGTGGTAACGCTTAGATTGCCGGTTATGTCAAGTGTGCTGTGGGGATCGGCAGCGGAGATCCCGACACTGCCTGTCGCTGTTACAGTGACGTTGCCGGTTATGTCAAGTGTGCTGTTTTGTTTTTCAGTGTAGATAAAGGCACCGCCGGTCACGTCTATTAAGACGTTGCCGGTTATGTCTATCGTGCCGCCGCCGTAGGCGTAAAATGACGCATAGCTGCCGTCCATTTTGATATCGCCGGTCAGCGTCATCTCTCCTACGTCGCTCCCGTCAACATCGACGCAGAACCACCCGCCATCGCTTGTTATCTCAAGGACGTTGCCGCTTTCCACGGATGCCTCGTATTCGGCACGCCAGAGGATGTTCACCTCTCCTATGTCAAGCGTAAGACATCCTTCCAGGTTCGATAACGAACCTGTGACCGTCAGCGTATCGTCGGCATCCATGCCGTCGATCATGTCCTGAATGTCGCCCATTAGATCTTCTACATTAGTGTATGAAGAAATAACAATACTGCCGGGGGCGCCGAGCACGTATGCTTCGCCGCCGCTGTCTTTGTCGTCCCCGAAAGAAATGAGGGCGACGGAGGCGATCATAAGGAACGATATCGCTATTGCGGCGATAACTATCCTAGACCCCCTTACCCCCCCTCCATCAGGGTTCGTTGCTTTTGTTCTCATTTGTTCACCCTTTTGTTTTATAACCTGTTGGTTGTATCGCACGTGTGCGAGTGTGGGGGAATCGTCTTCACAGATTATAATGTAAAAGTATTTTTTCTATATCGGAACGGTTTTTTGACCGAAAACAACCGTATGAGCGCGCATGTGACCGTTTACGGCCTGAACCGTCTGAATTCCACGTATTCCGTTACGTTACCGATGCGGCAGAAAAGTATCTCTTTTTTGACGCCGTGCGCAAGCCTGACCGCTCTCGATATCTCTGGCCACATTATCGTCCTCGATCCGTCAACCGCGTGAACAAGGAACTTTGCGTGGCATTTGTCCGGATGGCCTTCGTAAACCCTGAAATGCGTTCCGTACTTGAACCCCGTCTTCACCACCAGACCGTTATCCCTCATGTCCGAGAACGCTTTGAATCTGAGATCGAACTCATCCTGCGCTTTTCGTCCGAACATCATCATATCGTTCAGCTTCATTTTTTTACCGTTCTCGGACGATACCGTAACTATTGCCTTCTTTGACATGAGATAGCACGTTTCTATCAATGATAACTGAAGAACGCCGTCCGTGAGCCTGCCGAACGCGCCGTTCTCGTATATTGATGCCGCTGACGCTTCGTCAAACACAAAAACACGGTCCCTTATGAGCTCGCATTCCGCTTCCGCTCTGGTATCGGACAATTCAACGGAACCGGAGATATTACGCTTTGATACCACGTAGTACGTAATGTCACCTTCCTCGTCAGCGATCGCGAAAAGTAATTCTTTTCCTTTGGACGCCGCCGTATCAGCAAGCTCAATGAACGTATCGATGCTGAACGCCGTTCTCTCCGAGACAGCTTTCACCAAATACTTCGGACGCGAATTGCTTAACGTCTTCCCGCGCGGAAACACCGAAAGATCAACGTCGCTCGTTTCCGATTTCACTACGAAGCCGCGCTGTCTGATGTCGCGGTACACCATGTACTTAATGTCAAAACCTTCCGACGATGACGACGCATAAGAAAAAAGCGACCCAAGCGTCATTTTCTCTCCGCCGCGGAGAACTTCCATGCGTCCCGTTTCAAGCAGGAACGTCGCCTCGATGAGATCCAATTCCAGAGAACCGCCGCTCATCGGATATCCGAAGTTGCCTTTGTTGTATATTTGGCTGCTTTCCTTCTGGTCCGCGACGATCACCGAATCGTTCTTCAGTATGCCTGCCACGACGATATGTACAATCGTTCCGTATTTATCATTTCCTGATGCTCCGCTTATCACACAGCGTTGTCCGAACGGCGTCGGCGGACAAACATTAAAATCATATTCATCATATGGATTAACAATGAGAAGGATAGTATATCTGGACAACGCCGCGACAACAAAGCTTTCGAAGCATGCGAAGAATGCCATGCTTCCCTACCTTGAGGATTCTTACGGAAATCCGTCATCAGTATATTCGTTCGCCGGTGACGCGAAGAATGCTGTTGAAGATTCACGAAAGAAGATAGCCAACGCTGTCGGTGCCCGTCCCGAGGAGATATTCTTTACTTCCGGCGGAACAGAATCGGACAACTGGGCGATAGTCTCCGCCGCGGAGCTGAAGAAAGAAAAAGGAAAACATATCATAACGTCGGCGATAGAGCACCCGGCCGTCATGAGCACGCTTGAGCATCTTGAGAAGAAGGGCTACGAAGTTACGTATCTTAACGTCGACGGATACGGCCGGATATCCTTGGACGGTCTCAGGAAAGCGATACGTGACGATACGATACTGATAACGATCATGACCGCCAATAACGAGATAGGCACGATAATGCCGGTACCGGAGATAGGCACCGTCGCCAAAGAGAATAATATCTTATTTCATACGGACGCCGTTCAGGCGGTCGGCCATGTACGCGTTGACGTGAATGAGATGAACGCCGACATGGTATCGTTCTCCGGTCACAAATTCGGCGCCGCGAAGGGCGTCGGTGCTCTTTATGTTAAAAGAGGTCTGCGATTGCCTCCGCTGATATACGGAGGCGGGCAGGAACGCGGAAGACGGTCAGGCACCGAGAACGTCGCCGGGATCGTCTCGATGGGCGCCGCTCTCGAAGATATTACGGCAAGGCTCCCGCTTACCAACGTCATGAGACTCAGAGACCGTCTTATCGACGGGGTGCTGAAGAACATCCCGCGCACACGGCTCACCGGCGATCCGGTGAACCGTTTGCCGGGGATAGCATCTTTCGTTTTTGAGGCGGTGGAAGGCGAATCGATGTTACTGATGCTCGATCAATACGGCATATGCGCCTCTTCGGGGTCAGCATGCTCGTCGGGATCGCTGGACCCGTCGCATGTTCTGCTTGCGATCGGGCTTGCGCACGAGGAAGCTCACGGTTCGCTGAGATTCTCGCTGAGCGAGGACAATACCGACGGTGATATCGATCTCGTTATCGAGAAACTTCCCGGCATCATCGAAAAGCTGCGCCGGATGTCCCCGCTGTGGAATGAGGGTAAATAAAAAAGGCAAGAGGAGAGGAACAATGTACTCAGAGAAGGTGATGGACCATTTTACGAACCCGCGCAACGTCGGTAAACTTGACAGCGCCAACGGAATAGGCGAGGTCGGCAACCCAAAATGCGGCGATATCATGCGTATCTATGTAAAAATCGAGAACAATGTCATCGAAGATATACGATTTGAGACGTTCGGGTGCGGCGCCGCCGTCGCGACGTCGTCGATGGCGACCGAACTGGCAAAGGGGAAGACGATAGACGAGGCGCTGAAGATAACCAATAAAACTGTCGCGGAGGCGCTCGGCGGCCTCCCGCCGATAAAGATGCACTGCTCGATGCTCGCGGAGCAAGG
>JGI24702J35022_10002297_pt1 | contig 11733 bp, 8 predicted proteins | sample TergutTh196P4_FD_35022 | JGI IMG/M metagenome (IMG submission 35022)
ATCGGTTTCACAAACAATGCGGTGACAAAACATAAATATATGTCCTATCACGCCCTTTCGACCGACAAGTCCGGACGTCACATGGAACCGTTTATGATTGANGTGATGCCGGCGCAAGGCGCCGATTTTATCTTCTCAACCCACGANGGCGAGGAATTTATTTATGTCATCGAGGGTGTTATNGAAATAAACTACGGCAANAACACCTACCAACTCAACGAAGGGGATAGTATCTATTACGATTCGATCGTAGCCCATCATGTACATACCGGAAACGACATGCCGGCTAAAATACTCGGCGTCATTTACACACCNTATTGANAATTAGGAATTACGAATTAAGAATTAGGAATTATTCGTGTTAATTCGTGTAATTCGTGGATAAAAACTGAAAACTAAAAGAACTATTATGTTAAGCAACAGAACAATGGGGGATTGGCTTGAACACTGGGCTGCGGTGATCCCCGACAAGGAATATCTTGTTTATTCCGACCGTGATTTACGATTTACGTGGAAACAATTCAATCAACGGGTTGATAATATGGCAAAAGGTCTGATGGCTATCGGCATTAAACGTGGTACGCATATTGGGATATGGGCAACCAATGTGCCGGATTGGCTTACCTTTCTTTATGCCGGAGCAAAGATCGGGGCTGTTTTAGTCACGGTAAATACCAGTTATAAACAAAACGAATTGGAGTTCATCGTAAAAGATTCCGATATACAGACTTTGTGTATTACGGACGGCATCTTCGACAGCAGTTATGTAGATATGGTTTATACCATGTTGCCCGAGCTGAGAGAAAGCCAGCGCGGATACCTGTTTAGCGAACGTTTCCCGGAATTACGTCATGTCGTCTATATCGGCCAGGAAAAATACCGGGGCTTGTACAATACGGCAGAAATCCTGCTGCTCGGTGAAAATGTCGGCGAAGAGGAGCTTCGGGAGGCCAAACGTCAGGTCACCTGTCATGATGTTGTCAATATGCAGTACACTTCAGGTACGACAGGATTCCCTAAGGGGGTGATGCTTACGCATTATAACATCGTTAATAACGGATTTTTCACCGGTGAAGGCATGGGGTTTACGACCGACGACAAACTCTGTTGTTGTGTGCCGTTGTTTCATTGTTTTGGCGTCACCTTGGCCTCTATGAATGTACTTACGCACGGAAGCACACAGGTCATGGTCGAAAAATTCGATCCTTTGGTGACACTTGCATCGGTTCATAAAGAGCGATGTACGGCATTGTACGGTGTGCCGACTATGTTCATTGCGGAGATGAACCACCCGATGTTCAACCTGTTCGACCTCACATCGCTGCGAACCGGTATCATGGCCGGCTCACTCTGCCCGATTGAGGTGATGCGCGCTGTAACAGATAAAATGCACATTAAGCATATAACGAGCGTCTACGGTTTGACAGAGAGCTCGCCTGGGATGACCCATTCCGTACTTGAAGATTCCTTCGAAGACCGTTGCACAACGGTAGGCCGCGAATATCCTTTCACCGAAGTGATGATAGTCGACCCGGAAACAGGTGAAGAATGTCCTCCGGGCACGCAGGGTGAGATATGTTGCCGGGGTTACTTGGTGATGAAAGGTTATTACAAAAACCCGGATGCCACCGACGAAGTGATTGATAAAAACGGCTGGTTACACTCCGGAGATTTGGGTATCAAGGACGAAAACGGTTATTACCATATCACCGGACGCATAAAAGATATGATTATCCGCGGAGGCGAAAACATCTATCCACGCGAAATTGAAGAATTTCTTTATCATTTGGAAGGCGTCAAAGACATACAGGTGGCAGCTGTGCCATCCCCGAAATACGGTGAAGAAGTGGGCGCATTTATCATACCGAAAGAAGGTGCAGCCCTCACGGATGTGATTGTAAAAGATTTCTGCCGCGGCAANATAGCCCATCACAAAATACCGAAATATATCTTTTTTATCAACGAATTTCCAATGACAGGCAGCAATAAGATTCAAAAATTCAAACTAAAGGAGGTAGGCCTGAAATTGCTTGCCGAACAAGGGATAGAACCAGTTTAATTACGAATTAAGTTTTTCTTTCGTAATTCGTAATTCGTAATTGATAATTATCGTATCTCGATCGTTTCGACCTGCCGGATGATTTTACCATCGTTAGATAATCCTTCTTTCACTACAGAGTAGGTCGTCGGGAAGTCGGATGAATAGAACTCGAATGACGCCTTGCCGTCGTCGGTGACGATGACATCCGGTTGCCAGTAGATTGTGGTGCGATAATCCGGGATCCTGAGATTTTTCGATTCGGGCGTATCATATTTAGGAGCATAAAATTCGACCGGCATCTGATAGCCAAGCGGGGCGAAAAAAATAAAATTTGGGCGGTAGTTATCCGAACTGTTATAAGATTCTCCCCGTCTTGTGGTAATACTAATGGCTCCATTGCCACCACGCATCCCGAAAATTGCGGCGCTTGGCCCTTTGAAAACATCTATGCTTTCTATATCGTATACGCTTACCATTTCCAATGGTGAATCATAAATAGATGTCATTTGTGGCGGCCATTCCATGGGCATGCCGTCAATCAACACGAGGGGGAGGCCGCCTCCTCGAATTGAAATAGTTCCGTTGGGGCTGACCATCACTCCACCAACAGAATAAAGCAACTGGGAAACATTACTAACATTTCTCTTCTCAATTTCTTCGCGATAAATCGTATTATCCGAGCCTATAGCTGTCCAATTTTGTAACCGCACCGCATCTTTTTTATCAATTTTTGTTGCCGTAACGGTGACCTCACTTAATTGAATTAATTTCATATCATCATCATATTGAGCACGTTGATTAGCTTTTTTTATAAAATCTGATGTATCGTTTTCTCTTTCTATACCGGTAAGCGATAAAGGTAAACGAACCGGAACATGCTTCGGTCGTGGAAATTTTTCCTGAATAAGCGCTAATTCAACGCCGGACTTCCCCTTTTGAGTTTTAGCCTGAATAAAGAATTTTGCGCTATCGGGATAATGAAGATAAAAACGAAATACACCGGTAGAATCCGTGACTGCATCTCCNAAACTGCCATCGTTTGAAAAAAACAACACTTCGCTATTCACGACAGGTCGTCCTAACAACAGGCTTTTCACCGTCCCCGAAACTACTTTCGCCATTTCAAAGTCGATTTCAGGGCGTCTGTAATTTCCTTTGATAGCTTGAGACAGTTCATACCTTCGCCATCCGTGCGTCATCATTAAAAGGTCAAGTGAAAACTCTGCCTCTTTATTATCTTGTAAATAATAACCCGGCGATTCGATAGTTCCTCTTAGTTCGGACGAAAGCAACAGACTTGTTGTAATCGTATGAAGGGTGTCGACGGCAATGTCTTTATCGTCCGTAACAGCTACCGAGACGTGGCCTGCAAGTGGATTTCCCTCATTATCTGTTATATAGATTTCAGAAGTTATTTTATCTCTTTTTTCATAATACGGTTTATCCGGAGAAAAGACGAGGTTAGCCTGGTCTTCATTCTTGTTAAAAATCAATCGTTCGCTTATCACATTCATTTGTTCATCCAACAACGCCACCTGAATCACCCCCGATGGCAACCGGTCGCCCGGCAATGAAATATACTCGTTACGATGATTCCATAAAGCGAAATAGTGAACTTCTCCCTTGCAATGAACAAGCAGATATAATGGGATTTCAGGTATGTCGGGCGATTTTTTTATTTGTATGAGATGACGTTTGTTCCGGGTTAAAGTCGCTATCGTACAGGTTTTTTGGGCCGTTGGCATCTTGAAACGTTTTTCTTGTCCATTACTGTTTTTGCATCTCAAAAAGTACTCTTTGCTCGCCTCAGGAAAAAAAACAAACGACCCCATCCCCGCAAAAGTCGTGGTAACCTCACAGTACCGGACGCCTTCTTTATCCACAAGTTCGCCTGTGATAAATTCCGATGCGCCTTGTTGGTTCAATGCCTTAAATGCAACCCTGTTCTGAACCCCTTCCACCACATTTCCTCCTTCCGGGAACAAGGATACGTCATAATTTGGCCGCGGTTGCCTTCCTGTTTGTTGGGTAGTCGCCATCAGATTATCTATCCGAATAGTTTTACTAAAGAAATAGTCGTCACCTAAGTTTTCCATGTAACGCGTATAGGCTCTTAGCGTATAATCGCCTATAGGAATTAATTCCGACAGAAAAATATGACCGTGAAACAGTCCGTTCTCGTCGCTGCAAACCATCACACGATGCACCAGAGAATCGGACGAACTAATCAGTTCAACATAAACATATTGGCTGAATGTAGGCGACAGATGTGAATAAGCATCGACAACATACGCTTTAAACAGGATTTTTTCGCCGGGGACATACATCGTTCGGTCTGTGTGAAGATGAATTTTCTCCTGCGGAAAAAGCGCCAACTGGTTGATAAGGCTATCTTGAACAGCCTCGAAAGACGTCATTTCCTGAGCGTTTACAAGAACGTATCCGCTTAATAAAAAAAGGTATAACCATTTCATAAGTCAAAAATTATCTCGATTAGTCGCGCAAGATACGACAATTTTATGAAAAAATCGACATCCACTATTTTCTCGAATAAAAGCTGTATCTTTGCGACCATTATGCGTAACTATTTAGTAAGAATCGGGCTAAGATTACAAAAGGTAATTGATTTTACCTATCCGCTCTTCCGTAGATTTGTACCTTTACAGATATACCGTTATGGAGCTTGCGGAGCATCTAATATCGTTTTTGACTGGATTTTATACTTTCTCGTTTACAATTTTTTGTTTAAAGACCGGTTTTTCAACTTAGGTCTTATTACACTAAGTCCCCATATCGCTTCCTTAGTGTTGACTTTCCCTGTTTCTACCTTTTCCGGATTTCTCCTTCAGAAATATGTCACCTTTACGGCGTCCGATTTGCGCGGACGCGTACAATTGGGTCGTTACCTGATAATTGTTGTAGCTAATTTGCTAATCAACTACGCCGGCTTAAAACTTTTTGTCGACGGTTTGAATTTTTTCCCTACTCCTTCCAAGATGATTATCACCATCATCACTGTGATTTGCAGCTATATCGGCCAAAAGAAGTTTACTTTCAGGATTTCCTCACAGGGGAAAGAGAAATAACAAAAAGTGTGAAGAAAAATGGCGGATTAATGTCGCCCGCAAAGTGTTTGATTATTTTTATCAGGAATATGAAAAAATATTCATACTTTTGCAGGATGTAATACGTAAAGATTATCAAAATGATAAAACAGGAAAATTTCAGAGAAGAAGCAGACAAGACGCTTGACTGGATCGACAACTATTTTAAAGCGTTAAGGGACCTGCCCGTCAAATCACACGTCAAGCCACGTGAGGTCTATGACCAAATTCCTTCCGAAGCGCCGCTTCAGGGAGAAAACATCGCCGGTATGCTAAAAGATTTGGATTCTGTGATCCTGCCGGGTATCACCCATTGGCAACACCCCTCGTTTCACGCCTATTTCCCCGCAAACAGCTCTTATGAATCGGTTCTCGGCGAAATGGTTACAGCGGCAATCGGAGCACAGTGTATGGTATGGGAAACCTCGCCCGCCGCCGCAGAGTTAGAAGAGCGGATGACCGAATGGATGGCCGCTGCCGCCGGACTGCCGGACACCTTTAAAGGGGTCATTCAGGACAGCGCTTCGTCCGCAACTTTAGTAGCTATCCTGACCGCCAGGGAGCGGGCGACACAGTTTCAGTCAAACCTCAACGGCGTGCCACAGGGTCTGCGCGTCTATTGTTCGTCGGAAGCGCACTCCTCAATTGAAAAAGGCGTTGGCGTAGCAGGAATAGGGCGTAACAACCTTGTAAAGATTGAGACCGATTCCGGACAACGGATGATTCCTGAAAAATTGGAAAAAGCGATCTGCGACGATATGGCAGCCGGCCTTACCCCTATCTGCGTCGTAGCCGCTATTGGCACAACAGGTACGGTTGCCTTAGACCCTTTGCCCGAAATTGCCGCAATATGCACAAAATACAAAATATGGCTACATGTCGACGCCGCCTACGCCGGCACAGCGCTTCTCCTGCCCGAATACCGTTATATCTGTCACGGCATCGAATACGCCGATTCGTTGGTGTTTAACCCCCATAAGTGGATGTATGTCAACTTCGACTGTTCGTTATATTATGTCAAAGACCCTGAGTTGCTTGTGCGCACCTTCGATATATTGCCCGAATACCTCAAGACCGCCACGCATGGCGCTGTCAACGATTATCGTGATTGGGGTATCCCACTCGGACGCCGCTTTCGTGCGCTTAAACTGTGGTTTGTTCTGCGCGGTTTCGGCCTCGAAGGTCTTCGTCAAAGGCTCAGGGAACAAATCGCACTAAACGAATATTTCGCCGAAAAGATTTCACAATCAGGCCGTTTCTCCCTATTGAAACCGCCGTTTCTCGGTTTTACCCTCTTTCGAGTAAACGACGATGACGATGCCATCACCGAAAATTTCCTGAAAACAATAAACGCTACAGGGAAAATATACCTTTCACACACGAAGGTCAACGGCCGGTATGCCATCCGCTTCCACTCCTCCCAGACCTATATCCAAAAAGAAGACATCGACAAAGCCGTAGATACGCTCAATCAATTGTAGTTTAAAGATTTGATATGTTACAACAGGAAAATTTCAAAGAAGAAGCCGAAAGGGCGATTGCCCGGATCGCTAACTATTTTAAAGGGTTAACTTTGATTTTCCAGTTCATTTTCTTAACGCTACTTTCAGCCAATGCGCAAACTACATTAAAAGAAAGATTGGAACAACATGTTTATACGCTTGCCTCCGACTCGTTGCGAGGTCGTCAAGCCGGCACGGAATATGCCCGAAAAGCTGCCGATTATATTGTAAAACAATTTGAAGAAATAGGAATTGAACCTTATTTTGAAAATTCGTATTTTCAGACTTTTAGAAAGGATAAATATCAAAATATAGTTGGTATTATTCGAGGTAACGATGCTGTTTTGAAAGACGAATATATAGTTGTAGGCGCTCATTACGACCACATTGGCGCTTCGGGCAAGACCATTAACAACGGAGCCGATGATAACGCTTCGGGTACTGCCGCACTGATTGAGCTTGGGAGGGCATTGAAACGTCATCAATCGAACTTGAAGCGGAGCGTTATGTTAATAGCTTTCGATGCTGAGGAATCCGGATTGGTTGGCTCCTCCTATTTTGTGTTTCGTTCGGAAGCGCCGATAGAAAACATCAAACTGATGATTGCCCTCGATATGATTGGCTGGTACAAAGCGAGCGGCAAAGTGAAATATATTGGCAGCGGTACGATAAAAAACGGGGACGATTTGATTTTAAATCCCCAACTTGTTCCGTCGGGACTGAACGTTGTAGCCGAAAAATTTGAAACAAAATATTTCGCTATCGGGGCAACCGACACACAACCTTTTGCACTAAAAAGAATTCCGACACTTTGGGCATTCACCGGTTTTAAATCGCCTTACCATACACCAAAAGACGAGGCTCATTTGATTGATTATGATGGAATGACGCTGATAACCGAACATTTGTCAAATTTAACAGAAACTGTTTCGCAGAAAACTGAGCTTGAACCGTCGGGCAAATTCGCAAAAAGCCACAAACCCAGACGACGAATTAATTACTCACTTTCGGCTAATTTCGGCACAAGTTTTTATAAAAATTCCGAAGACAAAGATTCAGTATCAGCCAACCTATCGTTTGGAATCGGTTTCACGCCACAGGTTAATTTTGGCATTTTCGCTATTCGCCCGGAACTTTATTACGACCGTCTTCAGATACAACAACCTGACGGAAAAATCGCCACCGACAGGATAACCGTTCCATTAAGCCTTGTATTACAAACGCCTGAATACATGTTTTTCGGAGGAGACGTCTTCTTCGGAGGATATTATTCGTACATCCTCGGAGGCAAACAAGACGGGAAAAAGTTAGATTTTGAAAACACGTTCAATCACACAGAGGCTGGACTTACTTTTGGATTCGGCTGGCATTTAAAACCTCTCTCAATTGGAGTTACTGGCAGGACTGCGCTGATTGATTTTACAAAAATACCCAATACAAACAACGCATATTTACGAAACAGAACGTTTTATTTTACAATGAGATATTTGTTTTAATCGTCACTTTTCCAAGTATGCCGATTATTGTTTGATTTCGAAAATTTTACGTACATTTGCAAAAAAAATACATTATGGAAATTTGGTTATATTTAGATTCCAATGGAATCACGCAGCAGCAATGGGAGGCTGTTTGGAATGAATGTCACAAGGCATTACAATGTTTTCCGGTGCCTTTAGCGGTATTGGACGAAGAAAAGAAATGGGGATACAAGCGTAATATATGGAAAACGCAATTGATAGATGGCCACGACGATGAAACATGTCTTTTTATTCAATGCGATATGGCTTCACTTGAATTTGGCGGGACATTCAGCCTAAACCGTGATCTTGCTAAATACAAAGCATCAGAAGATGGGCAGGATATTCTCCGGATAGATGATAGCGATAGATGTCGTATTTGGGAGAATGGCACGCGCGGCGCTCCATATTCATTGGCAGTACTTGCATTGGGTATCCTGCTCGAAAACCGCTTCCCTGCCAATTGTTATATGTTTGGCTACGAATATTCGGATGAACAGGTTGAAAACATGCGCGCCTGGCTTTCAGGGGCGTTAGATACGAACATGAGGCTTCCGGTATGTAATGACCCTGCCTGCTTATGGGAGCGTCTTCTGCCACTTTATTCGGAGGTCGACCTGGCAGTGCGCCGCTATCTCAAACTTGTCAAATCATCGAAAAGGAAAAGTTTTGAAAATCTGATCGCACAAGGTTTTGGTGACGCCTTGCAAAATGAAGTGATACGCCGTATAAGCGGCTATTCGAGTGTTTCCCAATGGGGCGTTACCGATTGGCTCTACCCGTATTTGGAAGCGACAGGCGATGTAGAACAAGTTGCGCTATTAGTCAAACAGGTTCATGAAATAAACGGTCAGGAAGAATTTTCATTGGAAGAATTACTGACAAATTTAGTTCATAAAGGCATCACAATCAATCCGGTTAAATCAGAAATCACAAAACAGTGGAACGATACGGGCGACTCATTAGTGACCGGCATGGAAGGACTTAACCGGCTCTTTTTACGTATGGGCGGTTTGCCTAACCGTATCGATTTTTACATTTCACCCGACGAATTACTTGAGATTTTTGGTTGTATGGAGCCTGCCAATGGCATAAAATTTCAAAAACTCATCGAAAAGGAATCGCTTGAATGTCTGAAAAAATATCAGAAAATGGAAGAGACTACCCAAAAGATGACTGAAAAATTATCCAATGAAGAAGGTGTCGAACCATCAGGCACTACAGAGATTATGGCGCGCTGGACAAAACGCAGGTATCTCCCATGCGAAGATTATATTCTCCGCGAAGTGGAAGGACAGGTGAAAACATTTTCAAAAAGTGAAGAATCATCTTTGAAAATCGCCCAACAATTGGGAAAGGTCTTGAAAGACTATGAAAAAAGGAACGGAAAGCCCTTTTTTCAAATAGACACCCGTGAAAAAGCGCTGGAACAGATCGCTCGTTTCTCCGAAAACAACAAGTTTGCTTTACGCGAAACCACTTGGGAAGCTATTGACAATGAGCAGGACTTGGATATTCTTACCATGCTGGCCATTTATGCCGTCTTGGACGATAATACAAAATCATTTTGGGATTGGAAGAAACATATTTTCGAGACGCCGGAACTGTGGCCTGCCATGCGGGGTAAATTTATTGCAACTTAATATTAACAAACACAAAGAAATAAATCCCAAAAAACATAAACAAGAGGCAGAAAGATTGAGGAAATATTTCGGACTATAGAAATTCCATCTCTGTTTGCAAAAGATAAATTTTTATCTATTATTCTAATACAAAACGACTTAGCCCGATTTTAATCCCATCTGCGAAAATTTCAACTATGTACGTACCTTCCGGTATAACTTCTTCCACATTCCAATTCATCTTGACTGACTGTTCTTCTCCATCATATTCGATTGATTTTAATATTGAGTATGCAATCTCCTTGTTTTCAAAAGTAAAAACTTCTGAATAAGATTTTCGCAAAATATCGCCATCAGGTTTTACTAATCGGATATAAATATTTTTTTCCCCAACCGGGGCTGTTAAATTTTTTACTAACTGAAAATTAATCTCTAAATAAAAAGCCCGTGATATTTTAACTTCTCCTCCCCGATTATTAACCGCTTTTACAGAAATCCCTACAGCATCAAGACGGTTTGCATTTGGTTGGGCAACCGTTTTTACCGGCTTTATAGGTTGTACCGCAGGCGAAACTGGTTCTGCCGGCTTTTCGACCATGAATATCTCTCCTGCGTTGCTGTATATTTTGCCATACAACTTCCGGTTTCGCATCTCGCTTTCGGCGGCTTTCCGGTCGGCGAACCGGTTATTTGATTCATTGTCGTTCTGGTCGATGTAATAATAGTATTTTTCAGGGGTTGCCGGTTTTGATGGCGCTACCGGTATATCTGCAACAACTTCGCTGGGGCGGTCATTCGCTTTCGGTTTAAAGTAAAAAGAAGCAGTCAGACTGGAATTTCTGAATGGTATTTGCTGCTTGCTGGTCAGGGTGGAAACACCTTCTGCTACTTTTGTAAAAACCTCATCGATTGTAATCCCCTCTTTTACAATCTCCTGTAATAAATAATGCGTAAATACACCATTGCGTAACCCTAAATTTCTTCCATCCTGTGCCTTTTCACCCGGCGCTGCGGCAAAGGCTATGAAGGTGCCTTCAGGCGCAATAATTGGCGCTAATCCCTGTTGCCGGTTCGACCTGTCCCAACCTCTAAACGGATTGTCGCGGCAGGCGTCCAAGATAAGCAACTTGAAGCGAACCCGCTTCTCGTCCATATTACCTAATACGCTGTTTACCCGCAAGGTAAAATCTTCGACATCGGTCTGAGAGTTGATGTCGGCGAGGGCCGGGATTAAATAATTTTCTCCTTTCACCTCCATCCCGTGGCCTGCAAAGTAGAAAATAGCCATGTCATTTCCTTCAATCGTTTTGTACCATTCGGTCAAGTTGGTTCTTAACGTCCGATAATCGTTATTTTTCAGTAGCGTAACAACGAAGCCAAGTTGCCTGAGTGTCTCAGCCATGCCTTCCGCGTCGTTCAGCGTGTTTTCCAAATCACTACTTCCGCCGCCATAATCGCTCATGCCGATGACGACAGCCTTACGTTGCTGATTAGTAGGATTCTCCGTTGGATTTTTTACAATTTTCAGATTACGATCCTGCGCAATAGACAGGCATACAAACAAGAACAAGGTCAGACAAGTAAAAATTCTTCTCATGCTATTTGAACATTTATTGATTTCACGCTGCAAAAATAAAATATTATTCTGAAAAAACAGCAGCGAAGGCATTTAATTTTCAACTTTCAATTTTCAACTATATTAACCAGCCATCGTTTGATACCTCTTGCTTCCTGGCTGAATTCGACGCCTATTTTTACTAATCGACGGTGGTCGGCGGTATAGGGTATCAGATAGCCTGTACGGTCAATCTGCGCAAGGGCTTCTTCGGCGGAGGCGTTCTCTTCCATCTTAAACTCGAAAACATAAATCGAATCGGTGGTTTTCACGACGACGTCGGCGCGTCCTTTGGCGCTTTTCACTTCCGTATCGACAAATTGACCCATATT
>JGI24702J35022_10002298_pt1 | contig 11731 bp, 10 predicted proteins | sample TergutTh196P4_FD_35022 | JGI IMG/M metagenome (IMG submission 35022)
CCGGAAGTATTCGGCCACAGCTGTGGCTACATAAGCTCCCCGGAGGCGCGCAAGCGGAGGTGAGTTTGAAGGGGTTACAACAACAACACTCCGGGCAAGCCCCTCTTTCCCCAGATCATTTACAAGGAATTCGTTTACTTCCCTTCCCCGCTCTCCTATAAGGGCAATGACATTTACATCGGCATTGGTATGGCGGGCTATCATTCCAAGCAGGGTTGTCTTTCCCCTTCCGGACCCGGCGAATATTCCCAGCCGCTGTCCCCTTCCTGCTGTCAATAGGCCGTCTATGGCCCTAATGCCCGTACTAATACGATCCCTAATCCGGGGGCGGCTGTAAGGATCAGGGGGGCTTGCCATGGCCGGATAACGAACCGGCGATTCAATATCGCCCTTGCCGTCAAGCGGCTTTCCAAGCGGGCCAAGGATGCGTCCCAGGAGTTTTTTGGAAACCGCCACATCAAGGCGTGAACCTGAAGCAATTACCCGGCAGCCTATTCTTAAGCCATCGGTTTCACCATAGGCCATTAGCTGGACTATATCATTCTTTAACCCTACAACCTCAGCCTGTATATGTCTGGACTCCGTTTCTTCTTCCGGGGATCTTTGATGGGAGTCGTCGTTTATTTCAATGCGGCACAGTTCGCCGATAATCGCCTGCGGGCCCTTGCTTTCTATAAGTAAACCCTGAACCCGGATAATGCGGCCTACGCATTTAATCGGATCGGTCATTTCCGCGGTTTCAAGGTATTTTTCAAATATGCTGCTCATAATCCCAGGGCCCTCCCGAACCGCTTGGAGACTAAAGAGGTTCCCCTCCCGCATGAATGCCTGCCTTTGCCCTGGACTTGATTGGGGATACTTCCAGAATCTTGGTTTCCAGTTCCGCAAGCTGGCTTGCAATGCGCGCGTCGATCTCGCCAAAATCTGTTTCTATTATGCAGCCGCCCTCATCTACCGATGAATCTTCCACAATCTGAATGGATTTGGATCCTTCTACAAGATTGATAAAATCCTTGATATGTTCCGTGGCAAGTTTCAGATCGGAAATATTTACGCGAATAATTATATTTCCCCTGCCCTTTACTTTCCGCAAAGCCTGCACCACATTGGAAATGATCACATTACGCTGATTTTCGGAGATTACCTTTATGACTTTCCGGGAAATAAGGAGTACAAGGCTGACTATTTCCTGTTCAGTTTCATCAAGGATTTCGGCGCGCTTGCTCTGTGCTCTTTCCAGTACGGTTTGGGTTCTAAGTATGAGGCGCTCCACTTCAGCCCGGCCTTCGCTAAATCCGGTTTCTCTTCCGGCAGTACGGCCCTGCTCTTCCGCTTCCCTTCGCTCGGCCTCAAAAGCCGCGCGGCTGTCTGTTTCAATTTGTTTGGCCCTTTCCCTGGCCTCGGCAACTATCTGGTCAGCTTCGTCCTGGGCCTTACGTTTAAAACTCTGGGCTTCATCAGTCCGCCGCTTGACTTCCTTGAAGGCAGCTTCCTCCGCTTCCTTAATTATATGTTCTGCCTCGGCTTTGGCTGAACGGATCATGGCATCCTTTTCGGCATCCCACTGGTCCTTCCACGTCTCGGCTTCCTGACGAAGATCATCTATGGTGGGCCCCGAATATTCTTCTTCCTCCTGCACCTCTTCCTGCTCAATATCAGCCTTGACCAAATGAGCAAGCTCCGGGAACGCAGTAGGAGGATCGAGAAAAATTTTGCCCTGATTTACCGCGATTTCACCGGGCCTGAATACTGCCTTGGCCATACCTAAAACCTCTCAATACTTTGCGTTTAACAGCACGGTTGTTGTACAACCCGGTTGTTACACAACCAGTTCGTCTTCTCCGGCCCTGGCGATAACGATTTCGCCGGTGTCTTCCAGATGCCGGATTATAGACACGATCTTCTGCTGGGCTTCTTCAACGTCCTTAAGACGGACCGGGCCCATATATTCCATATCTTCCTTAAGCATGCCCGCTGCACGCTTGCTCATGTTTCTGAATATCTTGTCCTGAACTTCAGTATCCACACTCTTCAGGGCCTTGGCCAGTTCCTGTGAATCAACTTCACGCATGACCTTCTGTATGGAACGGTCGTCCAGCATGACGATGTCTTCAAACACGAACATCCTCTTCTTGATCTCTTCTGCAAGTTCCGGATCCTCGTCTTCCAGAGCTTCAATAATTTGTTTTTCCGAAGCGCGGTCTACAAGGTTAAGAATTTCTACTATGCTTTCGACACCGCCTGCTGCTGAATAGTCTTCACTGGAAAGGGTAGAGAGTTTCTTTTCCAAAACACGCTCAACCTCCCTTAATACTTCCGGGCTGGTACGATCCATGGTGGCGATTCGTCTGGCAACATCACTCTGTACCTCATGGGGAAGGTTTTGAAGAATTATTGAGGCCTTGTTTGGCTCAAGATAAGCCAGGATTAAAGCGATGGTCTGGGGATGCTCCTGTTGAATAAAGTTAAGCAGGTGAGCCGGATCGGTACGCCGGATAAAATCAAAAGGCCTGACCTGCAGACTGGAAGTAAGACGGTTAATAATGTCAATGGCTTTTTGGCTGCCGAGGGATTTTTCAAGAAGCTCCCTGGCAAAGTCGATGCCGCCGGTGGAGATAAACTGGTTCGCCATCATGAGTTCATGGAATTCCTGCAAAATGGCGTCCTTTTGTTCGGGCTCTATGGTTTCCAGCCTGGCTATCTCAAAAGTAAGGGTTTCAATTTCATCTTCCCGCAAATACTTGAATATCTCCGCGGATATTTCCGAACCGATGGTAACGAGAAAAATGGCGGCTTTTTGCCGGCCGGTATATTCCTTTGCCTGCTTTTTCTTGCTGGAGCTGGAAGAGGATCCTGAGCCCTGGGACGAAATGATCTTTGCCATATTCTAATCCTCCAAAAGCCAGGTACGTATGAGCTGGGCGGCGTCTTCGGGATGCTCCTTGGTCATGTTCGCGACTGCCTCCTGCAGCTCCATGCGGGTCCGTTCTTCCACGGAAATGGACACGTCCATTCCTTCTTCTTCCGCCTGCATAAGAGCCTGCTGCCTTAAGGCCTCTTCCCGGCGGGCCCTTTCTTCCGCCTCCAGCCTCTTCCGCCTTTCGATCTCCCTGGAGATGGTTCTAAAGAGGATAAAGGAAACCAGAAGCACAGCCAAACCGATGAGGAAGATCATAATGGTAGTTTCGATCTGCTTTCTCCGGAAGTAACTGGCGTCCTCGTCGCTGAACTGTTTTGTTCTGTCGAACTGGATATTATGTACGGTTACTGAATCTCCGCGGGCGGCGTTATAGCCGATTGCATTTTGAATAAGAATCTGGGTTCCCTGAATATCCCTGGGATCCATCGCGGTGTAGATCCTCTCTATGGAACCATCTTCTGCTATCACAGGATTCCGTTTCTCATCATATCTCCATTTCCAGGTACCGTCGATGTTCACGGAAACCGTAACCCTGTTTATTTCCGGACTCTTTTGTTCCTGGGTTCTGCGGGAGTTAATCTCTTCATTTACCTTCTCTGTTGCCTGGGTCACCTTGCCGTATAGATTGGACATGTCCTTATAGGCCGGGGGAACCTGGCCTTCTACACCGGCAGGACCTTCAGGGTTAAAGCCCGTACCTTCCCACGATGTTGAGGAAGTTGCGCTTGAACGGGTAATGGATTCGAGACGTATGGAATCGTCATAGGGAAGTCCGGGTGTCTGAGGCTTCATGGTGATCGGGAAAAATTCCTCGGTGGCTACGGATTTTTGGGACATATCCATGGCTATCTTGATATCAAGGTCCCTTACCCTGTCATCGGTAAAAGTTCTCTGCAAGGTCTCCAGTATCTTTGCCCGGTACTGGGTTTCCAGCTGGCGGATCATCTTGGTTTCACGCTCTATAAGGGTGAGTCTGTCCCATTCGGCAAGACCTGCGAAATCGTTGAGTACAAGCCCTGACTGATCTGTGATGACTATGTTTTCGTCCCTTAACCCTTCAATGGCGAATTTAAGAAGTTTCTGAATACCTTCAATTTTTTTCCGGTTTTCATTAATGTCACTTCCGGGCTTTTTGGTTATTATTACGCTGGCGGAAACCGGATTCTGTTCTGAAGCGAAGAGCCTGTCTTCGGGAACCACAATTGTAACATTGGCATTGTCTACGTCGTCCAAAGCCCTTATATGATCCGTAACCATCTGGGTAATTGCCCGGCGCAGATTAACGTTTCTTTCAAAATCGGTGATGGTCCACCGGTCACGATCGAATATAGCCCAGGGATCGGTTCCCTGCGGAATAAGGTCTTCCCGGATTAGTATGCCCCTCATGCGCTGGGCGGTTTTTTCATCCTCTACCTGGATTATCCCGGCTGAACTTACCGTTGTCTTGACCCCTTCCTGATTGAGACGCAAAACGATACGATCCCTTGCAGCTTCGTCACGAATAGGCGCGTCAATAACAGGAACCATACTGGGGGATGAAGAAACCGTCACTAGAGCGCCGATTCCGACAAAAATTACAACTACAACCCCCAGGAGGATAATGCGCTGAAGCATTGACCATTTGCCCCAGTGTTTCCTTATCTGCTCAATCAGTTTCCTAAACCATTCCATATTCCCCTCCCAAAAAACAGCTAAAAAGGAAAAAGTGGAAGATAAGAGATAACAGTAATCTCCCTCTCCTGCCTCTTACCTCTTATCCTTTACCTTGTATTGATCAAATCCCTCCAGCCCTGAATAATCCGGTTAAGCACATTGCGCGTAATGTTCAGGGACATGCTTGCCTCTGCCATAGCCATGGTGACGTCTTCTACATTCACCGAATCGGGATCAACAAGTGCAGCCTGATTCAGATTGCTGGCAAACTGTTGATATGCGCTGACTTTATCCAGCGCATTCAGCATGGCTTCTTCAAAAGTTCCGGAACGGATCACCATATCCGCTCCAATCTTCTTTCCGGTCTGCGTGATCTTGTCTCCCTCGGACAGAAAATCCGCTGATTCGGAAACCATGTGATTTGGATGAGTTACCTTGAGGGCCAAATCCGGCATATTGCCAAGCCCGGTTAACTCAGGACGATAAATTGTCATATTCCCCTCCATACTATCAGGCTGCGCCTGACAGCTTAGGAGTTTTTGCTGTGCAAAAACTCCATCTGATTAATTCTTTATCTATTGCCTATATCCAGGGCCCTTTGGAACATGGTTTTTGTTCCTTCTACCACCGAAGCGTTGGCTTCGTAAGCTCTGGCTGCGGCTATCATGTCTACCATTTCAGTAACTATGTCTACATTTGGCATTTCCACATACCCAGCCCTTGGACCGGTCTTAATGGCGTCCGGATGGGTCGGATCATACACAAGCTTATTCTCGCTTGAAAAATCCTTTTGAACCTCTACTACCCGTACACCCTGGCCTATGCCGTTATCCAGGCCTTCCGGTAAAAAGGGAGAACGCCAGTAGGGACTATCCACCCTTGGCCGCATAATCACCCGGCTGCGCCTGAAAGGACCTCCTTCCGCTGTGCGGGTGGTTGATACATTGGCTATATTGTCCGATATTACATCCGAACGGGTTCTCTGGGCGGACATGCCGGAAGACGCTATGTTAATTGCTGTAAAAAGTCCCATCTTTGCTCCTAAATCAGGCTGCGTTATCGCCGCCAAAATAAAATCGTACCTTAACACGAAGTGTTAGGAAATTATCCCCTTAAAACCATATTTACCTGGCTGAATTCAAAAGTTGCCATCTGGGCCAGCATCATATACCGGAGCTGGTTCTTGAGGAGAAGATTAAATTCTTCTTCCTGATCCACGTTGTTGCCGTTGTTGTCTGACTGGGTAAGGTAATCCAAAACACGCCGGGGTTTTACCTCTTTGTAATCTCTGGGTTCCCAATCGGAAATATGCTTTGGATGGGTAAGGTTCAGTTCCAAAGCCGGCCTCTGCTTCTCTGTATCCAGGGCCCGCGCAAGCTCACTTTCAAAATTTACGTCCGTACGCTTAAAATTCGGCACATCAGCATTTGCCAGATTATTGGCAATTACCGACTGACGAAGCGAAGAAACACTCATCCCGCGGTGGAGTAAATCAATTGTTTTGCTGAAAGTATTATTTACATTCATAATTTCTCCCTTCTTCAATCATCGGCAGTCAAAAAAGCTTCTTGAGTCGGCTGTTCCCTGCTCCCCATTTACAATATATACCTCCCCAAATCCTGGTCTTTTACAAGATTACTGAGTTTCTCGTTCACATATTCCACTGTAATAGGTACTTTTGCGGGACTAATATCCGGCGCCTCGAAGGAGAGCTCTTCGAGAAGGGCTTCCATTATGGTGTGAAGACGGCGGGCGCCTATATTCTCCAGACGGGAGTTCACCTCTGCCGCCAGGGCAGCGATACAATCAATAGCTTCCGGAGTAAATTCAATAACCACATTTTCGGTTGCTAATAGCTCAACATATTGTTTAATAAGGGCGTTTTTGGGTTCAGTAAGGATCCTAAGGAATTCATCCTTGCCCAGGGAGTCAAGTTCTACCCGGAGGGGAAAACGGCCCTGGAGTTCGGGAATAAGGTCCGAAGGTTTGGCAAGGTTAAAGGCGCCGGCGGCAATAAAAAGGATATGTTCTGTATTAACGGGACCCCATTTTGTACTTACTGTAGCCCCTTCCACTATGGGCAGTATGTCGCGCTGAACCCCTTCCCGGGAAACATCGGGCCCGCCGCCCCTGTCGCCCTTGACAGCAATCTTGTCCATCTCGTCAATAAAAACAATTCCCGTCTGTTCCACCCTTGTCCGGGCTTCGTCATTTACCCTGTCACGGTCAATGAGTTTTTCCGATTCTTCGCTTATCAGGATCTCCCTTGCCCGCTTTACTGTTACTACCTTTTTCTTCTTTCCGCCGCCAAAAAAGCCTGCTATCCCTGAAAGGCTGGCTTCAATGTCCTCTACATTGGCGCCCATCATTTCAAATGCCGGGAATTGCGGATTCTGGTTCACGGTTATTTCCACTGTTTTGTCTTCGAGTTTTCCTTCACGGAGCATTACCCTGAGTTTTTCCCGTGTCGGATTGGTCTCCTTCACAGTTTCATCATGTAAATTATCTTCAGAATGGGCTTCTTCATCGCTTCCCTCTTCGGCGGCGTTTGTTCCGGAATGGCGGTTTCCCATAGGCAGCCCAATTTGAATGGCTGTTCCCATAAGGGAGGAGCTGTTATTTCCTCCGGTGGGAATGGAAAAGGTACCCATGGGCTTTATAACAGGAGGATTCTGCCTCTTATCCTTTTTGGTCTTGCCCGTACCGGGAAGCAACAGATCCAAAAGGGCTTCTTCGGCGCGTCTTTCCGCTTCTGTGGTTACTGTTTCCTGCATTTCCTGCTTAACCATTTGGACACCGGCAGCCATCAGGTCACGGATCATGGATTCCACGTCCCGTCCCACATAACCGACTTCTGTATACTTGGTGGCTTCAACCTTAATGAAAGGAGAACCGGCAAGCTTTGCAAGCCTCCTTGCAATTTCGGTTTTACCTACCCCTGTTGGGCCAATCATGAGAATATTTTTGGGAGTAATATCCTCCCTCATCTCCGGATCGATCCTGAGGCGTCGAATCCGGTTTCGGAGTGCTACGGCGACTGCCCTCTTGGCTTTTTTCTGGCCAACGATGTATTTATCCAGCTCGACAACAATTTCCCTGGGGCTAAGCCGTGCCATGTCTTTCTCACTCATATTAAAGTTCCTCTACTGTTAACTGTAAATTCGTATATATGCAGATGTCCCCGGCTATTTTGAGACAGCGTTCGGCAATCTCGCGGGCAGACAGGTCTGAGCCATCTAGGTAAGCCAGAGCCGCTGCATAGGCGTAGTTGCCGCCGGAGCCTATGGCAAGGGCATCTCCTGATGGCTCAATTACGTCTCCGGTCCCGGAAACAAGCAGGGTCTTATTTATATCAGCCACCAGAAGCAGAGCTTCAAGCCGGCGGAGAGCCCTATCCATACGCCATTCCTTGGCAAGTTCCACAGCAGCTCTGGCAAGATCCCCTGAATACTCCTTTAGTTTCGCCTCAAAGCGATCAAAAAGCGTAAACGCATCGGCTGTTGTTCCGGCGAAACCGCAGAGAACCTTGCCGTCCAGGAGGCGTCTTACCTTGCGGGCATTGTTTTTCATCACCGTTTCACCCAGGGTAACCTGACCATCGCCGGCCATGGCTACCTGTCCATTCCGGCGTACTGCCAGAATTGTTGTTGAACGGATTTTCATTTTATCGTTCATTTTCTCTGTCCTCCATGGGGATGAGCATTATTGTAAACTTTTCTAAGATGTTCCATATTCACATGGGTATAACGCTGGGTGGTGCTTATACTCGCGTGGCCGAGGAGTTCCTGTACCACCCTTACATCACAACCTGAATTCACAAGATGAGTCGCGAAGCTGTGCCTCAGGGAATGGGGATGTATGCTCTTGTCCAGCCCGGATCTTTCGGCGTATTTTGAAATGATCCAGCGCACCCCCGGAACCGAAATTGGGGCGCCCTTAAGGCTGATAAAAAACCGGTCTGTGGGGTGTTCGGCCTTGATCCGCAGCTGCCTGTGCGGCAGATAGGTCTGAAGGGCTTCCCGGGTTTCTTCCGAAAAGAATACCTGCCTTTCTTTGTTTCCCTTTCCGATGATCCTGGCCCCGGATAAATCGCCTTCCATATTTTTAAGCGAAAGCGCGGCTGTCTCGGAAATTCGCAAGCCCCCCGAATACATGGCAAGGATCAGCGCCTTGTCCCTTTCAGGCCACAGTATGCCTGCCTTGTCAGGAAGCTCCGAGAAATGGGCCATTTCCCCTTCCCACAGGAAGGCAGGCAGTATCCTGGGAGTTTTAAGGTTTCTGAGGGGAATGGAGGGATCATCTTCCCGGAACCCAAAACGTACCAGCCAGCGGTAAAAACCCCTGATGGAGGAAAGCGCCCTGTTGACGCTTACCGAAGCAATGCCTTCAGCTGAAAGATCGGAGATAAACCCTCTTACTTCCGCGGGAACGGCATTTTCAGGCAGGATGCCGTGATTGGCGCAGTAGGATGAAAAATGCATAAGATCCCTAGAGTATGCAGAGGCGGTACGTTCAGACAGCCCTCTTACCGAAGAAAGGTAACTTAGGTATTCATTAATAAGGTTCTCCCCGCTTTTTTTCGGGAAAGACATTTCTTTCTTATCCGGCATTGTCTTCTTCCTTTTCTCCATCCTCATGATCTTCGCTTGAATGCAGGTAATTGCAGCCAGGGTTTATGCATGCCTTGCGGCTTCCGTTTTTCTTGTCGTATTTCTCTACCAGGAATTGTCCGCATTTGGGGCAATTAATGTTAACCGGCTTAAAATAACAAATAAAATCGCAGTTTGGATAATTGGTACAACCGTAGAATTCCTTGCCCCGGCCTTTGGTTTTCCTTGACACAACATCGCCCCCGCATTTGGGACATTTGGCCAGGGGAATGGACCTGGTATTCCGGCATTCGGGAAAACCCGAACAGGCAAGGAAAAAACCAAAGCGGCCCAGTTTTTTAACCAGATGTTTGCCGCATTTCTCGCATTCGTAATCGGTTACCTCATCAAGAGTACCTTTATAGGATTCCAGGGTTTTCCCGACATCATCTACCCTGTCTTTGAAGGGATCCCAGAATTCCCTTATCATTTCGGGCCAGGATCTCTGGCTTTCCTCTACTTCATCCAGCTTTGTTTCCATATCCGCGGTAAACCCCGCGTCTATAACCTGGGGGAAATTTTCTACCAGAAGATCATTAATCATCCGGCCCAATATTGTGGGAACAAGCTGTTTATTTGATCTTGTAACATAATAGCGATCCAGAAGCACAGAAATAATCGGCGCATAGGTTGAGGGCCGGCCTATGCCGTTTTCTTCCAGCGTCTTTACAATGGATGCGTCGGTAAACCGGTACGGACCCTGGGTAAAATGCTGTTCGGGCCGAAACTCATCTACCTTTACTTTGTCACCCGTCTTTAGGGCCGGGTACAAACTGCCCTTCTCATCTTTGGATACAAGAAGTTTCATTACCTGGTAGAAACCTTTCTCGATTATCTTTGTACCGGCTACACGGAAGATACCGCTGCTTCCATCGCCGGATCTGACGAAAATATCCACACTCACTGTTTTGGTTCTTGCATTGATCATCTGGCTGGATACAAAACGTTCCCATATTAAAGTGTAAAGCTTTAACTGATCCCGGCTTAGGTATTCCTTAATCTGATCCGGGGTATAATTCACATAAGTGGGCCGTATTGCCTCATGTGCATCCTGGGCTTTTTTCCCCACAGAATATTCAACGGCTTTTTCGGGAAGAGCCCTGGGATATTTTTCTCCTATCCATTTACGCACCTCAAGAAGAGCGGTCTGGGAAACCCTTACCGAATCGGTACGCATATAGGTAATAAGACCAACCCTGGAATTCCCAATATTTATTCCTTCGTAGAGCTGCTGGGCTATCTGCATGGTTTTCCTGGAAGTAAAACCAAGACGATTTGCCGCTATCTGCTGAAGCTGTGATGTAGTAAAGGGCGGTTTGGGCTTGACACTCTTTTCCACCTCTCTGATATCGGATACAACGCATTCCCCGTTTTTGATTTTTTCTATTATGGAGAGGACATCGGATTCGTTTTTTAATTCCGGTTTTTCATCATTCCAGAGAACCAGCTGGGATGTATAAGAGGACTTTCCAACCCGAAAATCGGCTTCCAGACTCCAGTATTCTTCGGGGATAAAGGATTCCACTTCCCTTTCCCTTTCGCATATAAGGCGCAGGGCAACCGACTGAACCCTGCCGGCAGAGAGTCCGTTTTTTACTTTTTTCCAGAGCAGAGGCGAAAGATTATACCCGACAAGACGATCCAGAACCCGCCGCGCTTTTTGTGCATTGACCTTGTCTGTATCAATTTCCATTGGACTGGCTACCGCTTCCCTTATGGCGCCCGGAGTAATTTCATTAAAACTGATCCTCTGAACCGGAACCTTGCCGGTTTTTGCCAATATGGATTTCTGCAGGTGCCAGGCTATTGCCTCTCCTTCACGATCATTATCGCTTGCGAGCAGCACTGAACCGGCTTTTTTGGCATCACCCTGAAGTTCTTTCAGCAGCTTTGCCCTTCCCCTCACCGTTATGTATTCAGGTTCAAAATTATTTTCCACATCAATGGCCAGTCTCGACTTTGGCAGATCGATAAGGTGTCCCATTGAAGCCTTAACAGTATAGGAGGGCCCAAGGTATTTCTCTATTGTTTTTGCCTTGGCCGGAGATTCCACTATTACGAGTATCTTTTTTTCTTCGTGTGTTTTCTTTGTCGAAGCCAGTTTGGTTTTTACCTTCATGATGATGATTCCTTACAACTTAATATCCAGGTATTCAGCCAGAGAAGAAGCAAGATCTGCACCGTTATGCAGGATCTTTTCTTTCTGTCCAGGGCCATTAATCCTCTCAATATTCCATTCTGCTAGAATATCGGCGGCTGCTGCAATAACTCCTGCCCCATCTTCCGCAAGACGGGCGGTTCCGAGGCCACGGGATGATGAAACCCCAACTTTATCAACCCAAAGATCCCTGTCCTGATCAAGGGCAAATTTTGCCGTGATAAGCGCACCGGACTTTTCAGGGGCTTCCACTATTACTACACCTCTGGCCAGGGCGGAAATTATCCTGTTCCGGGCAGGGAAATACCATTTATTCGGCCTTGTAAACGGAGGATACTCCGAAAGAATAAT
>JGI24702J35022_10002299_pt1 | contig 11726 bp, 15 predicted proteins | sample TergutTh196P4_FD_35022 | JGI IMG/M metagenome (IMG submission 35022)
TTTTTGTTTCGCAAAATTTACTCCATCTTCAAAGGACTTAAAACCTTTTTGACCCTTCCTATTTTCACCAACGCCTCCTCTGAAAGCAACGATAATATTATCTCCCTGAGAATTTCCGCCAGACAGATTGTGAACTATGACCTCCTTCCCTTCTCCAACCTTTCCTTTACTACTCCAATGGAACGTATGTCCATTGCCTGAATTATCTTTAAACCCAGATGATTCAAGTGCGCCCACAATCTTTTTTGAAAATCTATCTACTTCAGCGTAAGGCGCACCGGTTGTTTTTTCAGTAGGTTTCTGTTTTGTTTCGGCACTCTTATTTCCAGTGTAAACTTTCCATTTTCCATCCGCCTGTTTTTGGAAGTCCCTTCCACTGTGTTGATGAATTTCACCAACCTCTGCACGTTTACCGCCTTTTTCAACCCACATATCCTCTGCTAATTGGAAGTTAGCAGCAATTTCATCACTTTCGGCTTTCAGAAAATCCTCTTTGGATTGGTCGGTAAATTGATTAATAATATTGCGTCTTTTAATTTCATTAAAACTGCACGTCAATCCTGTTAAATCTAACTGTTCTGTATTCATTTTATTAAAGTATTAATTATATGTTCAACTTTATATGGTAATTTATAACTGAATTTATCTTTTACGTCAACCAAGTGTTCGGTTATTTTCTGTATAAATTCCGGTATTGTTTCGTCGTAAATATTCATGTGGAGCCACGTCAAATGTATATTAGTTCGGAGTTTTTCAACCAATTCGTCGTATTCTTTGGTATCAACTTTTACAAAATATTTTTCGTTGAATTGCCCGATAGTCATAACGATAAACCTTGCCCATCCCTTTACGTTCCTTTCACCTACAACGTCCTCAACATAATCATTCCTTACCAAGTTATAATGTTCCAAAACGAAATTGAAATAATTGTCAAAAGCAACTTCACCAAAACCTGCAAAATATTTGGGAACGTTATCTGAACCATCGCCCAGAATTGCCTTTGATAAAAGTATCTTCATCGGCTCAACTGTTTCTACTTCCATATCACCATCAAAGTAATTTTCCCAGAAGTCTGCACTTTGGGAATGGCAGTACATTTTGACGTATTTGCTATTGTTGCCGTACACGCTGATTTTAGGCGTTATAAGTTGGCGAATATCTGAATCGGAAGTTATTATCACAGCCTGTTCATTCATCACGCTATCAAAGTAATAAGCCCAAAAATACATAAAATCATCACCTTCCATTCCGTCCATTCTGGAAACGATAAAACCTTTATTTTTCAGCAGTGCCTCAATCCTATCTAAAATTTCCAGAAAGTATTGGAAATGTGGCTCACGTACACGGGTCAAAGCATATTTGTAATTATCAAATATCCGATAACGCCACGAATGACTATCAAATACAATAACTACCTTTTGTACGTCTTTGAAACGATTAATGGAAGCGCACATATCCGTAACAAACTTGTGCATGACCCTATTTTGCTCCGATGTCTTTAATAAGAGTTCGCACGGGTCTTGTTCCTTGTCCCTGTACATTTTTACAAACAAAGAGAATGTTTTATGAAAAATGTAATTGCCGTCTATTATTATGTTCATCATTGAATTTTTTAATGATATTTCGTACTTTTCTTTGGGCGTTCTTCATATTCAACGCCTCAAAATAATGGCAGTCCTTTTGTTGCGTTGCCTTGTGCTTGTTTATAACTTTGCCGTCTATTCCAACAATAACTTGGTGTTGTACTTCACACTTCTTTATTTCACCCATTAAAACATTCCATTCAAAAAGTGTCAATCCAGGCATGTGTACTATACTGCCAATGAGTTTATATTCCTGTTGCCGTTTCGCTTGGACTTCTGTTTTATCTACAATTTTGTCCTGTGTGATTTCTTCTGCTGTGAGTTTCATAATTTTTGCAGTATTTTATCTATTAATTGGTTAATTTCCTTAATGCCTTCTACAGCAAGTTCAATATTTGACTTATTCGTATATTGTTTTCCAATATCATCCCATCTGTATTCAGCATTTGTCTTCACAATTTCATCTTGAAGATTTTTTTTACCTGTTAGTTTCATATCATATTTCCTTTCAAAATTTCAATTTGACTTAAAATACGCTCTTTATACNATGCACCCGCTCTTGGGTTATGTAGTTTGATTGCCATATTAATATCCTGTTCCTTGTTATAATGTGCCTGCATTATATTAAACATTTCTATTGATTTTTCAGCATCAAAACGGTCTTCTAAACAATACCTCTGCTCACCCAAAATACGGTTCACGTCTTTGACGTAAATGGGTGTTATCTGCAATATTCCGGCGTCATTCGTTTTGCCGACTGCAAATGTATCACCCTTACTTTCAACCTCAATAAGTGCCATAACGAACACGTCCCATTCCGATGGTTTTGGTGGTTTAAATTCTACAACGGCATTTTGTACCGTCATAGCCATTCCGATTAATAAGATTAATAAAAATTGTTTCATAATTCTAATTTGTAAAATTCATATTCATCAAAATATTCACCCCCAATGGCTTTATTGCTACCAGACTTTGTTACTCCGCAAAAACACAGGCGTGGTCGGTTATCTGTACCCTGATTAACGATTACGCCAATGTATTGGGTATTGCCTTTTTTTACATATACCCAATCCCCAAATTTTAATTCCTTTCTATCACAACTATCTTCAACAGGATAGATTAAAATAGTGTTGTCAGGGGCTACTTTTGGTTTATATCCAGATTTTTCGTTAAATGGTAAAATTTCTTCATACTCCACTATTACTTCATCAATACCATCTTTTTTACAAAACTCTTGGATAAATTCATTTGATGGTTTTGGAAGACTACATTGTGTAATAAAATCAAGAAGTTGATAACAATTCAATTTTAGTGATTGGTCTGTTGTGGCAATGATTTTATTTACTAAAAGAGATTTTTGACAACGTTTTAGTGATACATCTTTCCCTATTTGCATTATACAATTCATTACTCTTTCATATACCCAATCTCCTTCTTTTATTTCATCATCCGATAAAATGTACAGATGTTGTTGAATGAACTGTGTATTATCCATAGAACAAAAACCACCCTTCCCATCTTCAAGTCCAATATATGGGATATTATTTTCCACTTTAAGTTCTCTTGAAACATAAAATAGTTTATCCTTTGTATCTGGATAACCATTTTCGTTACCAATACCTTTTACTATTTGACCAACTCTTGTTGCTTTTTTGTCAGTAGGAAGCATAACCACTTTGCATTTTTTATTCATAATAACATTTTCGTTTCTTTGTAACTTCCATTATTTTCATCCAATTGACGGTACAGGTCTGTATTGCGTCCGTCGGTCTTACCACGCCGGTATGCTTCATCGCTGCTGCTTACACCTCTCATGTTACGTCCTTTACCCGTTGCATACCTGCTATCAATATAACTTTGTATTTCAGCGTTATTCACTTTTACAAGTGCCGTTACCTTATCAGAAAATACAGTATCTTGTACCTTTTGGTCATCACTTTCGCTTTTAAACTTTTCATTCAACCCATTCGCACAACCGGTCAGGTAACGTCTGAACCATGTATCTTTGCCGATAGGTTTACTATCATACCATCCAATCTCTTTCCATTCTTTGTACCGGCGGTGCGCACTCTTGTAATATTTTTCCGATAGAAAATCATACAACCACTTTACAGTTTCCAAGTTTGATTTTTTCCCAATAATCAACATGCGTTTTTCTTTGGAATGTCCTAAACGGAAACAATTACAAAAGTTCCATTTGCATATCGTACTCATCAAAATGAGTTCCCAATCGCCACCTACACATTTGTAACGGTAACAACTTTCTTTGAACTCGCCAATCTCCTCCGCTTTCACCCGTCCGGCGGACGCCGCTTCAACGTCCGCCATTTCCAGATTGTATTTGATTAGAATGTTATGTATTGCAGCGGCGGCATTATTTGCCTCACTCTCTGAATTTATATCCTTTGCGCCTTTGTAAAGGGCAATAAGTTTTTCTAACTTATTCAATATATTTGGGGATAAATTTTCCATGATACTAACTATTAATCCATTGTTTAACAAAATCTACAGTTGCTAAAAACCAAGTGCTTGGGTTACACTCTGCGACTTCTTTATTGAAACGTTCAATGAATTTGTCATACGGTAATACGGCATTTTGCCAATTCTCTTGGTTATCGGTGGACTTTCTACCAATGATGGAGTAGTTATATTGGGTCGGTCTAACTAACCCATCCTTACCAACGTAATAACTCACATCAGTACGGTTGTCATTAGGTCTATACGACATATCACCAACAAACATAAAGTTTTCGTCACCATACATATTCACCACATATTTAGAATAATCGTAAACATCATTGATTTCTAATTTCAACCCATTTAACAGTGTTTCAAATTCCTCAACGGTGCTTATTCTACACTCGTCAATTTTACGAAATGCCGCATTAAAACCAATCTGAACTACCTTTTGTTTTCGCATCATTTCCATTAGTTCCTGTATTGCCTCACGGTTTGCTAATAATTTTCCCAAACCTGCATAAAAGAAGGCTCTGTTACCAACTTCATCTGCTTTGTCAATATCACTTTCACCGCAACTCCCAATGTTGGTCGTGAAACTTTCTTCTTCGCCACGCCACCGATTCATTCTCCGATTAATTTCAATCGTGGCTCCAAAAATGAATTTGTTCTTTGCCTCAGGGTCTGGGTCAAGTACTGCAAACGCTACCAAATCATTCGCTACACGATACACTCCCCAATGTTGCCCCAAAGTACGATTTATGAATTGTTGGTATTTATACTGCATGTTTTGCATGTAACGGTCTTCCAACTCTATGACCTCATTTCTTCTGTCTTTAAAATACTGTGCGTCCATTTTGTTATCTCCTATTTTTTATTTGTTAAAATCTGCGGCGAAGGTACGATGATTTGTAACTAAAAGGCAAATTTATTTAATAAATTGACCAAAAAAATTATGGAACATACCATAGATTATTCTTTGCCAAAAGATTTTCAAGGTATTTTTCAGTGTAGGAACAATAGCAAAAGGTGATGAGCCATTTGTTCTTTTTAATTTTTTGGTGAAAAAGGTCTGCAATTTTTCTGAATTTTGCACTCCGATAATAAGCATTATCAGATATACAAACAATCATTATATTACCATCTTTATACGCCCAACATACAACGCCAAATGTCTTTTGCAATATTTCCAAAATGTCATATACAAAGGTTTCCATGTTTAAAATAACTTTGGAAACAAAAAAAGGCAGGCGTTGTAAAAACCGCTTGCCTTTTGCAAAATGAACGTTATAAGAGAATTAAATACAATCTATATTTGTTCTTAAAATAAAGTCAGTTGCCCTTCCGTCCTTGTAGATGATAATATCGTTACCGTTTCTGACATTTGTTTACACGCATGATTTACCTTCCATATACGACTGTTTTCTTGTAATAAGGTTTCTACGTGCGGACATCCGAAATGCTGGTGAAAGGGATTGTTTAAATTAGCATTCACCCGCCATCCACCATACCAACTTTCGGGGTCAAGGCTGTCCTGCCACACAACCTCACCAACAACACCATGAATTATAAAATTACAAACGGTCATCATACAACAAGTCCTATCTAAATCAGATACGAATAAAAAGTTACCAAGATTGTGAGCATGATACGCCAACGGAAAACGACCGCTACCACAACAAGGGTCATTGAATATTCCATATTCATTTTGTCCTACAATTTTTGCCATAAAGTCACAAACATTCGGCGGAGTGAAAAACTGACCTTTGCAGTCCCTACGTGATTTTGATGCCGCGTATGCTTCGTAATACGTACCGAATAGGTCATACCATTGCCCATCGGCACACACCTTTTCAGACATCGCCATCACCCATTCACGGAATAATGTCTCAAATAAAGGACGTTCCTTTTTAGGAAATTTTTTACCGCTATCCCAATTCAATGAACCATCAGCGCAAAAATTCCACATTACCCATTCAAGGAACGTGTCGAATACGTCCATTGTATCGTGCATATACGAAAGTTTTTCAAACGTTTTGTGAAAACCTTTTAATTCATTGGGTATAATTAAAGACATTATTTCTGATTTTTAATTTTAAAACTTCTTTTATATCAAACTTTGATTATAAAAAACTGAATTTGAACCCCGTAACCGATATTGAAGCACCTATTTTTGCCAGCCATAGTGCGCTCCCAATATCATCATGTTCGGAAACGCTGCATATTCCTTTGTCGGTGAAAGCAATATTTCCCAACTCTGAAAATATCAAATCTTTCACGTCCCTGCTTTCTTTGTCCCCAACCGGTATATGAAATTTACTTCGCTCAAAACTTATTGCCAACCCTGGCCACCCATGCTTCAAATCATTCTTTTCCACTCCCGTTGTATGACCTACCACTGGAAGTCCCTGCTTATCACTTTCCTGTACGAAAATTTGTTGGAAGTTGTTTTGCTCCAACACAAATACATCAGGACGGAAACGGATATTGACATTTTTCATCAACTGTATTTGTTCGTCATACGGAATGCCTTTTTTACGAATAAAATTCATCAACCACATCTCTTGCGTCATATCGTCAATTCCAAGCGTAATTCCAGTGGTGTAGTCTGCTCCAACTGCTCCGCTGATAGCGAAGTCCCACCCCGACACTACACGACTAAATTTCATTGGAAAATCGTCCCTATTCTGAACCAACGTGTAGGTGTCCATTCGGAAGGTAGAACGCTCCAAAATATTAATGGGAAATATTGAACTTTCTGAAATAATTGGTCGGCAAAGGTTTTCACGACTAAATATCAGATTACCCTGCGTTTCCTTCTTATCCATCAAATCACGAAACGTCCAACGCTGTGGCCAAAGTATTTTCCCATTCGGAAATATTGCCGGATATTCTATTGTAAACCATCCCTTTTTACTTCGTAAATCTCCATAAAGGTCGCTATGATGAAAAGGCGTTCCCACAACAATTATTTGCCCATTCGGAACAAGCATATTCATAATTACAGAATGGAAATAATCGGTGGACTTTTGCCGTTGCATACTGCTGTAAATAACATTATCTTTCAATCCGTCATCTACCACAATCCAATAGGGGTGCGCACCACGTACCGATGAACCAAAACCTTTGCAGGTCAATCTGGCTCCGTTTTTACAATTTATATTCGTTGAAGCCCATGCGCCTTCATTAGGACTTTTGGGGTACAAACGCTCACGTAAAATATCGTTGGTTTCAATCGTACCTTTCAATATTTCCATCAAGTCCACAGCCTGCTGCAAAGAAAATGAAAAAAGATAACCACGATTGGACTTCCAATCCGAAGGTCTAATTGAAAATTGTTGGCGGTGCGGAGGTGAATAATTATACAACTTCCAAGCGGCATAAGCGTTGGAAAAATAGTACGAATTATGTGTAACTGTCCCATCTGCTAATAAAAACCTACGGTCTCCGTCTGTGGTAATAGAAACATATTCGCCTCGTCCCACATTCTTTATTTTTATTGCAGAAACAACAGAAGGTTCAATACCATCTATTATTCCCCAATCCTTATTTGATGGTTTATTTTCCCAATCATACTTTATTTTTTTTCTTTGAATTTTAACCGGTATTTGGTCTATTTTTCCGGAAATAGAAACACCCCAAGTTTCATACATTCTGCCAAGTTGTTTGTTAAATTTTACACCTCCTGACATATACGTTCTGAAACCCAAACTATCAGCCAAATTCTTTACATCTTCAACAAGTCTTTTATTGATGTTTGAAAAATGATAACCGTTTTGATATAAATCGCCGTCTGAATCCAATAACCCTGCTAATAATTCCAAACGAACTTTTTTTGAATTTTGAATATATTGATATGGAATGTGTTTGTTATTTAATAAGTCGTATGATTTCAAAGTCAAATTCAATATATTCTTTGACTTCCACCTCATCGTCTTTCGTTTGATATTTGCCCTAAAACCATTACGAACAAACAACATCCCTATTCTATCTGCATAATTTTCAAGATATTCAACAACTTCATCGTCAGCAGTAGTTATCAATTGGCAATCATTATTACCATCTCCAAGCCAATATCCAAGAAAATAAGGCTCAATCAATACCGACTGCGGCTCAACTTCATACGCTACCTTAAAACCACGTAAACACTCCGAAACATAATTATTAGAATAAGACAAAAGAGTTGGAATATCAACATCAATAACCACCTTTGGTCGTTTTTGTAAATATTCGCCATTTCTATCAACTTTTATCAAGGTACAGATGTGTTGAGAATTTACAGTATATGGGTCTCCTTTTGTTTGTTTAATTTCATACATATTATCATCCCAACCTCTTCCAAATTTTTGCACTCGTCTTGGTTTGGAATCAACTCCCATCAATAAATCGCCAACTTTCAAACTTTCTACTGTTTTTATAGTTCCGTCAAACATCCTCACCTTTGTACCAACCGCTTCACATTTACCATGGTCTCGTGCTGCAATTACGCAAAGTTTTTTATGCAACATTGTCAAATCACCCCATTCCAAATGATGCCAGCCCAATTGGAAGTCAGGCATTACGGACGTAATAAAATAGGTCAAAGAATTTTGCCTCAAAACATCTTCTATGGTCTCCGATAAACGTTCTTGGTAACGAGGTGCAAAGTCTATGTCTTTATTACCTGTATATAAAACATCATACGTATCAAACAAAAGATTTCCCAATATGGTATCGGTATCATGTTCCGTACCCTGCATCAATTCTATCAATCCACGTTCATCCAAACAGTCTATTATTTCATCAACCACCCGCAAACATTCTAATCTGTGGATGGGAGACGATAATTCAAAACTCATTTGGTCGTCCGTTTTCATGGCTTATATTCCTCAACTAAATCTGTACTTTTCTCACATTCAATAGAATAACGCCCGTTGGCAGCATAATAAATTGGCACTTTCAAACCCTCCATTTCGCACATATACGGATATAAAACAGAGGAGTTACTGTTATCAAATCGTTTAACAGTAACTACCTTCTTGTTTGAACGTGTCAAATAACGCTTACCGACTTGCAACAAAATTTCCATTACTTTGCCTCTGTTTTGAAAATTTCATCAATGACATACTTTGACATACTTACCCACATCATATTCTTTTGCGCACTATCTACGTCTGAACTTTCGATGAGTGTTTTGTAACGTTTCACGGTATGGTTCAAAATATAGACGAAAGATTGTATTTCGGTATTTACAACCTCCAAAATATCTTTAAACTCCAACTGTAGTTTAAAGGTCTGCGTTTTTTCGTCAATTATTTTTACAAAGCCAAAGACTTTTAGGACATTAATTATGTCCGTTGCCTCCTCATAAGTCAATCCTGCTGCTTTGATAACTTGCGCACGGGCAAAGGTCGTTTGGGACATTTTTTCAATATCCTTACCATCAGTCAATAAGTTCCACAATTCAATAGTCTTTTGCTTGGCTGCATGAACATTTTGCTGGTCGGCAATAAAGGCTTCGACTTCGCTATCATATTCCTTTTTTCCTTTTATCAAACATTCGTAATCAAATATGATTTTACTTGGAATTTCAACCAAATTGATTGTATTCTTTTTCGCTAAATCTTCCAAAGCGTTCCGAAAGTTCTCATCTATACATGCAAACATGCACGTTTTTTTTACGTCAAATTCTTGTTTTTCTGTTTTCATTTCTATTTAAAAATAATTAATGTTAATACTATTGCTAACAAAATCCATATAGCTGTTAGAAAAATTTTAAACGGATTTTGTTGCGGTACTTCCGGCTCTGAATTTCCAGAATATTTATAAAAAACGGTTTCCATATCATTTTCCACACTTAAATTCAAAAAATTCTGAGCCTTTTGCCCGTTCCGTATCCGAAGTACCACCTTCGCTCTGTTTGCGTCTTAATTTCTTTGTAAACCACCTAAAAAGGTCAGCCGTTGCTATCACATCATTCATAGCACCGTGAGCGTCGGTGAGATTGATTTTTACACGATTGCAATTTGACGTCAGGTTCAGTTTTTCCGTACCGTCCAATCCCCAACACATTTTCGCCATTACAAAGGTATCTACGAAATTTGGGTGGATGTATTCCCACAAATCTTTACCCTCTGCTTTGAAAGCATAATCCAAAAAACCATGGTCGAAGGGTATGTTTTGCCCGACGCTTACCAACCTACCCATTTCTCTGCTTTTTGTATTTGCCCGATGGTTTTCCAAAAATATAGATAACGTCTTCACAAAGTCTTTCAAAGATATTCCGTTTTTTACGTCCGTCATTGTTACCATCGTGCCTTCTAATGCCGCTTTTTCTATAACCAAATTGTTATACGGTCGTATGAAAGTTTCCCAACGGTCAATCTCTTTCAAAGTAGCGTAATCCAAAATGACACAGGCGTACTGTGTCATCGGGTTTTTCAACGGGTCAAGTCCGCCCGTCTCACAATCGTGTACTATGTAGTTACTTCTTACCATTTTTTTTGGTTTTTACGTCCTTATCGGGTAACGATGTGCTTTCTGCTGCCACACTTTCATCAACTGTTTCAGGTGCCAACTCCTTTTCGTCTTCTGACTGATTATCGTCAGCGCCTTCGGAACGTTCTTCATCCGTCAATTCTTTTTCGCCATCGCCGGTTGTTTCCACACCTTCCTGATTTTTATTCTCAACTGCTTCATAAATCTTAACACTCATCGTGAACGGTATTCCCCATATTGTAAGTTCAGTGTCATCAAACTTATCGCCATCCTGTTCGGACAAATCGGTATTTTTTAACAGTTCTTCTTTTGCTTTTTCATCAAACGGTTTTTCGTCATCATCCGTTTTTTCAAAATTATCAGTTTTTGTTTTGCTATTCAAAATATTTTCCAAATCTTTTTTGGAATATCTTTCAGCCCAATTACACTTCTGAGGTTTTACAGCGTGAATACCAAAACGTTTTAACTCATTCGCAAAATCTTCACGCCCTTGCATATAAGTTTCATAGATTACATTCTCAATATTTTCATGCAACCAATCCAAATTTTGTTGGGTCTGCAAATATTCAAACTCTTTTTTGCTGAAAAACAGATAACGCACCCGCTCGGCAACTCGCCATACAATCGCAAACTCACGTGTTTTACCACGTTTTTCAAACTTTTTTTCGGAATACACAATAGCATTCCAAATTACTACCCGTTCCTCTTTTGACATCAAAAGTGTCAAAATCATTCTTTTAAACCATTTAATCATCGCTTTTTACCTTTAATTTGTTTATAATTCTTTTTGTTTCTTATTTTTTTAGCCAAACGTCTTTGGGCTGCATACCCTTTGACGGTATGGTAGCGAGGATGAAATTCCCCACATGCACTATTTATCAAAGTCGGGTTAAATCCTAACATAATTTTACTTTTTCGTTATTTTATCAAATCTTATCCATTGCTCAACATAACCATCTTTCCACGTACCGTCTGGTTGTTTTCGGGCAAATCTCACGTAATGTTTTTTCCATATTATCGGGTTGCCTGTTCGTATTTCAGGCATTTGATTTTTAGAAGGTTTTACAATTTCACCTTCTTTGTACGGTATTGGGAAAAACCTGTTGTAAGATTCACGTGGTAAACTATCATTCACTCGTAAAAACGGCGGGATGTTTTCTAATTTGTAAATTGCGTTCATCTTTTTTTGTTTTTGAAAAGAAGTTGGCG
>JGI24702J35022_10002300_pt1 | contig 11725 bp, 11 predicted proteins | sample TergutTh196P4_FD_35022 | JGI IMG/M metagenome (IMG submission 35022)
GTTAATTACTTCGGCAGCCGTCATACAGCCAAAAATGGCGGGCATATAAGAAACAGTTCCCACCACCGATAATTTGTTGATATCAGGATTAGGATCTATTTNGATGGCNTTTTCCGGCACNATTTCGGGAGAAAAAACGGCTTTAAATCCGGTTTTCACGCCCAAACGATGCAGACGTTTTCGAATGGCGTGCGCCAAACCGCACTGATATGTTTTTTTAATATCTACAACTTTTACAAGTGAAGGATTTTTTTTCCCGCCCGCGCCCATAGCTGAAATTACACGGAACTTATGCTGCAACGCATGATAAATCAAAAACACCTTTGGCGAAAGCGAATCAATGGCATCTATTACATAATCGTAGTTTGCTCTTGAAAGCAATATTTCTGTACCTTCATCTCTTACAAACTCTTGGATTACATTCAGTTTTATTTCGGGATTGATTTGTCGCAAACGTTCTGCCATTACTTCAACCTTGGGTAGTTTCAATGTATTTTCTAATGCTAAAAGTTGACGATTAAAGTTGGAATATTCTACAATATCTGCGTCCACTATAGTCATTTCGCCTATGCCTGCCCGACAGAGTTGTTCGGCGCAATAGGCGCCTACTCCACCCAAACCTACAATAAGAACGTGAGCATTTTGCAATTTTTCAAGTGCTTCTTTCCCAAGCAACAATTCGGAACGAATGGATTTTTCGTAATTCATTTCATTTTCGTTTTTGCTTCAAACTTGATTTTTTTCGAATAATTGTAAAAGGAATAAACTTTTTGTTATTGTTTATCTATTCCCTTTTGCTCGATTATGTGTTTTGCACAGAAGAATAAAAATGTTTTTCAAAAATTTATTGAGAAAATTATTGTGTTTCAACCACGTTACGGGTGGAGGCAATGCTTACAATCAGTGTTCCGGGATTTTCTATAAAAGTGATATGAGGCAGCGACAGTTCTCCAACCTTAATCATATCATTAATTTCCAAGTTTGAGATATCAACTGTAATCTCTTCCGGAATATCTTTCAATAATCCTTTTACAGTTATTTTACGTAATTTTTTCACCAATTTTCCACCGCGAAGAACACCGGGGGAGGTACCTGTAATTTTTACCGGAAGACCTATTGTAATTTGTTTTCCTTCAACTACTTCTAAAAAGTCTACATGTAATAAATGGTCAGTAATTGGGTGCCATTGAGTGGCTTGTACTATGGCTTCAAATTTTTTGTCGCCTACTTCTAATTCTACATATTTCACTTCTGGGGTGAAGAGGAGGTGGTGAAATTGTTCTTCTTCCACCACAAATTGCAGTTGTTCTTTACCGCCGTAAACTACGCAAGGAATATATCCTTTTGCGCGTTGTGCTTTCGCATCTTTTTTCCCTACGTTCTCTCTAAGAGAACCGCTAATAGATACAGATTTCATGTTTTTAAGTTTTGATTATTATTAATTTAAATTTTTTTAAAAAAGTTGGCAAAAATACATTTTTTTCTAAAACCAATATAATAAATCTCAGGGTAAACGCATTAAAAAAAATGTGTCTAAATACAAAAAAACGATTCTATTGTCTTTATATCAATGTAATAACAGGTTGCATTTTTTTTAATGCGTTTGCCTAACATTATATTTTATTTGCATTAAATTTTTTATATTTTTGCCGCCCCAAAAAAAATAGGTGAGGAATGTATGTGCTATGGGCTTTAAATCTTAAATCTTAAATCTTAAATCTATATAATGAGCCACAGAATTAGAATCAAGTTGAAATCGTTCGACCATACACTGGTGGACAAGTCGGCAGAAAAAATTGTCAAAACGGTGCAAGCCGCCAAAGATGACAAGGTCGTATTAGTAGGACCTATCCCATTGCCAACACACAAAAAAATCTTTACCGTAAACCGTGCGACGTTTGTTAACAAAAAAGCAAGAGAACAGTTCGAATTAGCCACTTACAAACGTTTGCTGGATATTTACGGCACCACATCCAAAACCATTGACGCGCTAATGAAATTGGAATTACCCAGTGGCGTGGACGTAGAAATTAAAGTTTAATGATTAATGATTAGTGATTAATGATTAATAGGATGTGTAGATAATAAAAAACTATTGCGCGGGAAGCGCAGATAATATAAACAAATTAATAATTAACAATGTCTGGATTAATAGGAAAAAAAATTGGAATGACTAGCATTCTCGATGCCTCTGGTAAAATCATGGTACCATGCACAGTTCTCGAGGCTGGTCCTTGCGTCGTAACGCAAGTAAAAACCGTTGAAAAAGACGGTTATAGCGCCATCCAGTTAGGGTTCGACGAAAAGAAAGAGAAACGAACGCCGAAAGCATTAAAAGGACACTTCGCCAAAGCAGGAACAACCCCTAAGAAAATCTTACGAGAGTTTACCCGCTTTGAAGAAGGACACCAAAAAAAGTTCGGTGACATATTAGATGTTTCTGTTTTTATTGAGGGCGAATATGTGGATGTAAGTGGAATATCGAAAGGAAAAGGATTTCAGGGCGTAGTAAAACGTCATGGATTCGGCGGAGTTGGCGACAGCACACACGGTCAGCACAACCGATTGCGAGCGCCCGGATCGCTGGGAGCCTCTTCATGGCCCTCAAGAGTAATGAAAGGAATGAGAATGGCAGGGAGAACAGGAGGAGAAAAAGTGAAAATGATCAACCTGCAAATTCTAAAACTCGTTCCCGAAAAAAATTTAGTAGTAGTTAAAGGTTCCGTGCCGGGACCCAATGGTTCATATATAATTATTGAAAGATGGAGCTAAAAGTATATAAAACAGACGGAAGCGAATCAACAAAAACGGTTACGTTGAACGATAAAATCTTCAACATAGAACCTAATGATCACGCTATTTGGTTAGATGTGAAGCACATATTAGCCAATAAAAGACAAGGTACACACGATACGTTAGAAAAATCTACCATATCCGGCTCTACACGTAAATTGAAACGCCAAAAAGGTACGGGCGGCGCCCGCGCCGGTAGCATAAAATCCCCACTTCTTAGAGGCGGCGCTACCGTTTTTGGACCACACCCAAGAGACTACTCGTTTAAACTGAACAAAAAAATTAAACGCTTAGCGCGATTCTCTACATTATCTTACAAAGCAAAAGATGAAAATATTATTGTAGTTGAGGATTTATCGTTAGAAACTCCAAAAACAAAAACCGTATTGGAAATGTTGAAAAAATTCAACTTGGAAAATACCAAAACGTTACTGTTGGCAAACGATTCAAATACCAATGTATATGTTTCCGCACGCAATTTGCCCCGCATCCAGGTAAGTCGTACCTGTGATTTGAACACGTATGATGTTTTACATGCCAAACAACTACTCATCTTTGAAAACAGCGTAGATGAAATTAACCGGATGATGGAATAAGCATCCCTAAATTATTGATAACATTTAATCAGATAACAAAAAATGAACATATTAATTAAGCCCATCATTAGTGAAAAAATGCAAGCGGTATCAGAAAAATACAACCGCTATGGCTTTATTGTGGATAGAAAAGCGACAAAATCGCAAATCAAATTTGCAGTGGAAGAACTTTACGGTATCAAGGTTGACAAAATTAACACCTTAATACAACGCGGAAGAGCCACTGTTCGCAATACCAAAGCCGGACAAATTCACGGACAACAAAACACCGTTAAAAAAGCGATTGTTTTTGTAAATAAAAAAGATAAAATTGACATTTATAGCAATATTTAATCATGGCATTAAAAAAGTATAAACCAGTAACGCCCGGTCAACGATTCAAAGTTATAAGTTCGTTTGACGAGATTACCACCAATAAACCGGAAGATGGTTTATTGTGTCCCAAAACGAGGACAGGCGGAAGAAATAACAGTGGTAAGATGACGATGCGGTATCGCGGAGGCGGTCACAAAAAGATGTATCGTTGTATTGATTATAAAAGAGACAAAGATGGTGTTCCGGCAACGGTAAAAACCATTGAGTACGACCCGAACCGTTCGGCGCGTATCGCTTTATTATTCTATGCCGACGGCGAGAAACGCTATATCATTGCGCCGCACGGTTTGAAAGTAGAACAGGTAATTATTTCTGGCGAAGGAGTTTCCCCCGATTTGGGCAACGCTCTTCCCTTACAGGAGATTCCATTCGGTTCTACCGTTCACAACATTGAACTTCGCCCCGGACAAGGCGCTAAAATGGCGCGTTCCGCCGGAAGTTACGCACAATTAATGTCAAGAGATGGCAAGTATGCTACTTTAAGATTACCCTCAGGCGAAACCCGCATGATACTTTGCAGTTGCCGCGCTACCATTGGTATTGTTTCCAACATTGACCACAACTTGGAGATTTCCGGTAAAGCCGGACGTAGCCGCTGGATGGGTCGCAGACCGCGTACGCGCGGCGTAGTGATGAATCCGGTAGATCACCCCATGGGCGGTGGCGAAGGACGCGCCTCAGGAGGACACCCACGCTCAAGAAAAGGTTTACCCGCAAAAGGTTATAAAACCCGCTCTAAAAAGAAACAATCTAATAATTATATCATTGAAAGAAGAAAGAAATAATTTTAAAGTAGAATAGTATGAGCAGATCATTAAAAAAAGGACCTTATATCCATTATAAATTAGAAAAACGCGCCATCCAAACCCAAGAAAGCGGTAAAAAAACTACCATTAAAACTTGGTCGCGCGCTTCCATGATTTCCCCCGATTTTGTTGGACTAACCATTGCTGTGCATAACGGAAATAAATTTATTCCGGTGTATATTACAGAAAATATGGTAGGACATAAATTGGGTGAATTTTCTCCCACGCGTATCTTTAGAGGACACGCAGGGCAGAAAGATAAAGGAAAAAAATAGATGTACGCAAAACTTCAAAAAGTATTTATAATACTACATTGATAATCTTCTTCGGAACAATAATCACTTTCTTCACAACTTTACCCTCAATCCATTTTTTAGATTCCTCTAATTGAAGTATTTCGGACTCCATTTCTGAAATGGATTTATCAATCGGAAACTCTTTGAAAAAACGGGTTTTACCATTGAAAGATACAGGATAGTTAAAGGTGTTTTCTACTAAATAATTGGGATTAAATTCAGGATAATTTGCAAAAATTACAGAATCTTCATTTCCAAGCAGATACCAAAGTTCTTCGCAAATATGCGGCGCGTATGCAGAAAGTAAAATGGTTAGCGGTTCTAATATTTTGCGTTTATTACATTTATTATCAGAAAGTTCATTTACACAAATCATAAAAGCGCTCACGGCGGTATTAAACGAAAATCGCTCGTTATCGTTTTCAATTTTTTGGATGGTACGGTGTAAAATTTTATACTCATCGGGGCTTGGTTCAGCTTCGCAGATATTCCATTCGTTGTTTGCATCATGGAACAGTCGCCAAAATTTTCGGATAAACCTTGATACCCCCTCAATGCCGTTAGTGTCCCAAGGCTTTGCCAACTCAATTGGTCCCAGAAACATCTCGTACATGCGCAACGTATCTGCTCCATATTTTTCTATCAAATCATCAGGATTTTGTACATTATATTTCGATTTTGACATTTTTTCCACCTCCCAACCGCAAATATATTTGCCATTTTCCAGGATAAATTCGGCATCGGCAAAATCGGGTGACCATTGTTTAAAAGCATCCATATTCAATATATCATTCTGCACGATATTAATATCCACATGAATTGGTGAAACATCGTAATTATCTTTTAATCCAAAAGATACAAATGTGTTTGTACCTTGTATGCGGTACACAAAATTGGATCTTCCCTGTATCATTCCCTGATTGATTAACTTTTGAAACGGTTCCTCTTTACAAACCAAGCCTATATCATACAAAAACTTATTCCAAAAACGAGAATAGATCAAATGTCCTGTAGCATGTTCAGTACCACCCACATACAGATCCACGTTTTGCCAGTATTGGTTTGTCTCTTTCGAAAAATATTCTTTCTCATTATGCGGATCCATGTATCGCAAATAGTATCCGCTTGAGCCGGCAAAACCGGGCATAGTGCTGCATTCCAATTTATTTCCCTCTTTGGTTTGCCAGTTTTGGGCGCGCGCCAACGGCGGTTCGCCTGTTTCGGTAGGTAAAAATTTATCCACTTCTGGAAGCAATAACGGCAACTCATCTTCGGGCAACATGTAAGGAATATCATTTTTGAAATAAACAGGAAACGGCTCTCCCCAATACCGCTGGCGACTAAAAATAGCATCCCGCAAACGATAGTTAATTGTTCCATATCCAATACCTATCTCTTTCACTTTTTCAATCACTACTTTGGCGCCCTCTTTTACCTCCATTCCGGTAATAAATCCAGAATTAATGCAAATTCCCTCTTTAACTTCGTATGCTTCTTCATCTATATCGCCACCTTTAATTACTTCAATAACAGGAAGATTAAAATATTTGGCAAAGGCATAGTCGCGGCTGTCGTGCGCCGGCACTGCCATAATGGCTCCTGTTCCATAACCCGCTAATACGTATTCAGCCACATACACAGGAATCTCAGTATTTGTAAACGGATTAATGGCATAAGCGCCGGTAAATACTCCGGATATTTTTTTCACATCGCCGGCGCGCTCTACCTCTGTACGATTTTTTGCCTTAAATACATATTCATCTACCTCTTTTTTCTGTTCAGGAGTTGTAATTTTTTCAATAAGTTCATGTTCCGGACACAACACCATAAAAGTAGCGCCAAAAATGGTATCGGGTCGTGTGGTGAAAATGTCAATTGAGAATTGAGAATTGAGAATTGAGAATTGAGAATTGTTTTTGCTTAATGCAAATTGTATGAAAGCGCCTTCGCTTTTTCCTATCCAGTTTTTTTGGATCTCTTTCAGCGAGTCGCTCCAATCAACCGTATTAAGTCCTTGCAACAAACGCTCAGCGTATGCGGAGACACGCAAAATCCATTGTTTCATTAGTTTACGTTCAACGGGGTAGCCGCCGCGCACGGAAATTCCATTTACCACCTCATCATTGGCAAGAACTGTGCCTAACTTCGGACACCAATTAACCCAAGTATCTGCCAGATATGCCAATCTGTAATTCAACAAGATCGTTTGTTTTTCTTCTTCAGTTTTTCTATTCCATTCATCAGCAGTGAATGAAATCTCAACGGTAGCAGCAGGACGGATACGCGCTGTGCCTTCCATTGCGAATACTTCTTCCAATTCTGAAATGGGACGCGCCCGCTGTGCATCTTGACAATAGTAATGGTTAAACAGTTGAATAAAAGTCCATTGTGTCCATTTGTAATAATCGGGATCGCAAGTTCGAAATTCTCTACTCCAATCGTAAGAAAATCCTATTTTATCCATTTGTTCGCGGTAGCGTTCAATGTTTTGCGATGTAGTAATGGCAGGGTGTTGTCCGGTTTGAATGGCGTATTGTTCAGCCGGCAGTCCGAAAGCGTCGTATCCCATGGGGTGTAGCACATTAAATCCTTTTTGGCGTTTGTATCGCGCATAAATATCGGAAGCTATGTAGCCGAGCGGATGTCCCACGTGCAGCCCTGCCCCCGAAGGATATGGAAACATATCTAAAACATAATATTTTGGTTTAGAATAATCTATTTCTGTTTTATACACGTTTTTTTCGCGCCAGTACTGCTGCCACTTTTTTTCAACCTCTCTAAAATTGTATTCCATTGTTAGAATTTATAGTTATGATTGTTAATGAAGCGGCAAAAATAGAGTTTTTAATAAGTAATAATTATCAGGGCAAATGCATTCAAAAAAAAACAACCATAAATAGAGAAAAAATTGCAATTAATAATACAAAAAATACAATAAAGATCCAAAAATTTCGGCGTCTCCATTTCATTTTTTCTTTGTTTTCAATAACTAACACTAAGGGTTTAGTAATATTTTAACGTAAAAACATATTAACAATATGCTGTTTATTATTTGTAACAAAAATGTTACTCTAAAAGCATTGTTTTTACATATTTTTGTAAATCATTAAAATTATTTACAAATAGTATGAAAATCATTAAAATAATTGTTTCTTTTTTACTTTTTACAGGAATAATTGTTCTTATGGTTTGGGCAGGATTTAAAACAAAAGAAGAAACCTGTACCCATATTTCAATTCTCATTCATAGTTCTGAAAATAGCAAACTTCTCTCTAAATCAGATATATTACATATTTTAAAACAAAATAAAATAGAATGTGAAGGAAAAACCATAAAAGAGATAGATTTACCCTTAATCCATAAAATTCTTTCTCAAGAAAATTACATTAAATCAGTAGATAAATCGCTTTTTTTAGGTTCAAAATTGCAAATTGAAATTACGCTTTATGACATTTTATTAGTAGTAAATACTGCAACCGGAGAAAAATTTCTTTTAGATGTTAATGGAACCTGTTTACCGTATTCACCAAAAGTAGGAAATGATGTAATAATTGCCCGCGGTTTTATCCCTAATAGTTTTCAAAAAAAAGCAACCATTACTCCAAATAATAATGAACTTTATGAAATATTTTCGGTAGCCTCGCTTATCCAAACAGACCCATTTTATGTTGCGTTATATCGAGAGTTGTATATTAATGAAAAACAAGAAATTATCATATATCCTGTGGTTGGAAATCTTCCTGTTTTATTTGGCGCTTCGCAAGACGCCCCAAACAAACTCAAATCGCTAAAATGTATGTATAAAGATGTTCTTCCTTACATGAAAGAGGATCAGTATGCACAGTTGGATGTGCGATTTAAAAATAGAATTATTGCAACTAAAACAAAATCATAATTATGGCACACAGTAAAGAAATTCAGGAACAACCCAACATCATAGTGGGATTAGATATTGGAACTACCAAAATAGCGATTATCATCGGTTTCCAAAACAACGAAGGTAAAATTGATGTATTGGGCTATGGCAAAGGCGATTCTACCGGCGTGCAGCACGGACTTATCTATAATATTACTAAAACCGTTGATGGAATTAATGTCGCCAAAAATACCGCCATGAGCCGCTCTAACCAGGATTTTAACTCCGTTTATGCCGGCGTCGCAGGAAGACACATCAATAGCATGGACTTTAAACACGTAATTACTCGAAGAAATGGAAAAGAAGAAGTTATTCGACAAGAAGAGATTGATAAGATGGTAGAAGATTTGGAAAATATTTCCGTGAGTCCGGGCGAAAAAATTATTACCGTTATCCCCCAACGATTTATCATTGACAGTAAACGTGAAACTTCCGAACCCGTTGGCGAATTAGGAGAACTCATTATTGGCTATTTCCAAATTATTACCGGTAATGATTTTGAAATCACAAAAATTATTCGTTGTATTAACGATTGTGACCTTCATGTGAACGATATTATTTTAGAACCTATTGCTTCCTCTTTGGTGTGTCTTACTCAGGAAGAGAAACAACAAGGAGTTGTATTGGTGGATATTGGCGGCGGAACTACCGATATTATTATTTATGTGGATGGCAATCCGGTGTTTACCAAAGTGATCCCCATCGGAGGAAATGTAATTACCAAAGATATTGCGAGTGTTTGTCAAATCCCCGAAGATCTTGCAGAAAAGTTAAAAATTGGCTATGGCACCTGTGTCATTGAAAAGAGTAATAAAAACAATTTCATTACGATTCCTCAGTTTCACGAAAGCGCTCCAAAGCAAATCAGCGAACCGTTTTTGGCAGAAATTATCTATTCGCGAGTTCAAATGGATATTCTCAATCAAATTCAAAAAGCGATTACCGAGTCGGGTTACGAAAAACGAATTCACGCAGGATTAGTGCTTACCGGCGGCGGTGCATCGTTGAAACACTTAAAAGAACTGTGCCAATATACGCTGCAGCGCAGCGCCCGTATTGGAATCCCTGACATCGGTTTTGTAAATTCAATCCCCTCCGAACTCAAACAACCTATGTTCGCTACCTCTTTAGGGTTACTTAAACATGGGATTCAAGTGAGTGAAATTAAAGAAATTGAAAAGGAAAAAGAAGAAGGAGGAAGGGGGAAAGGAGAAGGGAGAAAGGAGAAAGGAGAAAGGAGAAAGGAGAAAGGAGAAGGGAAAAATGGAAATGGAGGGAAAAAACCGAAGAAAAAAACTATTTGGGAGAGTATTAAAGAATTTTTAGATGAATTAGTAAAAAAAACATCATAATTAAAAAAAAGAAAATTATTATGAGAGAACGCATTGATTTTACCCCAGACTACGGTTCAAAAACCACACAATCTATTATTAAAGTGATTGGCGTGGGGGGCGGCGGCGGAAATGCCGTAAAACACATGTACAAAGAAGGCATTATTGGCGTTGATTTTTTGATTTGTAATACCGATAGAAACGCATTGGAAGCCAGTCCTATACCCTCTAAATTAATATTGGGAGAGAGCGGTTTGGGCGCCGGCGCAAACCCAGAAGTAGCCCGACAGTTTGCCTTAGAGAGTAGAGATCAAATAATAGAATTTATTGGTACAGAAACCAAAATGCTTTTCATTACCGCTGGATTGGGAAAAGGAACGGGTACAGGCGCGGCGCCCGTAGTAGCGGAAATTGCCAAAGAAATGGGTATTCTTACAATTGCCGTTGTAACGCTTCCTTTTAAGTTTGAAGGAACTACCAGCGCCGAATTTGCCGAATATGGCGTGAATGAATTGAGAAAACATGTGGATTCGTTAATCATCATTAAAAACCAAAATATTATTAAATATTATAATGATGAAGAGTTGGATAAAGCATTTGGATATGCAGACGACGTATTGAAAAATGCGGTGAAATGTATTGCAGAACTCATCACTGTAAATTTAGAGCAAAATATTGATTTCAATGATATTAGTTCCATCATGCGGCAAAGCGGCGCCGCAATGCTCGGTATTGCAGAAGCCAGCGGAGAAAACCGAATTGAAGACGTCCTCGCAAGCGTATTAAGATGCCCGTTATTAACCGAAGAACATATTTCCAACGCCAAAAACTTCCTTTTCAGTATCAGTTATGGTTCAGAGAAAAAATTGCGTATCTGCGAATTGGAAAAACTTACCGACAAATTTGAAGAGTTGAAAAGTCAAAATTCTCACGTTATTTGGGGTAGAAGTGAAGACCCAACTTTAGGCGATAAAATTAAACTTTCCGTTATCATCTCAAAATATACTGCTGATATTAAAGAATCTGGCACTGTTGTACCGATTGTTGAAATTTCAGAAGGAGATAAACTGCGTAATGCCGAGGTGGTGAACATCGGAAACACAATTACTTCCCCCTCTTCCCCCATAAATATAAAACCCATCATTCAAGATGAACTCCAAGAGATTAAAAAAGAAAAAGATGAATTTGCTTTTTTGAATACGCCTGATAATTATTCCACAAGAAGAGAAAGGGTAGAAGAACCGAGTATGGTTTCACCTGTTTCCGAATTTGCGGCCGGACCTCAAAAAATTAAAAGCACTCATGAATCTAAATATGAGGATGATGAACGGTTTGGCTTTCTTGTTAATACGCCCGCTATTCAATTGTTAAGGCAGGAAAACAAAGAGGATTTTCAAAATAAATCCCTTATCAACAATCAACCTTCTTCTTTTATAATGGAAGATGATCTGCATGAGTTTTTTAAGAATTTGCCGGATTAATGCACTTTCACGTACCTTATTCCAGAAGGGACAACGAATGAAACTATTTTAACGTTGTCAATTATTAAAAACAAAATACATAGAATAAGAGGATATAATGTTATTCTTGACAGGGATTTAGCAACAACTTA
>JGI24702J35022_10002301_pt1 | contig 11714 bp, 8 predicted proteins | sample TergutTh196P4_FD_35022 | JGI IMG/M metagenome (IMG submission 35022)
GGCCGGAGACGGTCAAGAGGCCGCGCGGGCGGCCGAGGAAGAACCCCCCCGCATGACGGCAGGATGGGGGGCATAGTACAACGATTTGGGAATTCCATATTACACATGATCTTCAATGATTCTGGAGGGGGCGGGGGGTTATTACGAAACAACTTGCCCATAGTTGACCTACTTGGTAAAAATGGTAAAAAATCGGAATGCCTCGCCCCATTGTCGGCGTTCTGTCTATTGCAGGCAGGGGCATACCTGCAGAGGTGCGCCCCTGCTTGGGGATGACTCATTCCTCTTCGTATTTTTGACGATTCGGAATCCTGGATTCCAGTTTTGACAAGAACTCCTCCATCCTCACTGGGGCGACGTTGGTCGATTCGTCCTTGCCGTGGCTTATCCGTATCCATTTGATGTTTTTCACTGAACGGTGGCCCCCATCATTGTATATCCTTTCCACCTGCGTGATGGATGAGTAGTATATCTCCTCCTTGTGCCCGAATGCGCCGCCGACCAGGAGGCCGTTAACCGACAGGACATACTTTTCTTTTGCAACAAAATAGAGAAGAAAAGCTAATATCGGCAGGTACATCATCCTGGAAATCGTGCGACCATAGTGATTATGGTGAAAAACACTATGATCCATGAAAAAATTGTAATAGATGTGAAAAAACAAAGACAATATACACACCACGGCCAATATGAGAAAAGTGGCGGTCATCCTTGACCTATACACATCAGTCGACATAGAAATATATTGAAACACATATATTTATTATAATCTGACTGGAACACCCCCCCCCCAAAAAAAAAGAGTGCCGCCATTCGAGTGGGTTTTGCCAGAATTCGCTCATTGGTCGTATCGACCTACAAACGACGAGCCTGCATCTCCTCTATGCTCTGGCGGTCTGCTGGAACACGCACAGAATGTCTGCACATCAGGGGACGCTATGAGCAATACCGTGTTGAGCATGGACGCTCCTGATAATTTCCGAACAGCCCACTGCCTGGAACCCGATGCAGACTCGCAGATAGCCGCCCTGTTGCACCCAAGGCCGCCCCTACCGAGCGGTAGGCAGGGGTGCCACCCGTTTCTATATAGATGTGCCTACATGTTCCGCATGGCGGTCCGAAAGCTTTTAATCGGATGCGAATAATTTACCCCCAGCGAGTGACCGCCTGACAGATGTTTTAGGACTAGGGGGTCAAAGGGGGAGGTAGAGATGAAGACAGCAGAAGAAGTTAAAGACATACTGAGAAAATTCGACGTGTGCGTCTGCGACACCACGCTCAGGGACGGGGAGCAGGCGGCGGGGATCGTGTTCTCCAACATAGAGAAGTACAGGATCGCCCAGCTCCTGGACGAGGCAGGAATCCAGCAGATCGAGGCGGGCATCCCCGCCATGGGTGCCGACGAGAAGAAGGCGGTCAAGCACATAGCCCGCATGAGGCTCAACGCCTCGATACTCGGGTGGAACCGCGCCAACATCGACGACATAAACGCCAGCATAGACTGCGGCGTTGATTCCGTGGCGATCTCGCTGTCCTCCTCGGACATCCATATAGAGCACAAGCTCAAGAAGAGCAGGGAGTGGGTCCTCCAGCAGGTGGGCGAGTGCGTGGCGCACGCCAAGTCCCACGGGCTGTACATATCATGCAACGGGGAGGACGCCTCCCGTGCGGACATGGACTTCCTGGTAGAGTTCGCGAAGACCGCCAAGGCGGCGGGCGCGGACAGGTTCAGGTACTGCGACACCATCGGCAGGGAGGATCCCTTCACCTGCGCGGAGAGGGTGGGCAGGATAGTCAAGGAGGTCGGGATCGAGGTGGAGATGCACACCCACGACGACTTCGGCATGGCGACCGCCAACTGCATAGCAGGGGTCAAGGCCGGGGCGAGGTTCCTGAGCACGACCGTCCTGGGCATCGGCGAGAGGTCGGGGAACGCGCCCCTCGAAGAGGCGGTCATGGTCTGCAAGCACCTCTTCGGCAAGAGCACGGGCATAGACCCGCTGAAGCTGAAGCCTCTCGCGGAGTTCGTGTCGATGGCATCCGGCAGGGAGATCAGCATATCGAAGCCGTTCCTCGGGGCCAACTGCTTCGCCCACGAGGCGGGGATCCACGCCGACGGCATAATCAAGGATGCCAGGAACTACGAGCCCTACGACCCGAGCGAGGTCGGCCTCGAGAGGAGGATAGTGATAGGCAAGCACTCCGGCAGGAACACGATCGTCACCGACCTTTCCCACAGGGGGATAACGCTCTCCGACCAGGAGGCCGTCGACCTACTCGAGAGGGTTAGGAAGGCCTCCGTGAAGCTGCACAGGAGCATATCCTCCGACGAGCTGCACTCGATGTACAAGGACATGCGGGCGGGCGAGGACCCCTTCGACGACGAGCGCTGCTGATCAGTCGAAGCCGTCCCGGTGCTTGTAGGCGTAGATCACGAGTATGATGGCGATCCCGCCGAGCATCGCCAGTATGTGCTCTACGAACCCTAGGCTGTTCGGCACGATGATCAGTATCAGGAAGTCGATCATGAACACGAGCGCCCAGTTGTTTATCCTGACGAACGCCTTGTAGAACCTTATGGAACGGCGCTGGAGGTTCCCCTCCCCCTTCGCCTCGGCCTTCCTCTCCGAGTCGATGAGCACCTTCTCGACGAACTTGAGGTGCTTTATCAGGCTGTAGAGGGGTATGGCGACCGCCACGAAGTTCACCGCCAGCACGATGGTGTAGCAGGCGCTGTACGACAGGCTCCCGAGGTTGCCGAAGAGGAAGTTCGTGAGCTCAGACGTGGTTATGAAGAACACTATCTCTATCGCGACGATCAGGAGGATGTCCAGGTAGGCGATGGTCATCCTCTCCTTGAACCTGGACGACGTGGACTTGGACGACAGGGCTATCTTCGCGTAATGGCCGTCCCGTACCCCCTCCACCCTGCTGACGGCGGCAAGGACGGGCGCGGGGGCGTGGCCGGACACGTAATCGCATATCCTGCCGGAGTTCTGGGACATCACCGGCAGGAGGATCATGGACACCAGCGCGGCGCATATCACGGATGCGTAGAAGGATTCGGTGAGCACCCCTGCGTCCAACCCAGCTTTCGCTATTATGAACGCGAACTCGCCCATGGCGACGAGGCTGACGGCCGACATGAACCCTATGCGCAGGGGCTTGTTCCCGACGAAGTACGCGAGGAGCAGGCTCGTCGTCTTGAGGACGGCGTACACGGCGAATATCAGCAGTATGAGGACTATGTTATCGATGATGTCGCTGATCGCTATCTTCAGGCCGACCGAGATGAAGAACATCGCCATGAATATGTCCTTCATGGGCGTTATGTCGTGCTCGATTATGCTCCTGCAGTTGGCCTGCGACACCACCACCCCCATGAGGAACGCGCCTATGGCCATGGACATCCCGATCAGGACGGACAGCAGGGCCATGGCGAAGCACATCCCGACCGCAGTCACCAGCAGGACCTCGTCCGGCATCTTGGACGCGATCCAGTCGAGCACGCGGGGGATGAACAGTATCCCTATAGACACGGCGGCCGCCATGAATATCAGGATGATCATGAACATCCATATTATGGAGTTGAGCTCCATGACGCTCCCCACGAGCAGGGGGGAGGCCATAGACAGTATGATCACCTGCGCAACGTCCTCTATGACGGTTATGAGGATTATGGTCTCGACGTCCTCCTTCGAGAGCTTGCCCTGGCCCTTGAGGACCGCCGTCACGACGGCGGTGCTGGATCCGGATATTATGGCCCCGAATAGCATGGACTGTATGGGGTCCCACCCTATGGATATCCCGAACAAGTATGCCCCGATTATTATGAGCGGCAGCTGGATCAAGGCTATTATGACGGCGAACGCACCGGACTTCCTCAGCTTCTTAAGATTGAGCTCCATGCCGACGCAGAACATCAGCAGGACCAGCCCCATGGACGAGAGGATGCTCACGATCGTCTCGGTCTCCTCGGAGCCGTCGATCCAGTAGTTGGCGAGGATTATCCCGGCGGTGAGGTAGCCTATGATGGGGGGCATCTTGAGCTTCATAAACACGACTGAGCATATCCCTGCGACGAGCAGGAGGAACGTCATGTTCAAAAGAAACGCTGCCTCTTCCAATAATCCACCCAGAACCGTATATTCTTATCAGTAAAAAATTATTCGGCGGTTCGTGTTATCCTCCTTCGGCTTTTTGTGCAGAAACTCCCTCATTGTGCGCCCTACGGCCTCTCTCTGTCTGCCAAAAGCCTACGACCCATGTCGGGGCAGCGACCTGCGGCGCACCCCTGGGTCTGCAGATTTTCAACACAACCTCATCTAAAGATTATAGCCAAGGCTGCCACTGCGGCGACCAGCGAAGTGACAAGCATCAGACGGGTGTACCTCAGGGATCTTCGGGTGGCTTCCAACGACTCAACAGCTGTGTTCAGCGAAAGTGTGCTGACATCATTAGAGTGCTTCTTGAACCTGACCTCTGACAGGCGCGTGACTGCCTCGTATATCGTCTCCGCCTTTAGGCGCCTTGTGTCCATTATTTTCTTAATGGCAACCCTCCGGCTGACTTCAAACTTATCGATGTAAATCTCCATGAACCTCACGCCATACAGATGGTTTATCTTTGCTATGTTGCACACCTTTATCGCCTCCCCCATCCTATATGCCCAATGCTCTGGCGTTTCCGGTCCCTCTACAAAGTTTATTGGTATGTATGCTCCAGCATCGGATATCTCCTCCATCATGCTCACAAATGCGTCTGCTATCGATTGCTCGATCCGTGTCGCATCCGACCAAATCGGCTGGTTCATTGCTATGCAGTCACAGATCTCATCTGAGCATGAATCGAGCATCTTTCGAAACTCCTTCCAGACCTTCTGTAGCCTTACCTCGGTCGTCATATCGCTCTCTACTTCGGTTTCTGCAATGCATAGCGAACACATCCCGCGACCATCGTCGCATATGTCTATGTTGACTTTACCCCATGGTGTCGAAACAACCACCTTATTCCTGGAGCGATACTCGTACAGGAACTCGCGCTTGCCTTCGTTCTTTTTGATGACCTGTTCAACGTTAGAAGGAGCGCACACGTCACCTGAAATATTGGGGACCCACCCCCACCAACTGTCTGTCGGCATGACGATCTGCCCTGCTCATACGGCGGTCGATGCCGCAGATGGGGGGAAGGGGTGCAAACCTCTGCCAATGGAGCTGGCTTTGGCGCAAGCTATGCCTTTGTCATTGAGCGTATATTCTGTATACCCTGCCCTATTGAGCTTATCCAGCATCCGCTTGTCGTCCATGTTCTCTATCGGCATCTCATAGTAATACTTGAAGAATATCTCCTTCATCCTCCTCCCTTCCATTTCATTCATAATCGTCACCTTGGTTGTTTTCCTGCTGGACAAACTGCAGATATGCTATTATAATAAGCCATATGCATCAGTTAGAAATAAAGATTGTGCAGGGATTCACGACTTTTGGATGCCACTATGGCGAAACAACCATCTTCTATTCCAAATAGCGCCATGTGAGAACCCGGCTTGTATCCATTCTTAGCGAAGAGCGATTCTATGTCGGCTGGATGCGCCTTACAAGGATGATTGGGCATCTTTCTCACCCACCATCATTTGGCATGATGAACAACCCTATTCAAACATCAGCCTTTGATGCCGGAGGCGGAACAGGGTGCAAGCCACGACCTATGGAGCTGGCTTTGGCGCAGGGCTTGCCCTCGTCGTTGAATGCGTACTCCGTGTACCCCGCCCTGTTGAGCTTGTCCAGCATCCGCTTGTCGTCCATATTCTCGATCGGCCTCTCGTAATAGTACTTGAAGAAAATCTCCTTCATCCTCTCCCCATCGTACTTGTTCATGGTATTCTCCTCAGTTGTTCTTATGCGGAAGGGGGCATGGGTACGCCGTATCCGATCATGGTATGCATCGACCTGCGATAAGGGTTGTCAGGGGTCGGCGGCTCGGACGCACGATAGTTCGCGGCAGGATTTCAGCAGATGGGATTTCAATTCCCCTCGTCCTTCGGCGCGGAGACCTTCTTCCTCTGGCGGCCGCCCGTCTTCTTGAGCTTGCCTTGGTCGAGCGCCCATTGGAAGCCGGGGATCTCCGCCGGTGCTATCAGGACCCTGTCATTCTTGGCGTACTTCTTGCCGGTCACCCAGTTCGTGAAGGGCGATGCCACTTTGTACTCGTCGGCATCCATGACCACCTCCTTCGTGTTCGGCCTGCCCCTCATCTCCGAGTAGGTGCCGTTGAACATCCTCACATGCCTGTCCCTGACCTCCGCCACCTTTGTGCACACGGTGTCCAGGAAGTACCTGTCATGGGTAATCGCGATGATGGTGCCGTCGTACTCGTTCAGCGCCTCCTCCACGGCATGCCTAGCGGGGATGTCCAGGTAGTTCGTGGGCTCGTCGAGCACGAGGACGTTGGTCTCCTCCAGCAGGAGCATGCAGAGCGCGACCCTCGCCCTCTGCCCGCCCGACAGGGTCTTTATCGGCCTGTCGATGTCGTCCCCTGAGAGGAGCATCCTTGAAAGGATAGAGCGTGCGTCCCCCCTCCTCTCCTTGCCGATCTTCTTCACCAGCTGCTCCTCGGCGGTGAGGCCGAGGTCGAGCCCCTCGTGGTTCTGGGAGTAGTACCCTATCTTGGCGCCGGGGGCGACCCACAGCTCCCCCTTGCTCGGGATGATCTCCAGCAGGGCCTTTATGAGGGTGGACTTGCCCTCCCCGTTGGAGCCGAACACGCCTATCTTCTCCCCCTTATGGATGTCCAGCTCCACGTCCTCGAGGATCGTGCGCCCCCCCAGCTCGACGGACAGCCCCTTGCATGTGATGACGTTCTTGCCGGACTTGGGGGCGGACTGTATCCTGACGGTTATCTCCCTGTCCTCCACCGGCCTCTCCTTCTCCTCGAGCTTGGATATCATCTTCTCCCTGGTCTTGTGGGTGGTGAGGTACCATTGGTCCTTGTGGAGCTGCTCCGCGATCTCCTCCTGCCTCCTCTTGTTGCTTGCGTACTTCTTGTACTCCTTCTCCATCCGGTCGATGTCGAGCATCTTCTTCGTTATGAAGTCGGTGTAGTTGCCCTTGTACTCCCTCGTCCTGCCATGGGATATCTCGGTCATCCTCACGGCTATCTTGTCGAGGAAGTAGCGGTCGTGGCTTATGACCAGGAGGGAGCAGCCTGATTTGAGGAGGTAGTCCTCCAGCCACTCGACGGTCTCCACGTCGAGGTGGGACGTGGGCTCGTCCATGACCAGCAGGTCGCAGTCGTCCGCCTGGACGAGTATCCTGGAGAGCATTACCTTGGTCCTCTCGCCGCCGGAGAGGGAGTCCATGGTGCGGCCCATGATGTCGGGCTGGAGGCCGACCTTGCTCAATGACTTAGCGAGCTTGCTCTCGTCCTGCATGTCGGACGCCTTGATGTCCCTCTCCAGCCCGGAGTACTCGGCGGCGAGGGCGTTCCAGTCGACGTCCCCGCCCGATGCCATGGCCGCCTCTATCTCGCGCATCCTCCTCTTGATGTTCTCGATGCGGCCGTAGGGCCTGCCGAGGACGTCCCTCACGGTGAACTGCGGCGACGACTCCGGGAACTGCTCGAGGTACCCTATGCCCTCTGTGTTCCTGATTAGCTCCCCGGTGTCGCACTTGACCTCCCCCAGAAGGATCCTCAGGAACGTGCTCTTGCCTGCGCCGTTCACCCCGATGAGGCCGATGGCGTCGCCCTCGTTTATCTGGAGGCTCGCATCGGTCAGGACCTTCACGGGGCCGAAGGACTTGGCGACGGCCTGGGCTTTCAGGAGCATGCCATCCCGATGGGGGCGGGCCGTTATAAAATGTCCGTGCTGAAAGCAGGAAAAGACAGAATAATAAAAAGGGTTAAGGCGGGGGTCGCCCCCCTGTTTTGTTGTGTTCTGTTAAGGATGATTCCTTTCTACTTCTTACCAGATCAAGACCTAAGCAACCTCACCGCGACGATTATCGCTATGACAGCTATGATGATGACTATTATGATCAAGAGTATCTCGATCAAAGTCAGCCCGCCGGTGTCGACGACGGCTGCGCCAGCCGCATGCACGCTGCCCGCCGTGACCGTGAACGTAACGTTCTTGGTCACCGTGTACGGGTTGCTGAAGGAAGCACCGTCCGCCCTAAGCGTGGGGGTGCCCTCATAGCCGGGCTGTACGTCACCGATGATGGTCAGAGCCGTGCCGTAGTTGTACGTCTTCGTCGCGCTGCTGCCAATGTTCACGCCGTTGACGACCCAGTCCATCCCTCTGGTGAAGGAGAACGTTGCGTCGAAGGTGCGCCACTTGTACTCAGCATAGACCTTGTCGAAAGCACCTATCGGCTGAGCGACGGCTCCGTTGAGGCCCAAGACATTCCAGTCGATACCCGCCTTGAACTCGCGGGACTGCCACCAGTTCAGGAATATGATGTCCAGGAGCTCGTCGTCCACCATCACTAGGTCGGTGTCCGGGGCTACAGGCGTGCCTGAATAGAGCGTCACATACACGGAGTCGTCTCCGACTATGTATTGCGTCTTCTGCAGGGTCCCTCCGTTTACTTTCAGGTTCGATGTGGTTATAGCGAATGCGCCATAAACATATGCGACTCCATTGTTACCGAGGGTTACCGCTCCTGTGATCTTTGCGGTGTTCGTGTATGCAGCAGACAGAGGCGACAGGGTCGGCACATTGCCGATCACCAGTTTGGTGATCGCCGTGAGGGTCGATGTCGAAGATACCGAAACCTCGCCGCCGACAGATATCACATCTGCGTTGACGCTGGATCCGCTGTCGACGACAAGCTTTCCATCTACGTTGATCAAACCATCGCCTGCTGCGGCAAGTATGTTGCTGGCCTTGCTGTCTCCGCCGACGGTGAGCACCCCGGTGTCCATTACGTCAATGGCGCCATTGGGACCGAACGTCGCTACTCCGTTGTCTTTGAACGCAGCCGTGCCGGAAATCCTTATCGTGCCGTTGATCATCGTCCCACCCGCCGTGTTGTTGACCAGTATGAGGTCACCATTAACGGTGAAGATGACATCCTCGTCGACAATGAGCTTTATAGTGGTCTTAGCATCCTTCATGGTCACGCCGGCTTTCAGGGTTGCATCCTTGTCTATCGCGGCTTGCTGGCGCAATTGGATGGTCTGCCCAGACGTAGATATGTCCAGTGCTGTCCATATGTCCGTGTAGATGAACTTGCCATTGCCCTCAAGCAACACGTCCGAGTCGGGCGTTTCGACAGCCTTTGTGGGTTTCGTGTCGTATATCGCCTGTCCGCTCTCGACTTTGTAGGTAGAGAGTGTGGCACTGAGCCTTGTGACGATCGTCTTGGTCGGTATTGATACCTTGGGAGAGTACTCTTCTACGAGATCCCCGCTGGAATCGTACACCTTCTCCCCGATCTGGAGAGTCGCTCCGGACAATATCCTGATGAGCGTGTCCGCATTCGCGTTTGGCCCTTCAAGTGTCGTGTCGTACCTTATGATGACCTTTCCGGTAATGTTTATTATGTTGCTGTTAGTCAGTGCGTTTTCTATTGATGTGTAGTAGTATGTCGTGCTGTCGGGTTTGGTACCCACATTCACGTAGTAATATGCGGCGTTGAGGTCCGCTACGCTAGCCAGAGGGTTGAAGTTTGCCGCAGGGTTCGCCGTAGGCGTGTGCCCGTATGTGAGCATCCCTGCCCCCTCGAAGTTGGTTGCGTAAGTGCCGCCGCCAGCCACAGTGTTGTTCTCGAAGAGCCCACGGATGTTGGCCGTCGTGTAAACACAGATTATGTCGCCCTTTACTGTAAGGGTGTAGTCATCTCCCGTGGTTGCATGCACAGAGAACCTGTCACGTATCGAGGGGAGGCTGATGCTGCCTTCTTCGAAGGTCACCAACGGAACACTTGCTCCAGCAGCGATATAGTTGGCGGTCATGTCGTCGGGCCAAGGCGCCACTGGGGGGTCCCCTATGTAGAGAACTTGGTTACCAGAGAGGTTTTCGACCAGCACCATGAACACCGTGTCGGTGGGATCAACCTTTACTTTCCCGACCACGCTGCTGCTGTTGACTTCGACATCGAGTATGCCTGTCGTCCCGCTTGCGGCGAACACATAGCTGTAAGAGAACACTACGGTCGTATCAAACAGCACGTTGGCTCCGTCATATATGAAAGAACCAGGATCTGCCGCCAATGTCGCCGCAACATCCAGTGCATTCTGCACCTCGTTCGCTCCGACTGATACCGAGTAGTCTATGCCTGACCCGTCTGCGCGGAACGTTGCAAAGTATGCAAGACCGTTAAGGCTTCCAGCTATCCTGTACTCCTGGTTGAGTACTACGCCAGCAAAGTCGAACTCCACAGGCCCGAGGGCAACGGGCTGAACGCCAGTCGCCATGATGGCCGCTCCTTTTTCAGGGATGAGGTACAGCACATCACCAGCTACAGCGTCTGCGTCATCGACCTCAAGGACTATGTTGCTAGCGGTTTTGGGCATGTTGTCCCCAACCCTGACGGTTGCACCGCTCTCAACGACCGTGTCCACATTCCACGCTTCGAACCATGCGCTTGTCCCTGAGACGTTCTCGGGGAAGCCGACACTGAATTCGCCGGATTTGAATGTGACCACCCTGTCAGCCCTGTCGGCCGCACATATGTACGTTCCGGGGTTGTCAGGATCCTCGATCAAGGCGAGCTGCGTCTCATCGACGTACACATCACCGAACACCGTCGCCCTGTCGTCGGCGTAACCGACTGCCAGACCGATAGCGTATGCGGACGAGACCTCGGCTGAGCCAGCTTTGAACGTCCCGGTGAAAGGCGCCACGTCTCCGAGCCCCGCGATGCCATACATCAGAGACTCGTAGTTAGTAGTGAAGCCCGCTCCACCCATCACTGCGACCCACTGTGCGGATGTCAATGCGTCAGGCCTTATCGCGCCACCCATCAGCCAGCCTTTTGTCACCTCTATTGACCCTTTAACGGTCTTGTAGTCGGTGATCTGGTCAGGAACCGCGGCTAAGGCATCGACCTTGGCCTCATCTCCGACGAGGATCGCCCCCACATAGCCATAAATTGGGTCGGGCGCCATTATCAGCGTGAACACTGCGTCCGAGACTCCTGTGAGCTCCACTGTCGCGTACTCCTTGTAATTGTCGCCGTTGATGTTGTCGGCAGTGCCGATTGAAATCGTGCCGGAGACAGTTACTCCTTCTCTCAACGTTACGAACTGAACGCCGTATGTCTGACCTGCACCGAGGTTCAGGTAGAATCTGACGTTCAGATTCGCATCATCGTTCTCAAGAATCGTTGTGCTGTTCACGCCGTTGCCCATCGGGTCAAGGCGGGTGGCGGCGTCAGAACTGTCGCTCACCACTACTGCCGCAACGGATACCATTGCAAGGGCAGCCACAACAAACAATGCGAGGAACGCTTTGTTTTTTCTCCTTTCTGTTTTCATTTGGAATCATCCTCTTTGAGTATGTTGTTCCTGCCTTCCGCGACCTTAGAACGAACGGCGGACAGGCATCGACCGTATAAGGGATCGAGGCTTCGTTCGACAGGATAGCATGTATGCTCCCCTGCCTCCTTCTGCTTTTCTCTCCATCCCTTACCCACGGTTTCCGCCCCACCCGCCTCACCTGTACGACGTACAGGCGAGTCATTCGCAGGCTGCGATAGGCTCGTCCACGAGCA
>JGI24702J35022_10002302_pt1 | contig 11713 bp, 4 predicted proteins | sample TergutTh196P4_FD_35022 | JGI IMG/M metagenome (IMG submission 35022)
GCAAATTATAAAAGAAGGCAAAAAAATAAGCCCGCCTGTGAATATGAGCAAAACCGGTTATATCTTTGATGCCTGGTATAAGGACAGCAGCTTTGAGAACTGGTGGGACTTTAGCTCCAATACCGTTAAGGGAAATATTTCGCTGTATGCGAAATGGGATGCGGTTAACTACAATATCGTTTACCATGCCAACGGCGGTTTCGGAACAATGGAAAATTCTGTCCATGAATATGATACGGAAAAGCCGTTAAGCGTAAACAGTTTTACCTATTTGGGTTATGTATTTGCAGGCTGGTCGAGAGATGAAACCGGACCGGTGGTATTTACTGACGGCGAAAGCGTTATCAATCTTGCTTCTGATGACGGGGCGGTAATAGACTTATATGCACTGTGGGGCACTTATCCTTATAATGTAGAATATAACGCCAACGGCGGCGGCGGAATAATGGAATTTTCCGTTTTTACCTACGGTGTACCGCAGGCGCTTAAAAACAATGCCTTCGACCGTACCGGCTATACCTTTAGCGGCTGGGCTAAAACAAGTGACGGCGATGTTGAATTTGAAGACGGGGAAATTGTCTCTGATCTGACCAGTATTGCTGAAGGCACCGTTGAATTGTTTGCAAAGTGGAATGCCAACGCTTACACAATTATCTACAATAACAATGCCTCTGATGCAGCCGGTGAAATGGAAAATTCAAACCATGTTTATGATGAAGAAAAAGCGCTTGCTTCCAACGGCTTCAGCAGGGCAGGTTATGTTTTTATGGGCTGGAATTCTGAAGCAAACGGAAGCGGAACAGACTATGCTGACGGCGAAAATGTAATAAACCTAAGCACAAAGGCTGAAGGCATTGTAACGCTGTATGCAAAATGGGGCCGTACCGTTACTTTCAATGCCGCAGGCGGCCAGCCTGCGCCGTCCGATCAAATTGTGGTTTCCGGCGGTAAGCTGATTGAACCGGCTGCAATGACCAGAAGCGGCTTTACCTTTGACGGCTGGTACAAGGAAAGCAATTTTACAACTAAATGGAATTTTGCTGCCGATACCGTCCAGGGCAATATCACCCTGTATGCCAAGTGGGGTTATACAGTTACATTTAACGCAAACAGCGGAGCACCGGCCCCTGCCGTGCAGGTTGTTGTAAGCGGAGGCAAAGCCGCCGAACCGGCTGCAATGACCAGAAGCGGCTTTACCTTTGACGGCTGGTACAAGGAAAGCAATTTTATAACTAAATGGAATTTTGAAGAAGATACCATTGGCGGCAATACCATCCTGTATGCCAAGTGGGGCTATACTGTCGGCTTCAATGCAAACGGCGGGACTCCTTCCCCTGCCAGTTTGATAATTGTCAGCGGGGGTAAAGCGGCCGAGCCGGATGCCATGACAAAAACCGGCTATAACTTTGCAGGCTGGTACAGGGAAAGCAATTTTGCAAGCTTATGGAATTTTGAAGAAAATTCGGTAAGCGGGAACATTACCCTATACGCCAAGTGGGATGCCATTACTTACACAGTTGTCTACAATGCCAACGGCGGGAATGGGAATATGCTTGATTCCGTGCATGTATACGATGTTGCAAGAGTTCTTAACAACAACAGCTTTGCCCGCGCCGGTTATGAATTTGCAGGCTGGTCAAGGACAGAAACCGGATCGGTGGAATTTTCCAACCAGCAGAGCGTCATCAACCTAACCACTACAGACAAAAACATTATAACATTGTATGCCCAGTGGGGTGAAAACCCGTACTATGTTTCGTATAACGCCAACGGCGGACTGGGAAATATGACGGCTTCTACTTTTTTCTTCAACATTCCCCAGCACCTAAGCCTTAACACTTTTACCCGCAGCGGGTACAGTTTTGCAGGCTGGGCAAAGACGGATACCGGAGAGGTAGAATTCGCAGACGGGGAAAGTGTAAGCGATCTGACTACAGTTTTAGGCAACACGGTGCCGCTCTATGCGAAGTGGGCTGCAACCGTAACTTACGATAAAAATAATACCGATGAGGACAGCACAGAAGCAGACCCGTCATCAAAAATAATTATACTCCCCTTAAATACCGCCGGCAGCCTGCCTGTCCCCCCGTCACGCACTCACTATACTTTTAGCGGATGGAATACCAATGCGAACGGCATCGGCACGGCATTTACCGCAAGCACTGTAGTAACGGGAAATATTACCGTATACGCACAATGGACGGGAATCCCTTACGCAGTAACCTTTAACAAAAACAATGCCGATGCGGGCAGCACCGAAGCAACTCCTGCTACAAGAACGATTGCCCGCCCGGAAACAAATATTGGATACCTGCCCACTCCTCCAATACGCCCGCATTATACTTTTGTGAATTGGAACACCAAAGAAGACGGCACTGGCACGGCATTTACCGCAAGCACACTTGTGTCGGGAAATATTACCGTGTATGCCCAGTGGACGGCGAATACCTACACTGTTACATTTAACAAAAACAACAGCGATACGGGCAGCACGGATGCAAACCCGCAGACAAGAAGCGTTACCAGGCCGGCAACAACGGTGAACTTGCCGGCAACTGAACCTTCACGTGCGCATTATACTTTTAGCGGATGGAACACCCAAGCAAACGGCACCGGCTCAGCATTTACCGCAAGCACTGTTGTAAACGGAAACATTACCGTGTACGCACAATGGACGGGAATTCCCTACACAGTAACCTTTAACAAAAACAATGCCGATACGGGCAGCACTGAAGCAACTCCTGCTGCCAGAACGATTGCCCGCCCGGAAACAAATATTGGAAACCTGCCCACTGCGCCGATACGCCTGCATTATACTTTTGTGAATTGGAACACCGAAGCGGACGGCAGCGGCACAACATTTACCGCAGGCACCCTTGTGTCGGGAAATATTACTGTATATGCGCAATGGACGGCAGATACCTACACTGTTACATTTAACAAAAACAATACCGATACGGGCAGCACAGATGCAAACCCGCAGACAAAAACCGTTACCCGCCCGGCCACAACCGTTACCCTGCCGGCAACTGAACCCACGCGTCCCCATTATACTTTTAGCGGATGGAACACACAGTCGGACGGCAACGGCACGGCATTTACCGCAAGCACTGTTGTAACGGGAAATATTACCGTATACGCCCAGTGGACGGGAATTCCCTACACGGTAACTTTCAACAAAAACAATACCGATACAGGCAGCACGGAGGCAAGCCCGCTGACAAGGACGGTGACACGCCCGGCAACAACTGCCGCTCTGCCGGCGCAGCCGACCCGCCCGCACTATACTTTTAGCGGCTGGAACACTCAGGCCAACGGCTCAGGAACGGACTTTAGCGCAAGCACTGTTGTTACAGGAAATATTACCGTTTACGCAAAATGGACGGCAATTACCTATACGGTTACTTTCAGCAAAAACAATACCGATGCAGGCAGCATTGATGCAAGCCCTGCGGCAAGAAATGTTACCCGTCCGGCAACAACTGCAGACCTGCCGGCAAGCGATCCTACGCGCCCCCACTATACCTTTATCAATTGGAACACCGAGGAAGACGGCAGCGGCACGGAATTTACCGCAAGCACCATTGTAACGGAAAATATTACCGTATACGCCCAATGGTCGGGGCTTACCTACACGGTTACCTTCAACAAAAATAATGCCGATACAGGCAGCACCGAAGCAAGCCCGCAGACAAGGGCTGTTACGCGCCCGGTAACAACTGCCGAACTGCCTGTTAACCCAAGCCGCCCCCACTATGCTTTTAGCAGCTGGAACACCAAGGCGGACGGCACCGGCACGGCATTTAATGCAGGCACAATAGTAACAGAAAATATTACTGTCTACGCCCAATGGACTGGGCTTACCTACACAGTTACATTTAACAAAAACAATGCCGATGCTGGCAGCACCGAAGCTAACCCGCAGGCAAGAAATATTACCAGGCCGGCAGCAACTGCCGTTCTGCCGTCAAATCCAGGCCGCCCCCACTATACCTTTAGCGGCTGGAACACCAAGGAAGACGGCTCCGGCACGGCATTCACCGCAAGCACGACTGTAACAGAAAGCATTACCGTGTACGCCCAATGGTCGGGAAATACCTACACAGTTACCTTTAACAAAAACAATGCCGATACCGGCAGCACCGAAGCAAGCCCGCAGACAAGGACGGTGACACGCCCGGCAACCGCTGCAAACCTTCCAACGCAGCCGGCCCGCACGCATTATTCTTTTAGCGGGTGGAACACCAAGGCGGACGGCACCGGAACGGCGTTTAACGCAAGCACTGTTGTAACAGAAAATATTACTGTATATGCCCAGTGGGCAGGGCTTACTTACACAGTTACCTTCAATAAAAACAATTCCGATGCCGGCAGCACCGATGCAAGCCCTGCTACAAGAAATGTTACCTACCCGTTAAACACTGTCAGCCTGCCGGCAAATCCAGGCCGACCATTGCATGCTTTCAGCAGTTGGAACACTCAAACAGACGGCAGCGGCACGGAATTTACTTCGAGCACCGTTATAACCGGAAATATTACCGTGTACGCCCAATGGTCGGCTACGGTAACGTATAACAAAAACAATTCCGATGCAGGCAGCACGGAAGCAAGCCCGGCAGCAAAGACAATTACGCTTCCGGTAACAAATGTCGGCAGCCTGCCAACCCCGCCAACGCGCCCGCATTATACTTTTGTAAATTGGAACACCAAAGAGGACGGCACCGGAACAACATTTACTGCAAGCACTGTTGTAGCGGGAAATATTACCGTGTACGCCCAATGGACGGGAATCCCCTATACCGTAACATTTAACAAAAACAATGCCGATACCGGCAGCACAGAGGCAAGCCCGCAGACAAGGACGGTGACACGCCCGGCAACCACTGCAAACCTTCCAACTCAGCCGGCCCGCCCGCATTATAATTTTACCGGATGGAACACTCAGGCTAACGGCTCCGGCACGGCATTTACCGCAAGCACTGTTGTAACAGGGAACATTACCGTTTACGCGCAGTGGGCGGGCCTTTCTTACACTGTGGCTTTTAATAAAAACAACAGCGATTCGGGAAGCATTGAAGCAAGCCCCAATACAATGACCGTTACACGCCCGGATACTACTGTAAACCTGCCGTCCAACCCGGTACGCCCCTACTATAATTTTACCGGCTGGAACACCCAGGCGGACGGCTCAGGCACTGCATTTACCTCAAGCGCCGTTGTCACAGAAAACATTATTGTATACGCCCAGTGGTCTTCTACCGTAACTTTCAACAAAAACAATACCGATACCGGCAGCACGGAAGCAAGCCCGAATACGAAAACCGTTATACTGCCTGCAACAAACCTTGACAGCCTGCCAACTGCGCCCTCGCGCCCGCACTATGTTTTTGCCGGATGGAATACCCAGGCAAACGGCTCAGTCTCGGGCTTTACCGCAAGCAGCACTGTAGCGGGTAATATTACCGTATATGCGCAATGGACGCCAAACACCTACACAGTTACATTTAACAAAAACAACAGCGATGCAGGCAGCACGGAAGCCAGCCCGCAAACCAGGACTGTTACCAGGCCTACAACAACTGTGAGTTTGCCGACAAGCAACCCGTCTCGGCAGCATTATACATTTAACGGCTGGAACACCCAGGCGGACGGCTCCGGCACGGCATTTACCGCAAGCACTGTTGTAACGGGAAATATTACCGTGTACGCGCAGTGGACGGGGCTTAGTTATACTGTAACCTTCAACAAAAACAACACCGATACCGGCAGCACGGAAGCCAGCCCGCAAACCAGAACCGTTACCCGCCCCGCAACAACTTCAAGCCTTCCTACAGAACCAACGCGTCCGCATTATACATTTAACGGCTGGAACACTCAGGCTAACGGATTGGGCACGGCATTTACCGCAGGCACAACGGTAACAGAAAATATCACCGTGTATGCGCAATGGACAGGGGTAACATACACCGTGACCTTCAACAAAAACAACACTGATACAGGAAGCACGGAAGCCAGCCCGAATACAAAAACCGTTACCCGCCCAACAACAACTGCAAGCCTTCCTACAGAACCAATGCGTCCGCACTATGTATTTAACGGCTGGAACACTCAGGCTAACGGCAGTGGCACTGCATTTACCGTAAGCACTACAGTAACGGCAAATATTACCGTGTATGCGCAATGGACGGCAAATACCTACACTGTTACTTTTAGCAAGAATAACAGCGATGCAGGCAGCACGGAAGCCAGCCCGCAAACGAGAACCGTTACCAGACCCGTTACAACCGTGAACTTGCCGACAACGGAGCCTACCCGTACGCATTATACCTTTAGCGGATGGAACACGCAGGCTGACGGCTCCGGCACTGCATTTACTTCGAGTACTGTTGTAACGGGAAATATTACTGTGTATGCCAAGTGGACGGGGGTAACATATACCGTGACATTCGACAAAAACAACAGCGATGCGGGCAGCACGGAAGCAAGCCCGCAAACGAGAACTGTTACCAGGCCGGCAACAACTGCAAGCCTTCCGACAACCGAGCCTTCGCGTACGCATTATACCTTTAGCGGATGGAATACGCAGGCTGACGGCTTGGGCACTGCATTTACCGCAAGCACTACGGTAACAGCAAATATTACCGTGTATGCGCAGTGGACGGGGGTAACATATACCGTTACTTTCGACAAAAACAACAGCGATGCGGGTAGCACGGAGGCAAGCCCGCAAACAAGAACCGTTACCAGACCAACAACAACTGCAAACCTTCCTACAGAACCAACGCGTACGCATTATACCTTTAGCGGATGGAACACCAATGCGGATGGTTCAGGTACGGCATTTACTTCGAGTACGGTTGTAACCGGAAATATTACTGTGTATGCCAAGTGGACGGCAAATACCTATACCGTTACTTTTAGTAAGAATAATAGTGATTCGGGCAGCACGGAAGCCAGCCCCCAAACGAGAACGGTTACCAGGCCGGCAACAACCGTGAACCTGCCGACAACTGAGCCTTCGCGTCCGAATTATTCCTTTAGCGGATGGAACACACAGGCTAACGGATCCGGCTCGGCTTTTACCGCAAGCACTGTTGTAACGGGAAATATTACCGTATATGCCCAGTGGTCTGCTACCGTAACTTATAATAAGAATAATTCCGATGCGGACAGCACTGAGGCAAGCCCGGCAATAAAAACAATTACACTTCCGGTAACAAATGTTGGCAGCCTGCCAACACCGCCAACGCGCCCGCATTATACTTTTACCGGATGGAACACTCAAGANCTAACGGATCGGGAACGGCATTTACCGCAAGCACTACTGTAACGGGAAATATTACCGTATATGCGCAGTGGACGGCAAATACCTATACTGTAACTTTTAGCAAGAATAATAGCGATGCGGGCAGCACTGAAGCCAGCCCTCAAACGAGAACCGTTACCCGCCCGGCAACGACCGTGAACCTGCCAACAACGGAGCCTACCCGTACGCATTATACCTTTAGCGGATGGAATACGCAGGCTGACGGCTTGGGTACGGCATTTACTGCAAGCACTGTTGTAGCCGGAAATATTACCGTGTATGCACAGTGGACAGGGCTTACTTACACAGTTACCTTTAACAAAAATAATACCGATACAGGCAGCACGGAAGCAAGCCCGCAAACAAGAAATGTTACGCGTCCGACAACAACTATCGTTCTGCCGACTCTGCCGATGCGTCCCGGTTATACATTTACCAGTTGGAATACGCAGACTGGCGGGGGTGGTACGGCTTTTACAGGGTCAACAGAAGTGAACGGTAATATTACCGTATACGCACAATGGACGGCTAATACATTGAGCATAAGTTACAACAACGGAGGCGGCTCAGGCTCTGCGCCGTCACACCCTGTTTCCGCTACTTACGGGACTAACTTAACCATGCCTGCAAACACTTATACACGAAGCGGTTTTATTTTTACCGGCTGGTCAGTGTCGGGAACTGGCGCTACAGCGGGCTTTTACAATGCCGGGACAAGTGTTGCGGTGTCGGCATTATCAACGGCGATTGCAAATGGCAACGCAAGCATAACGTTGACTGCAACGTGGATGGAAAAAATAGAAATGGTGCCGGTAGCCGGGGGCAGTTTTGTGATGGGGAAAGAGCTTGGGACTGCGGGGAGCGGGGATACAACACCCGTAAGCACCGTGACATTGAGCGGTTTTTACATTGGCAAGTACCAGGTAACGCAGGAGCAGTGGGCGGCGGTGATGAAAGGCAATGCCAACAGAATCAGCCCGACCCCTAGTTATTATAACGGCGGTAGCGGTAGGGAACCTGCAAGCGGGGAAGAACAGGCGAAGCGGCCTGTGGAGAGTGTCAGTTGGTATGATGCGATAGTGTTCTGCAACCGTCTGAGCGTAATGGAAGGCTTGAGCCCTGCGTACAGCATAAGTGGCAGCACTGATCCTGCGGCATGGGGGAATGTGCCGACCAGCGGCAACGGCACCTGGAATGCGGCAATTATAGAGACTGGTTCGACGGGCTACCGATTGCCTACCGAGGCGCAGTGGGAATATGCGGCTAAGGGGGGGGCAAGCCAGGGAGCTTACACCTATGCGGGAAGCAACACTGTCGGCGATGTGGGCTGGTACGAAAGCAACAACGGTTCGATACCGCATGAGGTAGGGAAGAAGCAGGCGAACGGGTTGGGATTATATGACATGAGCGGGAATGTGTGGGAGTGGTGCTGGAACTGGTATGGGAGTTATACAGGCGATCCTAAGGCCGATCCAGTTGGCGCGTCCTCGGGTATTAACCGCGTGCAGCGCGGCGGGTGCTGGCTCGACGACGCTTCGGCCCTGCGTTCAGTGAGTCGGAGCGGCGACGGCCCGCACATGCCGCGCATTTTCAACGGTTTCCGGCTTGCCCGTCCACAGTAAGGGGACAGGGGGAAGGGAAGAGAGAAAAGGGAAAATCAGGGGACAGGGGGAAGGGGTTAGGGGACAGTTGTCGTTGTGTGAAGGTTATGCGAGTTACGGCCATGCGAGGTTGTTATGCGAGTGAAGGGGGAAGAGAAGAGGGAAAAAAGAAATTTGTAGGCTGTGCGGGTTACTGCCATGCGAGGTTGTTATGTGATTGAAGGCAGTTGAGAAAAGGCATGAAAGAGAAATGCCTGTGCCGGAGCGAAACGTCAGACCGGAGATTTGCGTGGAGCGCAGGCTGGGCATGGAATCAAGCGGCTGCACCGCAAACCGCAGGTCAGTGGCGTAAAATATGGTTATGCGTCATTGCAATTTTAGTTTTTTATCCGGTTTTGCCTTTATACAGACTTAACCGGGAAGAAAAGACCGTTCGTTGAGCGGGTATATATTTTATGTAAGGAAGGAATTAATTTATGGAAATGAAAAAACAAAATAGGTTAACAAAGCTCAAAAAGATCAACATTGTTGATCCAGAGAAAAACACAGCTAAAACAATGGCGGCTTGTTATTGTAATTGCGTGTGTATTCCTGATGAAACTTTTAGCAGTTATCAAGATGGCCCATTTAGTCTCATTTTTCATCCCGGATCTTAACTGCCTTTATACAGACTTAACCGGAAAGAAAAGACCGTTCGTTGAGCGGGTATATATTATATGTAAGGAAGGAATTAATTTATGGAACTGAAAAAACAGAATAGGTTAACAAAGCTCAAAAAGATCAACATTGTTGACTCAGAAAAAAACACAGCTAAAACAATGGGATGGTGTCCTTGCACATGTTTTTGTTTACAAGAGACTTTTAACAGTTCTCATGGCGAATTTTTTGATCGCGCTTATAATGCTTGACCGGAAAGAAAAGATAGTTCGTTGAGCAAAACAATGGGGCATTGTCAGTGCAATTGCAATTGTCCTGGGCCTGACAGCTACCACACTCAAAGCAATGCATTTGGTGCTGCACATGGTAACATCATGTACGCTTTAGGCGGTTAAGTTAGACAGTCACGCATGGCGTTCTTTAAGTGACATGATGTTCACACTTTGCTTCGTCTTGAAGCAAAGTGTGAATTTTTCTGTGTAATGGAATCAAGTTTAAGTAAGAAAACAGTTAAAGGTGAACAATGAAAATTATTAAAGATTTATGTAAAATAATAGATTGCAATGGTTCCAAATATCTTTATAATGGATTTGACAATACCCTAACAGAGTTTGATAACGGAATACAAAAATCCTTAAAAGATAAAAACAGTATATATTTTAATGAATACTTAACAAATGTTTTTTTCGAATATGATATAAGTGATATAAAATTAAAATTAAATAACAGGCTTAGTCATGCAATTATAAGCCTTACTGATAATTGCAATTTACGCTGCAAGTATTGCGGTTATCAAGACAAACGTTATAAAAAAACTAATTCATTAAAAGATATAGATAAAATCACACTTATAAGGGCTTTAGACTTTATTATTGCTCACTCCATAGATTCTTATGAAACAACAATTACATTCTATGGGGGAGAGCCATTATTGAAATTTGATTTAATTAAATATGCAATAGAATATTTGGAAGAAAAAAATTATAGAGGTCATAAATATAGTTATCATATAACTACAAACGGGACTCTTCTTGACTTGAACATAATTGATTATCTTGCAAGTAAAGAAGTTAAATGTGCTGTCAGTCTTGATGGACCTGTTTTCATTCATGATAGATATCGCGTTTATAAAGGAGAAGATCCTACCTATGTAAATATTATAGATAATATAAAAAAAATTGCTAAGAAATTCCCAAACTATTATGAGAAAAATATTGAATTTCAGGCTGTTGTTTCCCCGCCTTATAACCGTTCTATACCAAAAGATTATTTTGAAAAAAATCAAGTGCGGTTTATTAATGTTACGATTGGAGATTATTTTAGCAAGTGGCTTAAAAATGAATATGGTTTAGAGATGAATGGTTTAGAGATTAAAGAAGCTATGCCTCTGCGTATGGGTGATATGAACAAGGACGGATTTATAAAAAACCGTGTCTATATAAGCAGGCTAAAAAAATATATGAGTATAGGAGAAAAAAATATCAGAAATTCAATCTTTCCATCCGGTTTTTGCGTTCCTTTGGTAAAGCGTATATTCATTACGGTAGATGGCAAGATAGTTCTTTGTGAGCGGGTTGATGAAGATAACCCGCTTTTTCAATTGGGTGATGTGGCTGTAGGGTATGATTTTGATAAAATAAATTTATTATATAAACATATAAATAGCATATTATCTGGAAATTGTAATAGGTGTTGGGCTTTCAGATTTTGCAATGCCTGCTTTGCAAGTTTACATTTGGTAAAGTATGATGGTGATTTCTGTAAATTGATTAGACATGAAATTGAACAAGACCTCATAAATTTTTTAGACTTCAAATTCAACAACAAAAGGTTCGCTGAGATTATGCAGGCAATTTCAATAGGATAATTGGGAGGGAAATGGATGTTTTTTAACGATTATTTAGAAAACTATTCTGGACATGGCGTTACTGTTACCATCATTGATACAGGAGTTAATTTTGACAGTGTAAACACAACCCGCTATAAATATGAAAATGGGGCTATAATAAACCGCAATGCCATAAGTTCTGAATCTAATCATGGTACAGTTTGTGCTAAAACAATTTTACATTTAGCTCCCGATGTGAAATTAAATGATATATGTGTAGTAGAGAATGGCACTATTACTGAAAGCGCTTTAATTTGTGCT
>JGI24702J35022_10002303_pt1 | contig 11706 bp, 13 predicted proteins | sample TergutTh196P4_FD_35022 | JGI IMG/M metagenome (IMG submission 35022)
TTCTGAAGAAATGTGGCACGGTGTAGCCCAAATAAAGTTCCCGTTTTGCAGAAAGGCGGGCTTGCTTTAGCAAGGCCAGCGGGCGCAGCCTGCGTGAAAAAAGGCCACGCCGCTAGCTGGCTTCATTACTATCCGTCCCCATGTTAATAGTTTTTGCTACAATTATTCGTTTCCAGCATGCTTTGCGCTAAATTGGGATTTAAATCTCCATTGTAGGATCGTCCGGACCGCTGCCCATGTCATATTTGTCAAGAATCTTTCTTTGGAGTTCCGCCCTGAATTCAGGATGAATCGGGTGGGCTACATCCTTGTATTCCCCGACCCTGGTTTTTCGGCTGGGCATTGCGATGAAGATCCCGTTTTTCCCCTCAATGATTTTTACATTATGAATCACAAAGCAGTCATCAAATGTAACCGTCACATAGGCCTTAAGTTTTCCTTCTCCTGCCACCTTGCGAACCCGAATGTCTGTAATCTCCATGGCCGCCTCCCTTTGCTGTGCTCTTGAAACTTCGCCCAAAGCAAATCTTCGATTAGCAGGGCCCGTTGAGAGTTCCTGAAACAGGATACTGCTATTTTAATACCGGAATGGCACTATGCGCAAGGAAAAAAGTCAATCTTGTAAAATTTCCCTGCCTGGCAAGTTTTCTGGCCGCTTTTTTCGCTTCATTTTCGCCATAAAATATGCCAAAACAGCAGGATCCGGCCCCGGAAAGCCCTGTAAAAGATGCGCCGAAAGCCCGCAACGGTTCCAAAATATCACGATTTACTTCGGCAAATTCCACGATACTTGTCACAGTTAAAACCGGCAAAAAATCATTGTAAAACGGCCAGGCTTCAATTTCCCCTCCCAGGGCCAGGATTAGCTCCCTCTTTGAAGGCACGTTTCCTGCATTTTCTCCATTTTCTTTCCCCATTTGTTCCCTAAAACGGTCAAGAAGCCCGTAAGCTAAAGCCGTATCGCTTGAAAAAGAGGGTTTTGCCAAAACAACCCAAAGGCCATCAAGGGGTTTCAAGGGTTCAACCAATTCTCCCCTGCCGCTCACAAATGCTGCCCCCCCGGTAAGAAAAAAAGGCACATCGCTGCCCAGAGATAAAGCCAATTTTTTAAGCTCATCCATGGGGAGAGAAACGGAACAAAGCCCTTCCGAAAGCGCATTCAGAGCCAGCAATGTGGAAGCAGCATCTGATGACCCCCCCCCAAGCCCTGCCCTCACGGGAATTCTCTTTTCCAGGCGGATGTTTAGGCCCGGCTTAAAACCGGTTCTCTCACGAAAAAGGGAAACTGCCTTGAAAACCGAATTGTCTTCGATTAGGGGAGCATCTTTGGAGGTCCCGCCACTGGGTGTTTCTTGGCTGCAATCAGTCCCCCAGTTGACGGAAAGCTTGTTTTCCCCTTCTGCCCCGTAGCATTCAAACCTGATGGCATCCCCCAGGGCCAGGGACGCAAATATGCCCTGGAGGTTATGAAAGCCATCAGGCCTCCTTTCCCCAATGCTAAGGTGAAGGTTTATTTTGCAGGGTGCCCCTATGGTGCATACCCTGGAAGGCTTCTTGAAAAGGTTCATTTCCCGCAAAATTTTTATCCCCCAATTATGCAAAAATTACCGTAAACTGTCTCTTTTTGTAAATAACCAGTTGACAGATTCGAAATCTGTACTTAATGTTTCAAGAGAAAATCTACATAAACAACTCATTTGTGGAGAATACTATGTTTGTGGATGAAACCATGAATGACCCGGACTTGAGTCCGACGGCAACGAAGTTGCTAATGGCAACACAGTTGCCAATGCTTGCCCTGTTACCTGTTTGGAGCGATTATTCACCTGGCGGGCAGGATGAGGGTCTTCCCTTCCTGGTCTTTGATGATGAAGACGGCGAAGATGATGAAGATGTAAACGAAGACGAAAGCTTCGATGACATGGACGACGACTTCGACGACGACTTCGACGATGACGAAGACGATTTCGACGACGAAGACGAAGACTATGAGGAGGAAGAAGAAGAGGATTACGACTACGAAGAAGACGTAGACTACGACGATTTTGACGAATGAGCCATGGAACCAGAATCCCGGGAACCTGAGTTTAGGGGACTTTGAGTTCTGTAAACAACGGGAGCGGCGCTCCAGAGCCTTTCCAGTTCAAAAAAGCTGCGCATCCTTTCAGTCATAAGATGGATGACTATACTGCCCAGATCCAGTAGTCGCCATTCCTCGGAAGCATCTGCGGAAAATTTCGCATCTCCTTCCGGTTTTCTAGAGCGGTGAAGTATCTCAAGGCCATTCTCGCGGACAAAATCCTTAATGTGCCGCTCCAGCCCGAAAAGGTGGGTGTCGCTGGTAACTGTGGCAATTATGAAAAAGTCCGTCCAGAAATTTAGATCCCTCATATCCATGACAACGACATCCAAACCACGATGATCGTCAAGCAGCTTTCCCATTTCGACAGCTTTGTTTAGTAAAACAGTTTTAGTTGGCAACGTATCGTCCATTAAAATCCTTTCCGATTATGAGGGTAAGGTCCGCCTGGTATTCAAAATTCTCGATTACCAGTTCCGCCTCCATCTGTGCGAGAACCGAGGGAACGTAATTGATGTTATTACAGCGGATAACCTCACCAAATGCCTCGACCAAATCCTCCAGACCGGATCTGTCGATGATCATGGTTTTTTCATAATCATTGCGATCCGCGTTACCTATAGAAATTATTTCATAACCGAAGCTTCGTAAGAGTTCCGCTGTACGGCCGGCAAGGCCGCTTGCCGTGGTCCCGTTCAGAACTTCCACGGTAAAGACTTTGTCCCCCAATGCGTCTTCAGAGGGCTGAATCAAACTGCCGGTAGTCTGCCTGACAATTTCCTTTATCAAGCTTCCATCCCAATGGGGGAATACCAAAGACTGTCCCGATACTTCACGGATGTTCCCCCCCACGGATTGTAAGCTTATCCTGTCCGTATCAATACCGGCGAATTCATCGAAAAGCCTTGATTGTATCTGTGCTTTGATCCCTGTTTTAATCAGGGAGTGGAACACTTTGGCGACCTGCGGCTGTTGCAGGAACCTGTTTTGCATTCCAAGGCGCTTGATAAAACTCACAAAAAAGCGCTGACGGCGGTAATTTGCCAATTCGCTGCCCTCCTCGGGCAGCTCGTAGGTAATGTAGACTTTGGCCTTGTCGCCATCCAGATAGCGTAACCCGGAAGGAAACAGGATATGTTCGTTCTGGAATTCATCCACGGGGGAAGGGATGAAAAGTTCGACCCCTTCGACCAGGTCGGTAATCTTGCCCAAATTTTCGAGGGTAACAACAATGGAAAAAGGAATTTCCACTCCCAAAAGGCTCTGAATTTCATCTGCATAAGGGGAAATTCTGCGGGGATCGTAAACCCTGTCGATCCGGTCAACGCGGTTGATGCGTTGAATAATCAGCCCCAAGGAACCGGGAATGTCAAAAACCGCCGCCCGCTTAGTGGCAGGGTAATACATGAGCACATAAGAACAGAGGGGTTTGTCCCTGTCTTCAATTACAAAAAGGGTATTGATAACCTTGTCTTCATCCAGGGATTCCATAACGGGATCCGAGCGCAGATACATCACAGCGAATACGATGCCCCCGCCCAGAAGCAAAACAATAAGCGCAAGAAGCAGCACGCTGGCGAGGGTTTTTGTTTTTATCATTGCTTGTTCCTCTCATGCATCGCTGCAAGCAGACTTCTTGTGCTATAAGAGATATCCAGCCGCCGGGATTTTAAGTAGGTCACGGTATTGTTTAAAGCCGCAGAAAAGAGAGTGTCAAGATCGCTGTTTCGGCCCATGTCCCTCAAAGCAGGATCTACGCCGACTCTAGAGATTTCAATCTTATCCGCTATATATACCACCTTGGCAATGGACCCCATATCCCGAACCCCGGTGGTATGATACCTTATTGCCTCAAGAATGTCCTTATCGCATACACCATATTTTTTTTGGATCAAGACCGCCGCAGCCCTGGCATGAAGCAAACCGGGCTTTTTCTGTTCCAGTACTGAAATGCTTTTCCCATCTTCACGGGCCAGGCGCATAAGCACATCATGCCCCAGGGGCTTGCACATATCGTGTGCGATTCCGGCAAGGTACCCTTTCTGCCTATCAAGGCCAAAACGCCCGCAAAGATCCCAGGCAAGGAGGGCGGTGTTCCGTGAATGCATAAATTTTTCGATGGACAAAGAGGCCCTTACCCCGTTCTCGATATCGACAATTTTGCCAAAAAGGCATTTCTCATCCGTATCGCCCCTTGCAGCCAGATAGTCCCTGGATCCTTGAAACCCGTAAAGGCCCCTGTCCTCGATAATATGCCTCGCTCCGGAAGGGACATAGTAACGCCAGGCTCCGCCATTCCCGATTTTTTCACGGATCTGCTGGGACGCCACGCTTACAATCTCATTGTCCAGGGTTTTGTGCGGATACGGGAAATTCCCGGCGCTTCCGCCACTTTCCGCACCGGGGGGAAGCCTGCGGGCAACAATAATATCCGCCAGATCGGCGATTTCCCCTGGGCAGCGCCACCTGTCAAAAGCGGAAATTAGGTCATCGCCCATGATAAGGCCAGGTTTTCCCTCTGGCGCGTACCTGTCGATGATGTCCTTAATGGTATCAATCGTGTAAGAAAGCCCCTCGCGGTTTAACTCACAGTCGTCAATTGTCAGGCGGGGATCCCCGGGAATGGAAGCGGCAAGCATCTCCATCCGGTCGCGGGGCGAAGCGCCCTCGGCCTCGCTTTTTAAGGGGGACTGAAAAGCCGGGACGAGAATGACCCTGTCATAGGCAAAGGCCGAAAGCACGGCATCCGCCAAAAGCAGGTGGCCTACATGCACGGGGTTAAAGCTGCCGCCAAGTATCGCGTACTTCACCGGGGTGCCTCCTCCGATACCAAAGAACCCAAAAGCGAGGCCAGCCCTTCAAGCCCCTCGCCCGAAAAAACCGAAATGCCCAAAACCTTCTCCTGGGGGAATTTGCTTTTTAATTCCTCTAACTTCATTTTAGTATTCTCCAGATCCAGCTTGGTTCCGACAATTATCCGCCGCTTTGCGGTCAATTCCGGAGAAAAGGCATCAAGTTCCCTGTATAGCGTATCGAATGCCCCCAGGTAATTATCTTCCCCCAAGTCAATCAGGAAAGCCAATGCCGCCGTCCGGGAAATGTGCTTTAGGAAGCGAATCCCCAAGCCCAAACCTTCCGAAGCCCCCTCAATAAGGCCAGGAATGTCGGCAATTATTATGTCCCTGGTATCTTCATCGCCGGTGCCGAAGCTAAGGACACCAAGGTTTGGGATTTTGGTCGTAAAAGGATAAGGGGCAATACGGGGCCTTGCGTTGGTGAATTTATCCAGCAGGGAAGATTTGCCTGCATTCGGGAAACCCACCAGGCCTATATCCGCCAGAACCTGGAGTTCCACCAAGAGGCGCCGCGTTTCACCCGGTTTCCCCGGCAGGGCTCTCCTCGGTGCCTGGTTTACCGACGACTTAAAGTGGATGTTCCCCCAGCCGCCGTTCCCGCCTTTAAGGAAGGTAAAGTCGTTTTCGTCCTTGCCGAAATCCCTTACAAGTTCCCCCGTCCCAGCGTCCTTAATCACCGAGCCGGGCGGCAGGGGGATGAAAACATCCTCCCCGTTCCGACCGTAACGGCCCCAGCCCTCGCCGTCATGCCCGTTTTCGGCCCTGTAGCCCTGCCTGTGCCTTAGATGCGCGAGGGTACGCAGGTTGCGCCTCACTGTAAAGACCACGTCCCCGCCCCGTCCGCCGTCGCCCCCCGAAGGCCCGCCCCTGGGCACGTACTTCTCCCGCCTGAAGGCCACGCAGCCGTTCCCGCCCGATCCAGAGGATACTTCGATTATTGCTTCATCAGCGAATTTCTGCATAAGCCAAAAATTACCAAATTAAATATGTATTGTAAAAATCTATGACTACGGGAATCCGCCCATTCGGGCAGCTAGCGGCCGTGGCCTTTATTGACGCAGGCTCTGGCCTGGCCTCTACTCTCTCACGCCGATGCTGCCCGAATGGGCACCCGTTCCCGTAGCCATACTTTATCACAAATACCAACATTTTAATTAGCCGGATTATGGTTTCTGCGAAGAAAATGATTCTGCAACTGAGTATCCGCATTGACTTCTCCGCCGGGGACGCCAAACAATGGCGCGGCGTTAAGCCGCGTTTTTGTGCTATTCAAACACGGCGCGGCACAAGAAATTTTCCATCTCCAGATTATGCACGGATGGTGCGTTATAATGATTGTTTTATGCCGGTTATAGGCTTTCGGGGACTACTGTGGCCAGCTTCCGGCCACGGCGCTGGACAAAATTGACCTTGCCATCCTTCAGGGCAAAAAGGGTATAGTCCCCCCCGCAGCCCACATTTGCCCCTGGATGGATGCGGGTTCCCCGCTGGCGTACAATGATTGAACCGGCTTTTACCGAGGCCCCGCCAAAAATCTTTATCCCCAAATACTGGGGATTAGAATCCCTTCCGTTTTTTGCGCCGCTTCCGCCCCGCTTACGTGCCATGAAAATTCCTCCGCTCTATGTTTACCTTACAGTTATCAGGAAATTCCTCCGATACCGACAATAGGCCTTCGCTTAGGAAGGCACCCGCCGCGTCAAGGAATTCCCTGCCCTCTTTTTTATAGTCCGCTTCCAATTGGAAATTTCCCAGTCCAGGTATGCTACCCCGGATCGTTATATCCTTTTGCTCCGAAAGCACCCGTACAACCGTCCGTGTTAGAACCGAAACCGCGGCGCAAACTATGTCGCTGCCCTTGGCCCCGGCCCCCGCATGGCCATGTACCCGGCAGGACCTTAGAAGCCCCGCTTCATCCAAAACAATGTCCGCCTGGATCATAGGCGTCTGTCAGACCCCAATAATGTCCTGTACCTTGATCACCGAATACTGCTGGCGGTGCCCCTGCTTGCGCCGGTAGCCTTTTTTGGACTTAAACTTGAATACGATGATTTTAGACGCTTTTTTATGACCTTCCAGCACCGCCTTAACCTTGGCGCCCTTCACATAGGGAGCGCCCACATTTACCGTATCCCCTGAAACGAGGAGTACCGAATCAATATCCACTTCCGAACCGGGCTCGGCATCGATCTTGTCAACCTGTAAAAGAGCCCCTTTTTCGGCCTTGTACTGTTTTCCCTTGAATTCCATCAACGCATACATAAAATTATCCTTGTAAAAGCTATTAACAACGAATTTATACCCTTATTTGGGCAATTTGGTCAAGGGGAGGGGAGAAGCTACATCACTTCCAGGAACGGGATGCAGACCAGGTGCAGCGCGTCCTTTAGCACCACCAAGACAGCCTTTGAGAGGGCGAGCCTTGCCTCTGTGAGATCCGGCCCATCCGCACTCAAAACCGGGCAGTCGTGGTAGAAACGACTGAACGATTTGGCAAGCTCGTAAAGATAGGCCGCCAAGAGCGAAGGGTCCATGGCTTCGGCGGCGGCGGCAACCGCATTGTTGTAGTCCCCCAGGGTTTTGGCCAGTTCCCATTCGGCGTCATGGGTGAGGAGTTCAAAACAGGGTTCCCCGGTAGTTTCCTCTGCGGCGTTCCGCTCGCTGGCCTTGCGTAAAAGGGAGGAAATGCGTGCGCCCATGTACTGGAGGTATGGTCCTGTATTCCCGTTGAACGAGAGGGACTCTTTTGGGTCAAACAGTATGTCCCTGGAAGGCGAAACTTGCAGGAGGAAGTAGTGGAGTGCGCCTACGGCGATTTTTTCGGCTGCCTCTTCCGGGCTGCCCACGGCCTCCTCTCTTTCCTTGCCCCGGATTTCCTCAAGGGCCATGCCACGGAGGCTGTCGATTAAATCATCTGCGTCCACTATGGTGCCTTCCCGGCTTTTCATCTTACCTTCGGGCAGGTTCACCATGCCGTAGGAAAGGTGACAGAGGTTTTTTGCCCAGCTAAACCCGAGTTTCTGCAATAAAAGGAACAGCACCTTGAAGTGGTACTGCTGCTCCGCGCCGACCACGTAGATGAGCCTGTCAAAGGGCCAGTCTTTGTGGCGGTTTATTGCAATCCCGAAGTCCTGGGTTATGTAGATGGAAGTGCCGTCGCTACGGAGCAGGATCTTTTTGTCGAGCTTTTCGGCGCTTAGGTCAACGGCAATTGCGCCGTCGGCCTCGCGGTAAAATATGCCCTTTTCGAGCCCCTTGAGCACCTCTTCCTTGCCCAAAAGCCAGTTGTCGCTTTCAAAATCGTACTTGTCAAAAGAGACGCCGGTGCGCTTGTAGGTCTCCTTCCAGCCATCGATGGCCCACGCAGTCATCTTTTTCCAGAGCGCTACGGTCTCGCTGTCCCCGGCTTCCCATTTTCGGAGCAGTTCCTGCGCCCTAAGCAGGAGGGGGGTCTGCGCTTCGGCCTCCTTCTTGCTCAAACCCTTTTCCCTTTCAAGGGCCCCGGCTTCCTCTTTGAAGTCCTGATTGAACCTGACATACCAGTCCCCGACAAAATGGTCGCTTTTTACGCCGGCGGATTCGGGGGTTTTCCCTTCCCCATGCTCGCCGTATGCCAGCATGGACTTGCATATGTGAATGCCCCTGTCGTTGATGATGTTGACCCTGCGGACATCCGCCCCGCAGGCCAAAAGGATGCGTGAAATGCTTTCGCCAAGTGCATCGTTCCGCAAATGCCCTAAATGAAGGGGTTTGTTGGTGTTGGGACCTGAAAACTCCACCATGATCCTGGAACCCCGGAGAGTATTTGGCCTTCCCACGGAAGGCCCGTTTTGGCCAACTGACGGCCCGTTTTCGTTCCGGGAAGAATCCTGGCCCAATATCTCCCGGAGGATGTTCCGGGCCACTTCCCCCCGGTCAAGATGGATGTTTACATAGGGCCCAATCGCTGCAGTGCCGGGAAGCCCCGCCGCAACCATCTGGGCAATCTGGGGCGGCCCCTTCCGCAGCAGCTTGGCAAAACCAAACATGGGAAAGCCCAGATCCCCCATACTGGGGCTGGGCGGGATTTCGACCACCACCTGTTCCGGTGAGACCGTCGTCGAAGGCTCGTTGAGGGTGCCGTTGTTTAGGAGTTTTGATATTTCTCCGGAGATCTTTTGCTTCCATTCTTCCCTGTAATCGTACATACCGTTTCCCTAGCTCCCCCTTTCCATCACTTCTATGTCATTCAAAAGCTGAAGCACTTTTTTAAACTGCTGGATTGCATCCCCCGCACCATTTACAAACTTGTTGTCCTTTCCCGAAATTTTCGCAAGGTTTGTCAGAGACAGGTACTTGCCCTTCGTATCCCTTCCGAGTATGCCTCCCAGAATGTTCACCATTATCTGTGAAGCTTCCCTGGCCCGTTCAAGAATCTTATCCACGTCTTCCTGTGCGTCATCAATCACAGCTTTTATCTTCCGGCGTTTTATTGGCAGCGAAGCCATTTCCTGGCGAGCCTGCATATACCGTTTGCCGTATTCCCCGGAAAGGGAAATTTCGCGCTCGAATTTTTTTATTTCATCATCAAGCTTTATAAGGTTATTGTAGCCCTCGGCAAATTCTACCCGGTTTTCCTTCCTCTGGAATTCCCCGTCTATCAGGATGGGCCGCAAGACAAGATTGATTTCGGGCATGAAAACGGCCGAGCAAAATGTATTAAGGAAGGAAAGGGCAAATGCCCCATTTATGGGCATACCGTCCTTATTCGTATCGGTTTGGGCATTTTCCAGAAGCCTAAGGCTTTTCCCTTTAAAAAAAAGACGGAAAGCTTCCAGCAATTCACGCTGGCGGCGATCTCTAAGGTAATCGGCAAAAATGGATTCGATACGCCTCCTCCAGTAATCGCGGTAAACCACAAACCAGTCTTCCCCGCCGCTTATTTCCCTGGGCGAAAAGGCCATATTACGGGTCGAGCAACGCAGTATCAGGGTTAGGGGCACTTGCCTGTTAAATTTTCGTATCACGGCCAGGGCATCATCCGCCTTTACCAAAAGAGAGCGAATTTCCATGCTGATGTCAAACCCGTGCTCTCCGGCCCTATCTTGTAAAAGAAACACAAAAAGCGACTCCAAAAGCGCCATTTCGGGGACAACCCGGAGCGAAAAAAGTATATTGTTGAGAGTCATGAGAAGATCCCTGACTACCCCGGCTGAACAGGTACCTCCATTTACGGAGGAGCTAAAATCAAAGGCCATTATCAGCCTGTCGTACAGGAAGGAAGAGAGTTCCTTAAGGCAGTTAAGCGAACGAGCGTTGGAATACATGGCATCCCGGTGATCCTCTGTTACCATGATTAAAGCATCATCCATCGCCTTTAAAGAGATCTGGCGCAGGTCCGTCTCCGGCAAATCCGGGGCATTTTTGGCAATTAACAGGGGATCCGTTTCAGAAGCCAGGCGCTTGTGAACTTCCGGCATTTCCAGGGAACCAAGGAACGAAAAAAAAGCGCCCCTGTCCCTGTTTACACTTGCATCCAGGGCGGAATAAAAAAAATGGGCCGCTTCCTTTAGCTTCTCAGCCTGCTGGTAAAAAACTGGCAACAGCATATTTTTCTGAAAATCGTACAAACCCGGAGATATCTCATTTATTCTAGCCCCCAGGACAGCCACCTGATTGTCTTCGTAGATTTTTATAGGGGGTTTAGTTTTAAAAAGGCTCAAAAAATAATACCAAAGGCGGTAATACCAGGGAATCTTGGAGTATTCGGCTTCAATATCTTCGGAGGGAACAGCTTCATCGTCCCTTACGTAGAGCGGTTCACTTGATAAACCCGACTGGCCTTTCAGCTTTAGGAGGAGATTGTGCCGCTCTTCGATGGATAAACCTGAAGCTAGCCTGTTAAAATTCCCACTCTCGGCCATGCTTGCAATATAAAACGCCTTTTATCCTCAGTCAATGATAGAATTAATAGATAGAATTAATAGCGGAAAATTAATTGACATATTTTGCTTTGGACACTAAACTTTAAGTGTGAAAACAACAAAAAGCATATTAATAGTTATCGAAGACACCCAGGGAACGGCAGAGATGGCCGCTGGAATCGCGGATGCGTTGGTCGGGGAAAAGGTATCGGTGAGGAATGTTTCCGATTTCGAGGGAAACGACATCCTTCCGACCGATGCGTTTTTCCTTGGCTGTGAACGGCCAAACCCCGCATCTTTTAATTACATTACTGATTTATTCAAGCATATAAACCTCGCAAAGAGGCCCTGCGGGGTTTTTTCCTCCGGCACACAAGAAGCTGCCGGATACCTGGCAAGTATAGTTCAAGATAGCGAGGCAGTAATAAAGGGTGAACCTCTCTATGCCGGTTCAAAAACAGGCATAAAAGAATGGGCCCAAAGCGTAATTGCAGGCTGATAATATGCTAAAAAGCTTTGATCTCGATAAATATATCAGGAAAGTAAGTGATTTTCCAAAAAAGGGGATAATTTTCTACGACATTACCAGCATTCTAGCTTGCCCGGAGGCTTTTCAGTACTGTGTTGAATCGATGGTAGACATATATGCGGACAAAAGCATTGACGCGGTAGCCGGAATCGAAGCCCGCGGCTTTCTTTTTGCCGCGCCCTTTGCGGTCCGCATGGGAATCCCCCTCATCCCCATCCGCAAAAAAGGCAAACTTCCGGGCATTACCCTGTCCAAAAAGTACGATCTTGAGTACGCCCAGGCCGAAATTGAAGTCCACAAGGAAGATGTCCCAGTTGGCAAACGCATCCTTTTAATTGA
>JGI24702J35022_10002304_pt1 | contig 11702 bp, 10 predicted proteins | sample TergutTh196P4_FD_35022 | JGI IMG/M metagenome (IMG submission 35022)
ATAATTAACCGTTGACTTATTTGGTACAACTGTCCATCGGCTACCATTGTTCGATGGGTGGGTAGAAAATTTATCGGTAATGGTTAATTGGAGACGCTTACGCCTTTGATGTCTCCTTCCAGTATCCATTCGGGAGCATTCTTTTGGCATAACAGCCGGTGAGCCGCGTCAATGGCATCAGCCGTTGAGCGTCCCCTGCGGAAGCCGTATGAGTTTCCATCGGCTATTGTTTCTGTTACCGGTTCGAGTGCCATGAGGTATAATGCCTGCATTGCTCGGTCTTTCATGGTTGGTATTCCAAGGGGTAGTTTCTTCCCGTTGCTCTTTTCAATGTAAACTCTTTTTAGAGGTTTTGGTTTGTATCCCTTACGCTTAAGAGACGTTATCGCTTTGAATTTTGCTGTCGGCGTAATCCATTTACCTTATCCACTCCGGCGGTTCTTTTCCCTTTATTAGACCTTACCCTTTTTACTTCTATTACTTTTGCAGAAAAAGAGGTAACAAAGATATGTTGCAGGGATTTTACCTTGCCATACCTTTTTTTTCTGAGCCTTTACAATCCTTGCCTGCAGTTTTTTCACCCTTTGTTCGCACCTGTCCTACTTGATTGCAGTCCATTGACATTCCACCGGATGTGAAGGTGCACGCTTTGTTTTCTCTCCGCACCTTTGCTGTTTCTTCATCCAAAAATTCTCCAAACGTAATTTTAACGATTCACCATGTGGAAGTCTGCCTGTTTTCACAGCAGGATGATGTTTCAATCCCTCTCACCCCCATAACAGGGATGCAGTCGCTTTTTCCACAATCTCATACCCTCACCCCCTTTGACCTCCCTTGCGGTCGGCTTTCTCTTTGCGAAAGAGAGGGATAAGGACTTACCATGTTCCGTATAAATAACTAACTCCCGGATTAGAACCCGCCCATCTGCCGGCAGCGCTTTGTCCGTGTAACCCTTATGTCGACAAGATTAACCGGCTGCTTACCATTTTGGTCAAGGCTTTCCAGCACCTTACGCCTTTTCTTTGTCACGACAGTGTAGCGATTCACATCTGTTGTTCAAGCCTCGCCCCTTAACCGCCTGATGCCAGCGGTAGTTGTCTTCCCCTCACGGTTCTGACTCCTTGTTACACAAGGACTTTAAAGATGCTTCGCACCACTGAATTACTCCTGTCGCACGCACTTTTTGGCTACTATTAACGGAATAACAGGTTCAAACGCGCTCGTTGAACAATTATTTATACGACCTCATGTCGCAATGACGCCGCAAAAGTACGACAAAAAAACAACTCGACCAAATTTTAAGAAAATATTCTGGGACTACAAATGACTTTTCCCTGCCCCCGATTTTATTTCATTGAATATTATCTATATAGCATTTCCGCCCCACTTGATTTTTGGCTTTTGGAGCCGTTTTTTCAGGGAAAAATCGGCAAGTTGGGTTAAGTACCTCTTACGGTTCTCTCCGATTATTTTACACCATAGATTATGCATTTCTTGTGAAACCAACGATGTATCAGATATGGTTTGATTGAGGATTGAAGGTAATGATTAGTCATTCACCTAATTTTTAATATATTGCTAAATTTCATGTTGTAAAACATAAAAAATATATTTAAAAAAATTTTTCAGTATCAAAAAAATGATTTATCTTTGCGGTGCCTTTAAATAAAGAAAGGGTTGATTTTTTATTTTAGAGTAAAAGAAAAATGAGAATTTCAGTAGTAAAACAGCTCCTTCAGTGCCTTTCGTTTCAGTCCTGTATTGGAATTAGAGGCAATAAACCCACTTGCTTAATCGAGAGGGGTAATTTCGTTTATAATTCTGGTTCAAAACTTTTTTTTCTTTATCTTCGTTTCTTTTTCCCCAGATATGAGGATAACAACATCATTAGCCTAAATACAATATTTGATATTAGACAATCAATTTTTCATGATAATTACAATATTCTTAATGCCATCTATTTGGGGCTTTACGGGTATAATCTCCGAGATAGATTTAATTATTTTACCACTTTTACCTTTCATTTTACTACGCTCACTTCAACCGGCAGGTTTAAATTGCATAGGCTTTTATACTTTATCAGAGCAGTTTCAGAATCCCCATTTCAACGGATGATCGCATAAACCGACGAAGTGGGGTAAAATACAAATCAAATTATTGTTAATGAATCCGTTTCAAATAAGTATTTGATTTAATAATTAATTGAAGATCGAGTTTGATGGTTGAAGAATGGATGAATGACATATTAAAGAAATAAAGTTATAAATTATTAAATTATTACAAAATGAAAAGAACAGTAAAAAAATTTGAAATAAAAAATTTGACAGGGAATAAAATTCCAAGTCCCCAGCTAAAATACTTTCTGGGAGGATACAATCTACCAGAAGTAGTAATTCTCTGCAGTGGATATGGAGAAGGTGCATGTTATTATTCATGCTGGCAATCAGTCTGTTGTTACTCAGGAATTACAACTGATTCATGCTATATAGGATAATTAATGATGTCACAGTTATTTGGCAGGGGTTTTAACCGGGTTTTAACCCCTGCCATCTTCGTTTAATAAAATTTTACTTTTATGAAATTAAGAAGTTTATTATTAATATTATCATTTTTCTTCACAACTTGTCATCATTCAAAACAAACTACAAAGAATGATAGTTATGAGGAAGAATTTTTTAGTAGTAGGGAAGGAATTACATATTATCCGATAAAAAACAATAAAATTTCGGTCGACCTTGACAATCCCCAAAAAGCATCCTTGTATGATTACTTTAAACACATCGAATTGATTCCATTAGAAACAAATGATAATGTTTTGATAGGAAGATTGATGAAAATTTTAGTTTATAAAAACATGTTTTATACTTTTGACGCCCATCAAAATAGTGTATACATCTTTAATGATACAGGTAAATTCGTTTCTAAAATTTCCAAACGAGGTATAGGTCCTGGTGAATACTTAAGTCTGAATGATATAAGTATAAATACTTTCTGCGATAACATTGACTTTCTAAATAGTTCTGGCTATATATATAGTTATGATTTGTCGGGAAATCATATAAAGACTGTCTACATCGCTGACTCTGTCTTGCTCGCTGTTCATAACCTAATATCAATCAGTGAAAGTGTTTATGTTTTTTATGCAATGTTTCTAGAAGATCATATAATTTATTATAATTTGGATGAAAATAAAATCCTTAATAAAAAGTATAATGAATGTGCTTTTGCAAGCGTATTTAATAATTCCAGTCCTTTTTATGAATATAACGAACAAATATTTTTTTACCGTTATTTTGATAACGTGACTTACGAACTAAGGGATGGAACTTTAGTTAAGGCTTATAAATGGGATTTTGGGAGAAACGAATACGACGTCAATAAAATGTATTTTTCTAAAGAGGATTTTCGGAACATAAAAACTTTAATTGAAGCAGCTAATAGTAGAATACCATATTCAATTAATTTACAAGGACAAAACAACAGATATATTTTTGTGCATTTATATTTTCAGTTTAATTTAAATAGGAATTTGATTCCAACGGGAAATTTAATCTTCGACAAATTAAATCAGGAATGTAAGTTTATTAAGGATTTTGAAGAAGGGATAAGTTTTCGCCCTGAAGTAGTAACTAACGAATATGTTCTTTCTTATTGCACGCACGAAGAATTGGAAAAGTACGTTAAAAAAGAGATGTTAGACAAAGACAACCTCCAAAAATTTGAAAAATTGCTGAATACGCAAGAAGAAGAGAATCCGATTATTATCAAATATTTTTTAAAATAAGATGAACAGTAAACTTTTCAATTTTTTATCAACTTATCTGAAACAGACAGGCATATCTGTAAGTAAAAGCAGGCTCAATCAATTGTTAACTTCTCATCCTGAAAGTAACTCTATGTACACTATTGTAGATGTTTTGGATGCTTTAAACATTGATAATGTTACACTTAGTTTAGATTTAGACAATTTCAGGGAAAATGGTTTTCCGGCAATCGTTCATACGAAGGAAGGAGGTGGAAATTTTATTGTAGTTGAGGATATAATAGAAGATAATGTATATTATTATAACACAGAGGTGGAACGTTCTGTCAAAACTATTAAAGAGTTTTCGGCCAAATGGTCTGGAATAGCTTTATATGCAGCACAAAATGAAATACAAGCCGAAATGGAGCGAAAGAAAATAAAGACTACAGAAAAATTATTACGATGGCGAACACCTTTAGCAATATTTGCCGGGCTGTCATGCTTTATTGCGTGGGGTTTTGCCGCTGCCTGGACTATAACATTAATCATTTTTTTTTCTTTGTGCGCCTTAGGATTGGCAGTCAGTATCCTGCTTACACTACACGATTTAGGGGAATCAAACCATATCATCCACAAAGTATGTCATTTAAATCGTATCACTAACTGCAATGCTGTATTAAGTTCCTCCGCTTCAAATCTGTTTGGTTGGTTGAGCATGTCAGATATAGGTCTTTGTTACTTTTCAGGGAGCGCCTTTTCACTAATTTTTGCAGGTGTTGCCAGTCATTTGAATGAAACAGTGTCATGGCTCTTTATTTTGGCTATATGTTCTTTCCCCTATACAGTTTTTTCTTTATCATATCAACTACTCAAAGTAAAAAAAATTTGTCCAATGTGTATTGCAATTATTATCGTTCTCTGGGCTGAGATAGCGCTTGCCATTATCAATTTGCCCAACTTGATTTTATTATTTGTATCACCGGTTGCAGTTTTTTCTTTATTAACAGGATTTTCTTTGCCTGTGATAACATGGGCTTATGTAAAACCTTTGTTGAAAGAGTATAATCGCATCCGCGACTATGAATTCCATTACATTCGATTAAAACGCACTCCAGAAGTAATTCATGCTATGCTTACGAAGGAAAGAGGTCACAATATGGAGTTTTCTGAAGATGAAATCCATTTAGGGAAAGTAAGCGCTCCAGTCCATATTACTGTTGTATTAAGCTATTATTGCCAACCATGCATCAATACATGGACTGTATTAAATCGTTGGCTTACAGTTTACTCCACTTCATTAAGATTGACAGTACGATTTTCCGGGTATGATTATTTAGGGGTAGAAATTCAAAAATTAATCAACAGCCTGACATGGGTTTATAGACAAAATGGGAATGAAGTTTTTCGAGAGGCCTTGACTTACTGGTACGAAATCAGAGACTTTCAAAAATGGGGATCAAAATACCTTACTTCTTCGTTATCTATAGAGCCTCAATTGTCAACAATGAAAAATGCCAAATGGGAGCAGATCAATTCGATTGTCAGTATTCCAACACTATTCTTTAGCGACCGAATCTTCCCTTTTGAGGTTATTGATTTAGAATATATGTTAAAATTATTGGAAATAAATAAAGACTAAACATGGAGAAAAATGAACAATTGATTAAATCATATCTTCAGCGTATTTCAAATATGTTGATAATAAATGGCGGTTTTTTAGATAGCCCCGGTCTTTATTTCGGTGAAATGAGTCTGGTGTTGTTTTTCTTTCAATATGCACGTTTTACACAAAATGAACTGTATACGGATTATAGTTTCGATTTGATAGAAATAATACAAAGCAGGATATCTTATGATACTCCAATAGGATATGAACATGGACTAACCGGAATAGGTTCAGCTTTCGAATATTTAGTGCAAAACGGCTTTATTGAAGCTAATACTGATGAAACATTGGAAGAATTTGATAAAAAAATTTTTTCCTTAAATAATCTAACCTATTCTCCTGTCGAAGAAATTCTTGGAATAGGATATTATGCTTTATGGAAGATATCAGGAAAAAGTATCTGGAAGAATATAATTAAACAGACAGTCTTTCCGCAAATCTTGTATTTCCTTGAAGAAAAGTGTAAGACCGATTTTTTTTCTTTTTCCTTAGTTTCAATTATTAAAGATATTATATATAACAATTCCATGATTAATGAAGCTTCTATTATTCTGGATAGGTTTCAACAACCTAATAAGGATAAAATGAACAGTATTGAATCCAAAACATACAGCATATTATTAGAAAAAATCGCAAAGAATGAAAATTTCGACAAAAATACGTTCAATTTAGGAATCCATGACGGCTTATCGGGTTTAGGAATGAGTTTATTATCCAACCTTGATGGAAATAATTCATGGCTTTCACTTATTCCAAACGACTTTTTTCTTATAGACTTTAATCTATAACTTTCTTATTAAACTTTTAACTTTTTAATTAATATGTTGAACCTCTACTTATTTAACGATTACGATAGCTCTGCTACTTACGGAATAGGCTCCTATCTTAAAGAGCTGAAGAGCGCGTTGTATAACAATGAAATTAAAATTCATATTGTACATTTACATTCCGAACGTCAAAATTTTGAAATAGTTAATACAAATGAAATTGAAAACTGGTTTGTTCCGGAAGTAATTCGTAAAAACACATTCTCCGGCTTTATTTCAAATATCGAAAACTACTGCCGGAATGTTATCTACCTTTTACGTATCAATATCAAAGAAACAAGAAACCTTATTTTTCATTTCAATTATAATCAGTATCAATATCTTGCAAAAGAATTGAAAAATTTATTCGATTGCAAAACAATTATTACAATCCATTATATGAAATGGATGCTTGATCTTAATGGTAATCTTTCCCGATTTAATATGATTAAAAAGAAAACCGACGAACAAAAGAGTTCCTTTGAGAAATCGCTTTTAAAAACGGATGAATATGAAGGTCTCTTATTCAGGCAGACAGACCGGGTTATTGCACTATCTCAGTATACAAGAAATTTACTTTGTGATGAATATCAAATTGAACCGGAAAAAGTAATTGTCATACCAAATGGATTGGATGACATAAATTTAAACATGAAGACAGAAAAGTCTTTCTTAAGAAAAAAATGGCACATAGCCGAAAATGAATTAGTGATTCTATTTGTTGGGCGATTACATCCGGTAAAAGGACTCATGTTTTTGATAAAAGCTTTTCGCAAAGTGTTATCTTTGAATCCGGGTTGCAGATTAGTTATTGCAGGTGACGGCAGTTATGACATGTATATGAATGAAGCGAAAGATATATGTATGAAAATCAACTTTACAGGATTTTTGGAAAAGAAAGAACTAAGCGAATTATATCAGATAGCTGATATTGGAGTCTTTACTTCACTATCTGAACAATGCAGCTATGTTACAATGGAAATGATGATGTATAGCCTTCCGATAATTACTACATCGGCATCTGGTTTGGCTGAAATGACCGAAGATTGTATAAGCAGTTTCCAAATTCCATTGATAGAAAGAACTGATAAAATTGAAATCGATGCGGACTTTCTAGCCGACAAAATAGTTTATCTTTTGATGAATCCAACAGAAGCGAAGCTATTAGGGAAAAATGCTCGAAAGCAATTCGAATCTAAATACACAATAGATGTCTTCAAAAATAATATGTTGAATTTTTATCATTCACTTTATGAAAATAAATAAATTAGCAATTAATTCAATTAATTATAATAAGAAGTAGAAGAAGTAGTTAGACTATGGTTTGCCATCCAACAATACGCATAAGCCGACGCACACGTTTGATATAAATGTTGTACCCTTTTTCGCGAAGCAAGGCAAGCAAACGGCGTTCCCCGTAGAGGGGCGTCCCCATGTATTGCCGGTCAAGCAGGTGCAGGATTCTCATGTTTTCGTCCGATTCACCGATGGGCTTCTAATATAATGAACGACGGCAACCGACAGTAAATCGCTCTGGCGGCGGTTGTCTTTTTCTGGATGAGAATCCTCAAATAAACAGTGACTGTTTTCCATCAGCGACTTCTCCACTGGCAGACCAGATTGGGATGGATGCTGTAACGCTTGCTTATCTCCAATGCGCTGACACGCCCCTCATGCGCTTCCAGCGCTACTTTTGATTTGAACTGTGCCGTATGATTGCGACGATGCTTCTTTACTACCCTCCTTCTGTTTGATACAATACCAGCGGCATTGCTGTTAATGAGGCAGTAAATGAACTTGTAAATCGAGTTTTCTATGCCTAAGTTAGCGTAGAGGCAATTTAAAACTTAAGGGTATTTCTTTGCGTAGCATCTTGCCGGCTTCGCCTGTCAGCCATAAATAATGGTCGGAAGGTACGCCGTCTATGTTTACAAACTTGGCGACATCGCTTACAGGGGGATTGTCGGAGCATTTGAAGATAGCTGTTCCTTCGTTGACCTCATCAAACATGGCTACATAAATCATTTCTGCGCCGACATTGATAGCGGTTGATAACTGCTGCCAATAGAACCGCCCACCCTGACGGGGTATGGATCCCGAAGGCTTCACATCATCCGGAAATTCAAAACGGCTCAGGTTATGCCAGCTAAAACCGGGCGTCACACAAGGTGCATAGGCTACTCCGTTGTTCTTGCACCATTTGATATCTTCCAGAATCACATCGCGATAGCGGTCTATATCATTGTGTAACAAGGGCGTAAAGCGCTGTACCATCCAAGGCATAACAATGTCGGCAGTACGTATGATCTCATGCAGGTAGGGGTCGTGAACACAATCCGCATTCAGATCGCGCCAAAAAGTCGGTACGCCTACCATCACACTGCACCCGCCATATTCGGGGTCGTTTTGCAGGAAATTGATAAACCGTTCTATACCAATGTTGCGGATGTCATATGGGCGGTCAGGGAAGCCGATACCCCAGATAGCTACTAAAGGTTTCCCTTCAAAAAACAGATAGGTCTTCGCCCCTTTTTGGTTTGTGACTTTCAGCGAATCGACTAAATATTTCCAGTCGTCGATTAAGCGGGAACAATCGCCTCCCCTTGCCGGTAAGCCTGATAAATCATACATGACGGCAATAGCGCGTTCATATTTGGATGCGGCCTCAAAGGCGTTTTGAAGAACGATATTCCTGTTGCCGCCCTGACGCGGCGCATTCCCCGGTCGTGTTGTGTTTTCGGGAGTAACAGTTGGACGCGCCGCGCTGTAAAAACGCTGCATAAATACGCCATCCACGCCATATTCCTGCATCCATTTGAAATGCAGGTCGACTGTACTTTTATCCTGCGAACTGAAAAAACGGGCTGTTGAGCCATCGGCAAGTTTCAAGCCTGTCGGATAAGTAATTTCATACTCACTTACATCAGGCCACATGTCGATACGAACCTGATTTTCATCAGGATAAAGCAGCCCGCTCTCACCCGAAGGCGCTCCAAACCATCCTTGGTATCCGGCCATGATTAACCCTTTGTAAGAAGGATACTTTGTTGTTTTTGAATGTTTTGTAGTCTGTGCTGCTACAAGCAGGCTAAAAAGACACATTCCGCTAATTAATAAAACTCTTTTATTCATGATACTTAAAATTTAAATCGACAAAAGTAAGACCCCGTACTTAATATTTCAATTAATAATTCAATTAGCGGGGATTATTTTTTCCAAAGTCGCAGGCTACGTCCCCCGCGGCTTGGCGAAGTTGGGGAACGACTACACGTCTTTTAGGTTGTCACCCAAGGTTAAAGTACGCGCCGAAGTTCGGGCTATCTCTTAAACCCAAATTTCGCCAAACCACTTTTAGAAACACTGTGTTTTGTCCGCATTAATGATGTTATTTACTCAATTGATGTATGTTAATGCCTTTAATGAAATCAAAATCTTTCTTGTTGAAAGTCAGTAATTCCATTTTATGATATAATACGAAAGCGGCTATCATACAGTCGGCTAATCTTAATACCGGTTGTCCTGAACGTTGAATGCAATATCGTTTCATCAATTGCATTGATATATCCGATATTTTCTCACTGTTTTTTAACAATCCGTATGCTTCTAACAGATTAACAGCATTTTCTCTTTTTTCGATATTGGAACACCCTGCTATAATTTCCATAAACGTAATATCGCAAATATAGGTGTCGTCTGCCACAAGCGTATCAAGTGTATATTTGGCATCTTCGTTTTTTCGAAATAACGCGATTAATACCGAAGTATCTACCAAACATTTTTTTCTGTTTGCCATAATCTGTCACGGTAATTGGTTTCGTCAAACGGAGCGTCATCTGCCCAAAGTCCAAATCCTTCGGTCAAACTTCCTTTTCTTCTTGGAGGCTGTATCCCTGTAATTTCTTTCGTTTTTTGTTCTTCTATCCATTGATAAAGTTCCCGAATTAACTTCCTGTCGTTTACCCCGGTAACCCATGAAATAATATCATATTTTAACTGTATTGTTTGCATGAACTTATCATTTAAATTTCCCGCAAAGTAAAGCATTATTTTTGAAAGAAAAAAATAATGCTAAATAGTTATCAGGGTTTCCCAATCCTGTATTACATGTTCTGTCCTGCGATAGAGCCTGAGGCAAAAGCCCAGTGGATATTATATCCTCCTAATTTGCCGGTGATGTCTATTACTTCACCGGCAAAGAAAAGGCCTTTTACCCGTAGGCTTTCCATGCTTTGGGGATTTAGCTCATGCGTGGAAATGCCGCCTAAGGTGGCTTCGGCTTTCGAAAATCCTTCGACAGCTTCAGGTAAGACCGTATAATGATGAATATAACCGGCAATTATTTTCCGGTTGTGCTTGCTAAGTTCGGCCACTTTCCTTTCGGATAATTGCTCCGGTATCAATGCCTTCACTAATCGTTCGGGTAAGAATTGTGTTACTAAACTTTTAACTGCTAACTTCCCGTTATCAGGGTCGTGCATTCGTGAAATAATATCTTCTGAGGGTAGAAAATTAATTGTCACAATATCACCTTTTTCCCAGAAACAGGACACTTGAAGCGCCGCAGGGCAACTAATACCGCGGTGTGTAAATAGCAGGGGTTCTTCGATAATTTTGTTTTTCCCTTTTATTTGTATTTGTACGTCGAGGCTAATCCCCTGCAGATTAAGGAGAGGCGATGCAGGAGGAAGGATGAAACCGCTAAGCGCAGGTCTCAACGGAGTGACAGTGTGTCCAAATTGCTTGGCAATGGCGTAACCGAAATGGGTTGCTCCAATCTGCGGCCACGCAAGTCCGCCTGTGGCAATTAACAAATGCGATGCCTCAAATGTCGATTCTTCGCATTTCACGCAAAAAATGCCACTTTTTTTTACAGAAAGACTTACCGAATCGGATTGTTTAAAAGCCAACTCATCACATCGCATACAAGAGGCATAGGGCGAATGGGACACTTCCGACACTTTGGCGTTCATCAAAAAACGAACCCCTGAATCTTTTGCAGAACGGACTAAATATGAAACGATTTCATTCGCCCCTTTTTTGCAAAAAATACGTCCGTGCTCCCTTTCTTCCGTCTCAATTTTTGCTTTTTGCAGCAATTGTAATACAGCTTCGGGAGGAAAGTGTTTAAGCGCAAATTTACAGAATGAAGTATCGGCGCCATAATAGTCGGTGGTAGAAACCCAACGGTTTGTGATATTGCATTTTCCGCCTCCTGATATAAGCATTTTCCTGCCTGCCGGGGCGCCATGATCAACGACCAATGTTTTGCGTCCTCTTTTAGCTGCATGAACAGCCGCCATAAGCCCCGAAGCGCCGACGCCTATGATGATAACATCATAATTATTAGTTATTTTTGATTGCTTCATGCAACAAACCCGTCATTGCTTCCACTTCGTGGAAGCAATGACGGGGAACAAGAAAACTACTTGTATTCTTTCCGAAACGATGTTGATGTTTCAGTTGGGAAATCGGCAGGTACTTTCTG
>JGI24702J35022_10002220_pt1 | contig 11701 bp, 10 predicted proteins | sample TergutTh196P4_FD_35022 | JGI IMG/M metagenome (IMG submission 35022)
GTACCGGCAGGCGGGTACAATAATCTATTCAAACGAACCGTTTCGAATGGAAATAACTGGGGAGTGGTATCGCGACTCAGTATTAAGAATTGTGGCACAGGTGCAGCTGCCGGCGCGATTTTATTTGATCTTGCTTATGTTGACAGTTCCTTTGCCGGAAATGCGACGACCTTTGCTGCTGCTGTCAGCGATAATGAGCTAAAAAGGGGGTTAGGGAGCGGGTATTATACAAACCTTTACTGTACGTTACCGATAACCACAACAACAGGAGATGGCGTCAGGGTTAATTTTGGATCAAAATCAGACTCTAGCTTTTCCGGGAATGAATGTGTCACACTTGTCGACGTAAGCGGTGCAAGCAGCGGCCAATTGCGAGGGGCATTTGGGCAGCAAATGAATATAACGGTTACGATAAAAAATCAAACAGCTGCAGCACGTAAGTTCAGGATATATCTCGGCTGCAATGCCGGAGGGAACCCTTCGCCTGTGTATAGTTATGGCGGAACAAATGTCAATAGCGGTCCGACCGCAAGTGGAAAATATCGCGATATCATTGAGTCGGATTCTATCGCATGCAATGACTCCGCTACAATAAGCTTCTTTTCTGCGTTACCTGGAGGAACGAATACTCCCTATTCTTTTGGCGTACGGCCGATATAAATGTAGAAAAGCTAATCGCACGAACTAACGCGCACAGGCGCGGCAAATGCCGCGCCTGTGTTATTTCCTCTTATATTCTATAAAGTGCTGCCGCTTTTTAGTCTTCTATTGCTACGGCGAGCAGGAAGTGTATCGAGTGGTTGACACCTTCTTCGATTGTAAGGCTTAGGTTTTCTAAATCATCTATTTTATTGTGATAATCCACACCGTCGATAGTTATGACGCCAAGCTCGACATTGCAACGCTTGCCTTCCCCGTTAATCCACTCCTCAGCTAATACTACTTTGATATCGTCGATAATCGTGCCGACGGCAAGTACATGTTCGCCGAGGTCAGGGCTGAAACTAATAATCTTAGAGTCTGCGAAGGCTTTATCTAAGCCGTAGAGGTCTTTCCATTCATACGTAACGCTAAGGTTGGGTTCTATTTCAATAACTGGCCCGAGCTTTATTATTGAGGAATGAACAAAAGCTTCATAATAGTAATAGTCATCGTAGCCCTCAACTTTATCCACCGTAAACGAAGCGCCTACATTTATGTTTCTGCTTATATTATCTATTACGGATGTGTAGTCTTTATTGATTTCTCCTTCATAAAAAAGCCTCCCGGCGCCAATGACAGGATTCCAAATTTCCAATTGAACGACGTCCAGTTCGATAGCGTAACGAATGCCCTTGTATTCGAACTCATAATAGGTTTCGACTTCGAAGTTGACATATTCATCGGCATAGAGGTCGTAAAAAACCTCATGGTCATATTGCACCCAACCATTCGATAAATGCAGCGGGGTTATTCCTTCGTCAAGGAGTTCTTCCATCAAAGCGGAATACTCATCCATCGGCATGGAATACGGAGAATTGCTGAAGGGCTGATAGATGATTCTGAAGAAACTGACCGGTTCATTGTCTGTTTTTTCCTTCAATTCACCGATTTTGACCATGTTTGCGCCGTTACTGCCCTTGCTGTCCGCAATCCGGTAGTTGCCGGCGCCTTCAATATCAAACGTGACAATGTAGTAACTGCCGCCAACTTTGTAGGCGACCTCAAGCGTGCCGCGAATGTCATCGGTAATATGGATATACCAGGCGTTCAGGGTCTTATTATCTGCGATGAAAGAAAAATTGTTGAAAACCGTGGTACTGTTGTTTGCGGTGATTTCCCTGCCGTCAAAGCTGTCATAGCCATTCTTGTCAGTAGCGATAACTGTTCCGCTGACAAAACCGGCCGAATCCGCTAAGGCGGGAACCGAGAGTGCGAATACCATTACGAAAACAAGCACAAGGGATAAAAGTTTTCGCTTCATTGTGTTTTGCTCCTTTTCCGGGGTGTTGCCCCATATATTTTTGTGTTTATGTATTAACGCGTTGCGCAGCATTCATCAAAAATACGCATAACATCCTCCAAAAAATACTATAACACAAAAGTGTAAAGATTGCTATTTGTCAAACAATCATTCAATATCATGATAAAATAGACTATGGAAAGTAACGATCAGGCAAAAGTCAGCCAGAATCATTAACGACAGGCTTTTGGTTCCCCTGCACTTTATAGCGAAAGCGTTATGAAGACAGTATAATAAGGACATTCACTATAATACGATCCGATCCTCATAAGAACTGCCCTTCCGAATGTCATGTACCCCGCTATGGCTGACGTTGTTCAACGCCAAAACAGAAGAAGATTTAGCAAATATCGAAGCATTGGAGGTACCGGAGATGGAACAGGCAATCGGGGCATACCGCACAGTTACCGCAACAGACGAGTTTAAAGAACTGGAGAGGTTGCGTTCACGCGCCCGGCACAACGAAGCGTCTGCTCTTGGTCATGCCCGGCGAGAAGGAATCGCCATTGGTGCTGAACAAGAACGTGAAAAATGGCAAGCGGAGCAAGAAAAATGGCAAGCGGAGCAAGAAAAATGGCATGCAGAGCAAGACAAATGGCATGCGGAGCAAGAAAAATGGCAGGAGACAGTTGCAGAAAAAGAAGCAGAAATCGCAGCACTAAAAGCGCAGCCGAATAAAAAAGAAACATTGTAGCCATCCTGAGAAGCGGAGGATTTAAAAAATATCGAAGCATTAGAGGCGCCGGAGAGGGAACAGGCACAGTTTTTTCCGTGTTAATATTGACTGCATAAATTCGCAGTATCTAAAAAGAGGCCATCCCTATCCGGACAGCCTCTTTTTTACTCTACCGATACACAGGTGTTTCACGTATGCTTATATTCATCGCTGATTTTCAATCAACGATAAGGATTAGGGATTACATTTCAGCAGGATCTTAGGATAAACGGAAGTGTTGAACACGTCGATGGCTTCCATGGCGTCGTCCAGATTATATACCTTGCCGATGATTTTGTCTGTCTGCATGCGGGGAATCAGATCCAGCGCCCGGGGGCCCGTATTCCAATGGGTGAACACAAAGCGGATCCCGGCTTCCTTCAGATACAGGGTGTGCAGATTGATGGGATGCTCGAATGTAGGCGGGAATACCGCGAAAAAGGCTACCGTTCCCGCCCTGGCCAGCAGATCCAGGCAAGGCTGGACGGTAACCGGCACGCCGGAGACTTCGTAAATCTTGTCGTAACCGTAGCCGTCTGTGATTTCCCGGCCGCGGGCGATCAGATCTTCCTTGCTGGGGTCGATGACATACTGCGCGCCCATAGCCAAAGCGAGCGCCCGCTTCTCCGGCACCGGATCGGAAACGGTGACTTTCACAGCGCCGGACTTAATCACCATATCCAACATGATGGAGCCTATGGCGCCAACCCCGGACACCAGGACGGAGTCGCCGTTGTGGATGGGGGAAAGGTCAAAACAGCGGAGTATGCAGCCCAAAGGTTCGGTGATCGCGTAAGGCATAATGTCGGCGTCGTCGGGGATTTTCTGGCAGCCGCCTACGCCGGTGACGCGATACTGGCCAAAGGTTCCCCCGCCGCCCGGCGCCATACGCATATTCAAACAGTTGGGAAGGCCCCTCTTACAATTGATGCAAACCCCGCATCGGTTGCCGCCGGTCATGGCTACTTTGTCGCCGACTTTCAGCCCGCTATTCTCCGTGTCCGGACCCATTTCGACAATGACGCCGCAGCCTTCATGCCCCATCGCCCGGGGCTCTGTCCAAACCACGTTCATNACGCCCATGGATACCTGATGGAAGTCCGTCGCGCAAAGGGCNGCGTATTCCATCTTAATCTTTGCCGTGCCGGGCTGTACTTNCGGTATCGGTACGTCGTGNAACANTTCTATCTTTTTCGGTTCTGTCCACCATACTGCTTTCATTGTATCCGCCATGTTATCCAGTCCTCCTTTTATACAGCTTTTCATCATCTTATACTATAGATAAATAAGGAATTTTACAATACAGTTGTCAAGAAAATGTGATATGATTTGTGAGCAGTTACAAGTAGCTTGAATTAAAGACCCGTGACCTCGAGTCGCATGTTAGGACAGGACCGGGTTGACCTTGTGATGAGAAAGAGGAGGTATTTCCATGTCGAAAGTTGCTTTGGTTCGTTGTGAAAGCTATGACTGCGCCGAGGTGAAGGCTGCGGTGCAAAGAGGGATTGATCTTTTGGGGGGAGCGGGCGCATTTGTTCAATCCGGTGAAACGATCCTGCTCAAGCCAAATTGGATCATGGCTGTGCCTCCGGAACGCTGCGCCACAACCCATCCCGCTGTTTTTCAAGCGGTTTGTGAGATACTGCAGTCCGCCGGCGCTCAATTGAGCTACGGAGACTCGCCCGGGCGGGGTACGACAGAGGAGGAAGCCCTGGAAGCCGCCAGGGCAACCGGCTTTTTGGATGTCGCCGCAGCGCTGGATATCCCCCTGGCGGATTTTATACAGGGACGGACAATCCAAACGGCCGCTCGGGAATTCTATATTGCCAATGGCGCCCTGGATTGCGACGGCATCGTCAGCCTCCCCAAGCTGAAGACCCAGGGATTTCTCAAGCTTACGGGCGCCGTCAAAAACCAGTTCGGCTGCATCCCCGGCAGGCGAAAAGGCGCCTACCATCAAGAACTGCAAAGGCCGGCGGATTTCGCCCGTATGCTCATTGATTTGAATATGTTCCTTAAACCCAGGCTTTACATCATGGATGGGATTATAGCCATGGAAGGGAACGGCCCGATGAACGGCGACCCCAAGAAGATGAATCTGCTGCTGTTGTCGTCCGACCCGGTCGCGCTGGACGCCACTGTATGCCGTATTGTGGATGTAGAGCCGGCGTATTCCTATACCGTTTCTCTTGGCATGCAGGCGGGGCACGGCACGTATGTGAGCGAAGAGATTACGCTGCTGGGGGACGCCCTGGAAAGCTTCGTCGCTTACGACTTCAAGATCAACCGCAATCCGATCAGCAATGTTCGCGGCGCCGGGGTATTCTCCCGCGATAACGACGCGGGCGTACCCAAGCCCTATATCGTCGAGGAGAATTGCCGGCGCTGCGGCGTATGCATCGACATGTGCCCGGTCTCGCCGAAAGCCCTGGGCTGGCGGGACAATGACCAGACGCAAGCGCCGGCCTATGACTACAGCCGCTGTATCCGCTGTTTCTGCTGCCAGGAGTTATGCCCTCACGGCGCCGTTTTCATCAGAGAGCCGCAGGAATAGGCGCAGTTAGCCGCTTGGATTATGGGCGCAGCTTATCTTACAGNTCCGCCAGATCCGCGTTNCANTTGACGATGACCTTAGGATATTTCCCCGACATATGCATGGCAAAGGCTTCTACGATCTGATCGAGGGGGTAGCATGCTTGCACGAAAGGATCCAGATCCAGGCGCTCAAGAAGCTGGACGGCACGGGGGAAGGTATGCGGCGAAAGGAAAAGGCCGGTAAGGGTCAGATCCTTGCGATACATATATTCCAGCATGTTCAGCGGCATCTCGTAGCCGGTGGGGTACATCGCGCCATAGCAAATGGTACCGCCCCTTGCCGCAGCGTCCAGGAGCGGCCTGCAGGCTGCTGCCGCGCCGGATACGTCGACGATGGCGTCGAAGCCCAGGCCCTCGGTAATGCGCATGGCTTCTTCCACTACATTCTGGTTAACCGGGTCGATGACATACTTGGCGCCGAAACGCAGGGCGAGTTCTCTGCGGTCGGCAATGGGCTCGATCATGGTAAGCGCCGTAGCGCCTTGCAGCTTCAGCACCTGCAGCGCCAGTTGGCCAATGGGTCCGCCGCCGGATACCGCCATCCTTGCGCCGATATAGTTATGTACCTTGTCGCCTGCCCGGACCGCGATGGATACCGGTTCGAGGAGGCAGCCCTTCCGGAGGGAAATATTGTCGGGAAGTTTAAAAACCTGGGACTGGTTCCAAACCATCAGGGGCGCCATGCCCGGGCTTCTTCNNCCNGGGCCCATAAGGCGGGTGCCGATGCAATAGTGCGGCTGCCCCATTTGGCAATAGTAGCACACGCCGCAGGTATGCCGGAAGTTTCCCGCGACCCTGTCGCCGACCTTCAGCCCTTTAATGACCGCCCTTTCGCCCAGGGCCGCGACTGTGCCGGAGACCTCATGACCGATATAGTTGGGAAAGTCCATGCCAAAAGTACCGTCCGAAAGGTGCGGATCGGATCCACAGATCGAGCAATAGGCAACTTTGATCAGTACGTCGTCCGGGCCGACTTCCGGTTCCGGAAAATCAACCAGGCCGACCGCTCCCCGTTTGTCCGGATCCGGATCGTTGAGAAACCCAAATTTAATCGCTGCTCCAACTTTCATTATAATAACCTCCTTCTTGGTCGTGCTCCCGGCGAAACAGCCTGCTCCCCGGAAGCGGATGCAAAACGCCGCTTTTAGACTTATCAAACGACAAGCTTGGGATGAATAGATACTGATAAGGTACTATATCTATGCCGGAATTGTCAAATACCACGAATCCGCCGGCGGCAGCCGCCCCTTTTGTCACAGTCCCTTTGTTTTGTTCATTGATGTGACAAGCGGTTTATGTTATATTTATTCTGTTCTGACGGGACCTGAGAGGGAAAGAATCTACATGGTGGAGAGAAATATGGAACTTGAGCTGTTTGCCGAATACCGCCGAAAAGTCGTCGAGAATTGTTCGAAGGTGATCATTGGGAAAGAGGAAGCCATATTACTTGTCTTAATCTGCTTTGTCTGTTCCGGACATGTGCTGATCGAAGACCTGCCCGGGACCGGAAAGACGATGCTGCTCCGATCCTTTGCCAAAACCATTGGCGGAGACTTTAAAAGGATTCAGTTTACGCCGGACCTTCTCCCTTCGGATCTGACGGGGATTAATTTTTACAACCAAAAACTCGGGGATTTCCAGTTTCGGCCAGGACCGCTGTTTACGAATATTGTGCTGGCGGATGAAATCAACAGGGCGACCCCGCGTACCCAGTCAAGCCTGCTCGAAGCGATGGAGGAACGCCAGATCACGGTTGACGGCGTCACGACTTTGCTCAGCGAGCCGTTTATGGTCATGGCGACCCAGAACCCTTTGGAATCGTATGGCACTTTCCCTTTGCCGGAAGCGCAGATCGACCGCTTCTTTATGCGGCTTTCTCTCGGCTATATGAGCCGCAGCCAGGAGCTTTCGGTCATTGCCAGACCGTCTGTCCTTGATATTGTGGAATCCCTCGAACAGCAGGTCAGCAAAGAAGAGACNGCGTATATCCGAAGCAGCTACCATCAGGTGAAAGTCAGCGCGGACGTTTCCGGTTACATCATGGATATCGTAGAAGCCACCCGCAGGGAGAGCCGCTTTGTCGCAGGGGTATCCACCAGAGGGGCGATCGCTCTGTATCAAGCGAGCCAGGCTTGCGCAGCATTGAACGGCCGGGATTATGCCATCCCGGAAGACCTGCGTTTTGTAGCGCCTCCCATACTTGCCCACCGCTTGAGTATGGGGGCGACAGCAAGAAGCGATACCTATTCGGAGATTCTTGAGAAAATCATCAACAAGGCAAAGGTACCGCTGGAGGATATCTGAGCAAAGATCTATTCCGGTGTTTCGCTACGGAACACCGGGGCGCCGCGCATCGCAGAGGGCAGAATATGACGATTTTTATTTTTGTGCTGATTATCCTGGCATACTTCGTTGAAAAATGGTCTCTCGACTACGCGCTGAAAGGCGTTGTATTTCACTACCAGCCTTCGCTGGTTTTAGCGGCGCCCGACGAAGAGTTTGCGATACTCTCCAGCTTATCCAATCACAGCTTTCGTTTCATTCCCTTTATCAGAGTCGAGGAATATCTGCCTTTTGGCCTGGTGGTGCACGACCATAGCGTTCAAACAGCGGCAGGCTCCTCGGAATACAATAAACTGTCCTATACCACNTATATGATGCCCTGCGCCGGACTCCGGCGCAGGGTTATGGCGTCTATACCCGATAGGGGCAGGTATATCTTTCCCGGCGCGCATTTAAGCGGCGGAGATTTTCTTGGCTTAAACGAAGAAAGGCAGCGGGTCTCTTTATTTGCTGAAGTCGTGATCTATCCGAGGGAAAGCGAAAACCGCAAACTGGAGGACGTCATGGGCGGCTTCCTGGGGGATTTCAGTGTTCGCCGCTTCATTATGGAAGACCCGGTGCTCACCGCGGGATTCAGGGCGTATACGGGAAGGGAGCCCATGAAAGCCATNTCCTGGCCGCAAAGCGCCCGCATGGCGGAGATNATGGTGAAGCAATATGANTATACGACAGAAGCTTCCGCNACCGTGCTGTTGAACGTAGAATGCGCGGANGAGGACAAGGAGCAGCGGATCGAGACGTGCTACCGCTTGACCCGGACGGTTTGCAGGATTCTGGAAGAACGAAAAATAAAGTATGATTTTTATACCAACGCTACGACTTCCGGCGCGATTGCCGATTGGGCGTATATAGGCGAAGGCTTGGGAGAAAAACACTATTTTACAATAATGGAAGGGCTTGGGCGGGCTTCCTACCGGTTTACGGAGCCTTTTTCCGCTATGGTCAAGCGAATGAAATCCCGGGGCGTCAAAGCCTTAATTGTCATTACGCCTACGGACAGGGAGCGGATCATGACGCAGTTAAGCCGGGAAAACGCCATGCAGGCGCTGATCCTTCCGGCGGAGGAGGCTGTATCGTGACGCTTTTGTTCAGCCTGAAACTCGTTTGCGACCTTTGTTATTATTTTGCGATAGCCAGTTTCTTTTCTTTCTATTTTGGAGGCAGCCCGCTGATCGTAACGCTGCTTCTGTTTGCGCTTTGTATCTATGCCTCTGCCCGGCTTGTCGCCAGGGGGAAGCTACTGCGTTTCCTGCCCCTGGCCTTTCTGCCGCTTTGCTTTTTCTACCGGCCGGCGCCGGCGAACGCGCTGGTCCTCTTGCCGGCTATGGTCTACGTGGCGGTTAGCATCTATCGTCTGGACAGTATACCGCTCATGTTCAGTTACAGCGAAAACTTCCTGTTTTTTCTCAGGACCTATCTTCCTTTGATGGTCCTGGCGCTGCTTATGGGGGGAAAGGCAGGGCTGGAGCCTGCTTCCCTATCCTTTGCCTTTGTTTTCTTAACGGCGTCGATGCTGCTCATGCATATGCTGCGGCATAATCCGGAGACCCTGTCTCAGGCGCGCTTCCAATGCATGACCGCCATTCAGGCAGTCGCCGTCATTCTTTCGGGCGTCTTATTCAGCAGCAGGGCTTTTTTCAGCTTCTGCGGATGGGTACTGCGTACTATGTATTTTGGTATCATTGCGCCTATACTGGTTTTGCTGATCAGGGCGATCCTATTTGTCCTGACGCCCCTGCTGCTTTTGCTCGAGCGTTTACCGCAGCTGGGCGGAGATAGGGAGGAAACGGAGATCCTGACCGACATGGGCTTGTTTGAGGATGAGCTTGCGGACTTGCCTGCCGGCAGGTATGATCTGCTCAAAGCCTTTTTGTATCTGGCGATTATTGCCCTGGTCCTTTATCTGGTCTATCAGTTATTTAAAAAGTTGTCGAACTATGGCGGGGAAAGCGCCGACCAGACGGGGGCCGGGATGCAGCGCTATGTTCTGCCTGCGGATCAGCAGCCCGAGGAACGGGGAAAAGCGGTCCGTCATCCGGTACGGGCGGTATACCGCAATTATCTTATCCAGTGCCGGAAAAAAGGAATACAAAAGGAGAACCATATGACCAGCGCCGACTTCGAGAGGCTGACCAGGGCCCATTTTCAGAATCCGGAGGCTGCCGACGCTTTTCGCTCGATATACATCCGGGCAAGATATGGCGAAAAGGATACAGACAGGATAGAAATCAATAGAATGAAGGCGATACTTGCGGAATTCGAACTTGCAAAAGCGCCGGGGAAAAGATAGTATAGGTAAAAAGAAGTACTGCATAGTGAGAGATAGAGTATGTATAATCCCAGACACAGCAGAGTGGCCTCGCAGGGAAGACTGGGTTATTTTCTTAGTGCTGTAGCGATTTTTGCTGTTGATCAGATCAGCAAAGACGCGGTGTTGTCCATGATGCGGCTGGGGGAGAGCATCCCCGTGATTCCCGGTTTTTTTTACCTGACCTTTATCATGAACAGCGGCGCTTCTTTCGGGATGATGTCCGGCTACAATACGCTCTTCATCGTGGTAAGCGTTTTGGCCATAACTTTTCTTTGCTGGGCAGCTTTTTTCCTGAAAGGCATGAGCAGGATCATCCGGATCCTTCTCGGGGTGATAAGCGGCGGCGCGTTGGGAAACCTGGCGGATCGTATACAGCATGACGCGGTTGTCGATTTTCTCGACTTTCGCGGGATATGGAGTTTTATCTTCAATGCCGCGGATGTCGCGGTAGTATGCGGCGGGACGCTGCTGGCCCTTTTCGTGTTGTATGAGGAGTGGAGAGGCAGGAGAAAGGATCCGAAGCATCTTGCGGAAGATTGAAAAAGCGGCGGAGGCATGAAACAGAGATAATGCGGCGAACAGAAATCCCGGGGCGTGAGCGGATGGCAGCGGAACAGGCCGACCCGGAGGGGCCGGGGCAGCGTCTGGCCCTCGTTGTCGATACGCAAGGGGAAGGGCAGCGGGCGGACGTCTATCTGGCCGCTATGCTTCCCGCTTTAAGCAGAAGCCGGATACAGGAGCTGATCAGGAATAACCAAATCCTGCTGAACGGTCAGAGCGTCAAAAGCGGCAGAAGGCTGGAGGAGGGGGACCGTTTGGATTGCACGATTCCCGCTCCGGTACATATGCGGATCGAACCCTGCCCTATGGATCTGGCTATCCTATATGAAGATTCTTCTCTACTGATCGTCAACAAACCCAAAGGGCTGGTCGTCCATCCGGCGCCCGGCAGCGGGGACAGGACGCTGGTGCATGGATTGCTTGCGCATTGCAGCGACTTATCCGGTATCAACGGCGTCTTGCGGCCCGGTATCGTGCACAGGTTGGATAAAGATACCTCCGGACTTTTGGTCGTAGCCAAAAATGATGAAGCCCATCGCTTTTTGGCGAAGCAGATCCAGGACGGAACCATGGAAAGGCTCTATATCGCCGTTGTCTGGGGCGTCGTCAGCGAACCCGCGGGAAGGGTCGACGCGCCCATAGGCCGGGACCCGAAAGACCGCCAGAAGATGGCGGCTGTCGCGGGGGGAAAAGAAGCAAGTACTTCCTATACCGTACTGGACAGGCTCGCGGACAAAACCGTTCTGCAATGCGAATTGCATACCGGGCGTACCCACCAGATCCGGGTACATATGAAACTTCTGGGACATCCGGTGGCGGGAGACCCGAAGTACGGTTTGCGAAAGGACGGCTCCCCCTTGCAGGGACAAGCGCTTCACGCGTGGCGGCTTTCCCTGTGTCACCCGGAAAGTAAGGAAAGGATGCGCTTCTTTGCCCCGCCTCCGGAAGCATTTTCCAAGTTCCTCGAAGAGGAAGGGGCGGTAAATACCTTAGCGGTTCTGCGGCGTGAGGGTTGCTGCGAGTGATAAAAGGACGGGGTGCATGGACACAGAGAAACAAAAAGCCTTTATTATTCGATTTGCGTACTGGTTAATCGTTGCCGGTATCGCTTACTGTTTCCTCAAATATCTGATGCCGGTTANCCNTTGCNGATGTATCGCTTNCNGTTCCCTCA
>JGI24702J35022_10002305_pt1 | contig 11701 bp, 11 predicted proteins | sample TergutTh196P4_FD_35022 | JGI IMG/M metagenome (IMG submission 35022)
GTTTGGGATCGGGAAAAGCCTGCGGGTGCATTGTCGCCACGTGATCAGGCTGAATTCTTCAAAATTTTTTAATACATACTAACTGTTGGCAGCTTTCAACGTTTGCTCCACCATATCCATGGCGGATTCCGCCCCGGCGCTCATGCCGCACAGGCTGCGCACGGCCAGCATCAGCATGTCGAATTGCAGCACCATTTCCGTATTGCCGTTGTGGATGACGCAACGATCGCCCAGCACGGACAGGCGATAGGCCCGGCGTTGGCGTTCTTCCCCGGAATGGTTGACCAGATAATAAATATGTTCATTCGTGTCCGTGACATACAGCTTCTGCCGGGTCAGCGCTCCACTCTCGTCGTCATACCAGGAGCATTCGGCAAAAAGACGACCCCGGAAAAAGATATCCGGACCATTGTCATGCGTGAGGCAGACATCTTCCATATTTTTGCGTCCAGTTCCGGCCATTACGCTCTCCTCCCGTTGCACATCAGCGTATGCATTAGTCTAGTAATTTCAGTTGCATGGGGCTGATTTTTTCCTTTGTTCGTTGTAGCGGCAACGGCGAAGCAGACCCCGTTGGAGGCAGAGGAACTTCGCCGTTGCCGAAGAGATCGGATCCGCCGCGCGCCGTCCAAAACGCCTGCAAATCCGTGCGGGAAATGCGGTATTCCCTGCCGAGCCGTGCCGCGTGTAATGCCTTGCTTTTTATTGCGCGCCGCAATGTTTCGGCATGGCAACTCAAAAGGGCGGCTGCCTCCGCCAGAGTGAACGTCGTCTTGGTCATCCACATCCCGCCTTGACAAGCTATTGTCACTTTAATCAACTCTTGTCAACATGTGTAAACTAAAAACAATTCTAGACAATTTTAAGAAATAAGAATTAACTCTAACTTGGTCTAAACAATTAAATTTGATTATTAATGATATATATATTAGAATCTCTACTTGCAACAACAGCCAAGTCAGCTGGTCTTCACCTTACGGGCGCTTCCTGATAGGCTGGGGCCATCGGCATGCGGGAAACAGCATGCTCTTGATGAGGAGTGGCGTATGAAGGTTATCATCTTGTGCGGCGGCAAGGGTACCCGCTTGCGTGAAGAAACGGAATTCAAGCCGAAACCGATGGTGGAAATCGGCGGGCGCCCGATAATCTGGCATATCATGGCGCGCTATGCCCGTTTCGGCTTTACAGATTTTGTGTTGCCCCTCGGTTACAAGGGCGAGGCAATCAAACGCTATTTCCACGATTATAAGCTTCGCAATACGGATTTCACCGTGGATCTGCGCACTGGCGGCTGTATTTTGCATGAAGGCGCGGCGGAAACGGACTGGCGGGTCACCCTGTGCGATACGGGGCAGGAGACGCTCAAAGGCGGGCGCATCAAGCGTGTTGCCCGGCATATCGATTCCGAACGCTTCATGGTGACCTACGGCGACGGTGTAGCGGATATCGACATCAATAAGCTGCTGGCTTTTCACATGCAGTCAGGCACGATGGGCACCTTTACCGGCGTGCGCATGCCGTCGCGTTTCGGAACCGTAAGAACCGACGATCAGGGCAACATTCTTTCCTGGGAAGAAAAGCCCGTACTGAACGAGTATATCAACTGCGGTTTTTTTGTTTTCAAACGGGACTTTCTTGCCTACCTGAGCGAAGACGAACGCTGTGACCTGGAAAAAGAGCCTCTGGAACGTCTGGCCAAGGAAGGGCAGCTTTCCATGTACCCTCATGACGGCCAGTGGCAGTGCATGGATACCTTGCGTGATTCCCAGACGCTGAACGCCATGTGGGATACGGGGAACGCCTTTTGGATCTAGGGGTGGCGCACGCGACAATTTTACAGGATATTCCAATGTTTACAAATATATACAAGGGCAAACGGGTTTTCATCACCGGGCACACGGGCTTCAAAGGGTCGTGGCTGACGGCCTGGCTCATGCATCTTGGCGCGGAGCTTGCGGGTTTTGCGGATCGCGTGCCGACCAGTCCGTCAAATTTCGAGGCAATGGGCCTTGCAGAGCGGATACATGACCTCCGAGGCGATGTGCGCGATCGCAAAGCGCTTTGCTCCGCAATGCGGGATTTCGCGCCGGACATGGTGTTTCATCTTGCGGCCCAGGCCCTGGTGCGCGCCTCATATCAAGAACCGGCGCTCACCTTCGAAACCAACGCCATGGGCACTCTGAACATTTTGGAAGCGGTGCGCGCTACGCCTTCGGTCAAGGCTGTTGTTTGCATCACGAGCGATAAATGCTACCGCAACGACGAGTGGGTCTGGGGCTACCGCGAGCAAGATCACCTGGGAGGGGAAGACCCCTACAGCGCTTCCAAGGGCTGCGCGGAAATTGTGGCGCATTCGTACTTCAAAACTTTTTTCAAGGATGGCCCGGCTTGCGCGACAACCCGCGCGGGCAATGTCATCGGCGGCGGAGACTGGGCTTTGGACCGCATCGTGCCGGACTGCGCGCGGGCCTGGTCCGTGGGCGACGCGGCGCAGATCCGCAGTCCGCACGCCACCAGGCCCTGGCAGCATGTGCTTGAGCCGCTTTCCGGCTATCTGTGGCTGGGGGCGCGGCTTGTCGGCGAGGCGCAGGGAGTTTTTTCGCTCACGGGTGAGGCATACAACTTCGGTCCTGCAGCGGATGTGAACAATACTGTGGCTGACGTGGTGGACGCGCTGTCCCTGCACTGGCCGGGATTCCGCAGTGAAATGGATCGCGGTGGCGCGCCAGGGATGAAAGAATGCACACTGCTCAAACTGTGCTGCGATAAAGCGCTCGCCTGCCTCGGCTGGAAAGCGGCGCTGAATTTTGAGGAATGTATCCGCTATACGGCAGAGTGGTATCGGGCCTATTATGCTCCGGACAGGCCGGACATGCTGGCCTTTACACTTGGGCAGATCGCCGCCTACACCGTCGCCGCCGAAGCCAGGGGATTGCCGTGGATCAGATGAGCGCGCAAGGATTGGAACTGGATGCGGGCATTATGGGTGTTGCGCTTCAGGAGCTTGCCGTCATTCCGACGGACGGCGGACCGGTGCTGCGCATGCTCAGGCCGGACTGGCCGCTCTTCGCGGGCTTTGGGGAACTGTATTTTTCCGAGGTGCTGCCCGGGGCGGTCAAAGCCTGGAAGCGGCACAGCCTGCAGACGCAACATCTGGCTGTGCCTGTGGGGCGGCTGAAGCTGGCGATCTATGATTCCAGACCGGACTCGGCCAGCTTCGGCCAGACCCGGGAATATATTCTGGGCAGGCCGGACCGGTACCGGCTGTTGCGCATTCCGCCGGGGCTCTGGTACGGTTTTACGGCCATCGGCCCCGAAAAAGCTTTGGTATGCAATTGCGCGGATCTGCCGCATGATCCGGCGGAGTCCTCACGCAAGCCCTGGGATTCGCTTGACATCCCCTACAGTTTTGCCTCTTTGGGGAAAAGAATGTAGCGGCATATTGAGAATATGCGAGTAGTGACTTGATACAAGAAGGAACGCGCCATGAAACATCCTGTCCGATTTTTTGTTCCGGCCCTGTTGCTGGCTGCCCTGTTCGCGCTGTGCGCCTGCGGCCCCAGCAGCACCGTGCGCTTGTTGTACCGTCCGGCGGATGCTCCCCAGATTCCCGTGTCCACGGCGCCGAGCATTTCCGTCGTCCAACTCAAGGATGCCAGATCCAATTCCTATATCGGCGTCCGGCGTGATAACACGCCTTTTATTCCCAACGGCACGGTGCCCGACTGGGTGACCAAGTCGCTTGCGGATGAGCTTACCCGGCAGGGCCTGCGCGTGACCTACGCTCTGACCCTCGAAGCGGCCCGGGTTTCCCAGCCGCAATACATCTTGACGGGCGAACTGCAAGAAGTATGGATACGGGAAAGTTCCAGCACCGATATATCGGCCAGCATCAAAGCCTTTATTTCCGTCACCGGGCACAGGGGTAAGCTGTTCAGCGAAGGCGTGACGTCCTCCCTCAGCAAGCAGGGTTTGCCCGGCGGCGCGGTCGCAGAGGAATTGCTCTTCAACACGGTGCAGGAACTGGTGCAGTCCGTAGCGAACAAGACGCAGCAAGCTATTGCGGCCCAGCGTTAGGGCCTGTTGACGCTATGCTCTTTTGCCCTCCGGTCGCCCTGCTTGTTTTGCTGACGGCTTTTTTGCCTTTGGCATCCCAAGCCGCGCAGTTTGAGGGGAGCGCGGAGCATACTCTGTCTTTTGGTCGCCGTGTGCCGGAAACAGCGGTGCGCCGGATAGCCAGAACAACGGCCTGGCTTGATGCGCTGGCAAAGGCGACGGAAACATTGTCCGCCTCGAGTCTTGTACAGTGGGGCGCCGGAGGAGCATCAGACAGCCAGGCGCTGGTGAGCGCCGTCTTTACGCCCACTATGCACAGCATGTCCAAAGGGCAGCAGGTCTCCGTGCGGGTGCGTCTTGCCACGCCGCAACGCACTGTGGAAGATCGTCTGCGCAAAATGCTGCATGAACGGGAAATGTTGGCGTTGCGCACCGAGATGCTCAATCTGGAGAAGGAAAAGGCCGAAGAAGCGCACAGGTTGATCAAGCAGCCCGTCGCGTTCCGGCGGGCCGCCGCAGGAGGACGCGCCGCACATGAAGCGCGCCTTGTCGTGCTTGCGGAACAGCTCGAAGCATTGTGGCTGCTTGGGATCACGTTGCCGCAACGCGAAGGCGGACGCTGGCGTGATCCCCAGGAGGCGCTGCCCGTCTTGCAGCAGGCAGTGGCCTTGGATCCGGAGTATGCGCCTCTGCAATATCTGCGGGGAGAAATTTTTCTACAGCTTGATCGTCCGCAGGACGCGCTTGCGGACTTCGATAAGGCGCTGGCTTTGAATCCGGAACTTGCGGGCGCGTTGTATGCTCGCGGTCTGGCCTACCTGCGGCTGCAACTGCCGACGCTTGCGGAACGCGACCTCAGTGCGGCGCTGGCGCGCGACGCCTCGCATGCCGCTTGGTGGCGGGCAAGAGGCGCTTTGCGTATGATCCGTAACGAGATCGGCCCCATGTGCGAAGATTTCGCGCAGGCCTGCGCCAGAGGCGACTGCGAAGGACTGGCCCTCGCCCGTGAACGCGGCGTGTGTCTGGCGGAGAAATAGCTCTGTGCATAACGAAGGCGTGTAATTTCGCGAATACGCCCGGCTGCTGTTTTGGGGGCGTGCACGCATTGCTCTTGCGTTTTTGGTATGGCTATGCTTCGTCCGGCGGAGCATCTCCTTCAGCACGCAGTTTTTCTTCCGCATAGGCGAGCAGCTTCTGCGCTTCGATAAAGTCCGGCTTCAGGCGCAAGGCCGCCTGAGCCGCCTTGATGGCTTTTTCCCATTTTTCCCAGTCGACATACAGGCGGCCGATGTTGAAATACAGGCTGGGATCCATGCGCATGTATTCCGAAGCGCGCAGATAGTATTGCTCCGCAATGTCAAAACGATCCAGTTTGCGCAGGGCGATGGCGATGAGATTGTACAGCGGCAGAAGTTCCGGGTCCTTTTCCAGGGCATTTTGGAGATATTCCACCGCTGCAGCATATTGACCTGCTTCAAGCAGTATTTTTCCCATTTCGCCGCGCAAGATCGGATCGTCGGGAAATTCCTGTCCGAGATCAGCAAAGGTTTGCAAGCCTTTTTCCGCTTCCCCGGCCTCAAACAACTGCGCCTTCCCTTGCGCCAGCAGGGCGCGTTTGCGCTCCTCGCGCAGGCGTAGTTGCTCCTGCGCTTCTTCAGCCATCATATCATTCAAGGAGGCAATAAGCTCTTTGAGCTTTTCGTTGAATTCACGTTCCTGCCCAGGCGCATAGGTCAGCTGGAGAGGATATATCTTGCGCACGGTAGCATCATTCGCCAGGTAGGAGGCGGCTTCTTCCAGCAGGTGTTCAAATTCCTGGCGTTCCGTCTTGATGAGCTGGCCTTTGAGCAGGGTGAGCAGAGCGGAGTGTACACCCTGAACAGCGGGTAGAATTTTGTCCTGGCGCAGCAGGGTGCGCACCTGCGAAAGTTGCTGTCTAGCCTTGGTCAATTCCGCGGCCATGCTTGACTCCTCTTGTGCGGAAGCGGGCATCGACGCAGTGCTGTGGCAATGCGAGATTTCTTGACACTACGCAAGTCCGTCAAAAAGTGCAAATACGGATTGCTTGCAGTTAGCGGCGGCGTCCGAGCGAACAGCAAATAGCCAGCAGATTGAGCCCGGCAAAGATGTAAAAGTCGAGGCGCATGCTCGACATAAAGGCCGGGACATTTTCCGGGTGAAGCGGGGCCTGCCCCATAAAGAAGCTTAAGGTAGCGGTGACGATGATCATATTCGCCAGCATGCCTCCGGTACGCACCGCGCCGGTTACGCCCGCCGCCTGTCCCAGATAGCGCGGTCCCGCACTCTCCAGCATGAGCGTGGTGTTGGGAGTGGCAAACAGTCCGAACCCCGCGCCCAGTAAAACCTGCACGCCTATAAGCAGGGTCAGGGGGGTGCCCGCTTCGATCAGCGCGGCCAACGCGATGCCTGCGCAGCAGAGTCCAATCCCCAGCGTACTTACGGGGTTGGTGCCATAGCGGTCAGCGAGGCGGCCGGAGAGCGGCGCGGCAAGCATCTGCACGACGGCCTGCACGGCCAGAAAGAGCCCGGCGTCGCTGACGGAAAGGCCGCGCAGACCCTGCAGATACATGCTGAAATAGAAGCTTATGCCGAAGCTGGAGGCATAGTTGACGAAAGCCGCCAGGGCCGACAGGGAAAAGACGCGGTTTTGCGTAAAAAGCCGCAGTTCCAGAAGCGGGAATGTATTATGCCATTCCAGACGGATATAGCAGATCAGCAGGCAAAGCGCGCCCGCCAGAGCCCAGGGCGCCCACGCGGCATGTTGGAATGAGCTGGCCCCCAGGGTGAGGCACAACATGAAACCGCCGTAACAAAAAAAACCTGGCCAATCAAAAGGTTCTCCCTGGCTCTGCCGCCATTCTTCCCGCAGATTGCGGTGCATGAGCAGCCATGCGGCCACCGCGCTGAGCGAGGTGGCCCAAAACAGCCAGTGCCATCCGAAAGCGCCGGCCAGCAGGCCCGCAAGCGCCGGGCCGCAGGAAATGCCCGCATACACCGCTGCCGCGCTGATCCCCAGTACCGTGCCGCGTTTGTCAACGGGTGCAAGGGTCATCAGAATGGCCAGGCCGCTGGCGTTGAAAAGCGCCGCCCCCAGCCCCTGCACGAAGCGGATGCAGATAAAAATTTCAAAATGCCGGATAAAGCCGAGCGCGGCGGAGCAGAGACAGAAGATGCCCAATCCTGTAAGAAAAAGACGGCGGCGGCCCAAGATGTCGCCGATGCGCCCCGAGCTGAGTTGGGCGATGGCCAGGCTCAGGGTATAGATGGTGCTGATAAGGCTGATCTGCCGCGCGCTCAGGCCGAGATCCCCTCCCAGAATGGGCAGCACGGCGTTTACGCCCGCCAGCATGAAAGGGAGGATGAATTGCGAGGCGCATACGGCGAATAATACCGCGCGCAAAGAGGGAGCAATATCGCGCATGGAAGAGGAGTATACCGCGTATATACGAAGATCAAGCGCCGCGCATAGTTGTCGCGGGAGTGTACGCCGCGTCTTTGCTCATGGCGCTATTCCGACTACGACTGAAATTTTTGTTTTACATTTTTCAGCGTCAATATCACTGATGATACTTGCTCTTTCCATCCATAATTGTGGAAGAAGTAATGACAAGTCGTACAGATTCGTTTGCCGTTGCACTCAGAAAATGCAGTGTATCATCGCATACGAATGTGTACTGAGCGTTTTTATATCTCGTTGGCAGGAGCTGTTGTTGCATTGAGTCATACCCTCTTCCGGCGCTAAAGGGAGTAGGTTAGTTTTTCCGATGTCCGCGTTGCCGGATGTACCAGATAAGGCCCGCAATCACGGCAGCGACCGCCAGGACGTAAAAAGCCATGTGGCTCGCCTCATACATGAAGTGCGCAAACAACCTGCCGAAAAAGAAGCCGCCCCAGGTAAAACTTACGGCCCATACGCCGGCGCCGATGATGTTGAGCGCCAGGAATTTGAGGTGGTGGACTCTGTTGATGCCGAGCATGATGGGGGTGATGTTGCGTACTCCATACACAAAGCGGAAGCCGAGAATCAGGGGAGTTTCGTACTTGCGGATCAGGCGTTCCGCCCGATCCGCATTGCGGGCAAGCCTGGGGAAACGGAACAAGACGTCGCGGCCTTTGTATTTGCCCAGCAGGAACATGAACTGGTCGCTCGTGCAACTGCCGCAGAAGGCGCATATCGCTATGAGTTTGGGATCCATGTACCCCTGCTGCGCCAGTATGCCCGCGATGATGACAACAGTCTCCCCTTCCAGAAAAGTCCAGATAAGGATGGTCCAATACCCGTAATCATGCAGCAGCGCATGAGGATCCAGTCCGAAAAACATATCGCTCCTTTTGTCTTCAGGGCAGCACCTTTGCTATATAGGCGTTTTCCGGCTTCAAATACAAGCGGATTAAACGCTGTACATCCTGCGGCGTAAGGCTGCGGGCTTTTTCTATCTGGTCGCGGCTGAAGCTCAAGGGACGGTCCAGGGCCGCCAGAACGGCCGCTTCGCCGGAACGGGAAGCCAAGCTCTGGCGTTCGCGGTAGTAGTCGGCTTCCATGCGGTTGATGCCCCGCGTCAGGGCTTCGGCGGGCAGGAGTTTTTCGTGCAGGTCATTGAGCACTTTCCGGAAACCCGTTTCGGCCTGGGCGAGCTTGCCGGGTTCAGCGCCAATGTAGAAGGCCATGAACCCCGCTTCCTGCGCCAAACGGGCAAAGGCCGCCACCGTATATGCCAGACCCTGCTTGTCGCGCAACTCGGTAAACAGCGGACCGCTTTGTCCGGAAAGGATGCTTTCCAGCAGCTCCAGGCCGGGGGCGTCGGAATGCACGGCAGGGACGGTTTTGAAAATGAGCATGTAGTGCGCCTGCTGCCTGTCTTGCAGCGTAAGAACAAGCTCGCGCTCCGTTCCCCATGCGGGAGGCTGAACACGCACAGCTTCTGTTGCGGAAAGCGCACGCGATCGGGCGAAGGCGAGCATGGTTTCGCGGTCAAAATCGCCTGCCGCGGCAATAACGCACGGCTGCGTTGCCTGTCTGGTCCAGAAGGCGCGGATGTCGTCAGCGGTAAAAGCCTGTATCTGTTCCGGCATACCGAGTTTTACATAGCCGTAAGGATGGCCGGGGAACAAAAAGGGCGGCAATTTCCGGAAAAGCAGGCTCAGGGGCCTGTCCTCGCTTGAACGGATGGCCGCTGTCTGGTTATTTTTTTCCCGTGTGATTTCTTCCGCGGCAAAGGCGGGGTTTGCCAACACTTCGTTGACGAGCGCAAGAAGGTCGCTGCTGAAGCGTGTGGGAGCGCGGAGTGAGAGGGAAAAAATTTGCTTGTCGGCGGAAGCGGCGAGGTTGGCGGCCCTGTCGGCGAGAAAACGCTCAAGTTCCTGTTTGCCGCGTTTTTGCGTGCCGGTGGTGAGTATCCGGGCGGCAAGGGAGGCCAGACCCTGTTTATCCGGCGCGATCAGGGCGTCGCCGCCGGTCCAGGCTATGTCAACGGCGATATAGGGCAGCGTGGCGTCAGGCAGCAGAATAAGGCGCAGCTGCGGAGTGATCTCAATGGTTTCGACGCCCCTGCTCGTCCGCTCCCCGCCGGTCACGGCTTTGCCGGAAACAGGCCAGGCGCCGGCGAGCATGCCTCGCAGATCAGGTTCTTTGGTCGTATCCGGCAGCAGAACGGCCACAGCCAAGCGTTCGGGGCGCAGCCAGTCGCGTATGGCTTCCTGGATCTGCGGCATTTCGATCTGGCGCAGGAAGGCAAGGATGTTGCCTTCGGCTTCCAGCCCGCCTTGAAAAAATTGGAGCTGTCCCTTCCATGAAGCCAATCCGCTGAGGCTTTCCTTCGTCTTGTGAATGCCGTCCTCAAGATTGAGTTTTGCGGCCGCAAGCTCCTCCGGAGTGAAGCGTTCGGCGTCCAGCGCCGCCAGATCGGCGCAGAATTCCTTCCAGAACGCTTCCAGTTTGTCCGCGTCCAGCTCCACGCCGATGTAGAAAAGCCCCAAGCGCTCAAAGCTCATGTTTCCTGCGCGGATGGCGTGCACCAGCTGCCTTTCATATTTGTATTTGCGGCACAGATAGGCGCCGGGATCACCCGCCAGCAGGTAGGCCAGCACGTCCAGAGTAATGGAGCGCATGTCTTTTTCCGCGGGCACGGGGAGCGCCAGGCCGAGATATGTCTTGTTCCAGGGGCCGCGCTGTAGGGTTACGCTGGGGCCGCGTCCAAGCGCGTCCGCTGCGACGGGCCGGGGGGGAAGCATCGCGGCGGTATTTTGCAGGGTTTCGAACAGGCGCTCGGCTTCTGCCAGCACCTGGGGAGGATCGATGTTGCCGACTACTACCAGCAGCATGCTCTGGGGCTGGTAATAGCGGGCTATATAGGCGTGCATCTGCTGCGGTGTAAAAGACCGGATAGTGTTTTCAAAACCGATGATGGGATGCGCGTAGGGCGTGCCTTTGAGCGTTTCGGCCAGCAGGATGTCAAAAATCCGGGAGGACGGGCTGTCTTTGCCGCGCTGCAGTTCGGCAACGACCACGTCTTTTTCCAAGGTCAGCGCCTGGGGGTCAAGGGTGGCGTTAAAAGCCATATCTTTGACCACGTCCAGAGAAAGCTTCCAGTGTGCGGCGGGCATGTCGGCGAGGTAGACGGTATTATCGAAACTGGTGTAAGCGTTCAGATAGCCGCCCACAGCCTCCACGTCGCGGGCTGCCGCGCCTGCGGGGCGGGCGCTTGTGCCCTTGAAAACCATGTGTTCCAGCAGGTGGCTGATGCCTTCTTCCCCTTTGCCTTCAAAGGCGGCCCCGGCGTGTACATAGAGGCGGGTGGACACCAGGGGGAAGCGATCATCCTTGATGACGAGCACGGCAAGGCCGTTGGCGAGGCGGGTCAGTTCGGCCGCCTGGGCCGGAAGGGTGAACATGGCGACTCCGAGGATGAGGCTGAGCAGGACACGAAACATAAAAATTCCTTAAATAACATGGATGGTTGTCGGTATGATCGGTACCGGCCTTACGCCGCTCCGTGCGTGTGGATAGTATACGCGGTGGCGTGTTTACGCAAGTTCCGAAAGGCGCTGCAAGCCTGGAAGGGAAGAGCTGATGCGCAACACGCCGGGACGAAGCGTTTTGCAGGCTTGAGCCAGGCCCCTTATTTGGGGTATCAGCGCATATACTAAAGAATCTGGTTTCCCCATCCACCCCGTATAGCCGGAGGGCATACAATATGCGCATCGTCGACATCCGTGAAAAGACCGTGTCCATGGCCTCCTCCATTGCCAACGCCTACATCAATTTTTCCAAAATGACCTGTTCCACTGTGGCCGTCATCACTGATGTCATCCGTGACGGCAAGCCTGTCGTCGGTTTCGGCTTTAACTCCAACGGTCGCTATGCCCAAGGTTCGCTCATGCGGGAACGCTTCATCCCGCGGATCATGGAAGCTGACCCCAAAAGCCTGATCGACAAAGCACGCGACAACCTTGACCCCTTCGCCGTCTGGAGCGCCATGTTCACGAACGAGAAGCCCGGCGGGCACGGCGATCGCTCCGTGGCCATAGGCACCATTGACATGGCCATATGGGATGCGGTGGCCAAAATAGAGGACAAGCCTCTGTACCGTCTGTTGGCCGACCGCTACCGAGGGGGCAAAGCCGA
>JGI24702J35022_10002306_pt1 | contig 11688 bp, 4 predicted proteins | sample TergutTh196P4_FD_35022 | JGI IMG/M metagenome (IMG submission 35022)
ATCCAAAAAAAATCCACAGGATTTTATCACCTCTTCGAATTTAAAGCAGAACCATCTGTGGTTGCTGAATTTGAATTGCAGTACCGCCGCGATGAAAGAGTAATGCGTTTCCTAACCGTTTCGCTCGACAAAGATGCCATTGCTTATGCAGAAAAAAGACGCACGCACGGTTTCGGTCAAAAGAAAGAAACCAAACCGGAAGTTACTTTTGATGCGAAACCCGAACTTCGACACGAGCCAAAATTTGCTCCGATTGAAGATCCCATTGAAGACCCTATTGAAGAACAATTTGAAGAACAATTTGAAGAACAATTGGAAATACCAAGTGAAGAGCAAATGTTTGAACCTAATATAGATAACGAAATAAAGGAGGACTAAATCATGGCACAAAACGATATTAAATACTTGACACCCATAGCGGTGGACTTTAAAACAAAAAAATATTGTCGCTTTAAAAAAAGCGGTATCAAATACATCGATTATAAAGACGGTGAATTTTTAAAGAGATTTGTAAACGAACANGGCAGAATTTTACCGAGACGTTTAACAGGAACCTCATTAAAATTTCAAAAGAAAGTAGCCCAGGCAGTTAAACGTGCTCGCCACCTTGCCTTGCTTCCTTTCGTAGCCGATAACTTAAAAACTAACCAATAAGGAGGGCAATATTATGGAAGTTATATTAAAACAAGATATAGAAAAATTGGGATACGCCGATGAACTTGTAAAAGTAAAAGACGGATACGCAAGAAACTATTTGCTCCCACAAGGATTTGCCATTTTGGCAACCCCATCCAATAAAAAAATGTTAGCCGAAACCATTAAACAACGCGCTTATAAAGCAGAAAAAATTCGTAAAGAAGCAGAATTTTTAGCCGGAAAAATGGATGGCTTAACTTTAAAAATTGCTCAAAAAGCATCCGAAAAAGGAACTATTTTCGGTTCGGTAAATACTATCGCAGTTGCACAAGCATTGAAAGAACAACACGATATTGAAGTGGACCGCAAAAAAATTATCCTTCCAGAGGCTCATATTAAAGAGTTAGGAAATTACACCGCTCAAATCAATATTCATAAAGAAGTAAAAGTTACCGTTAATTTAGAGGTAATTGCAGAATAATTTAAAAAACCGCCACGAAGGCGGTTTTTTTTTAATTAAACAGTGCCTCTATTTCTGCTTCATATTTTTTGCAGAGGAAATTTCTCTTTATTTTAAGGGTTGGGGTCAACTCTCCGTTCTCTACCGTCCACGAATAACCAATAATTTTGAAACGTTTTATCTGCTCCGATTCTCCGAAAAACTTGTTGTATCTGTCCACAATTCTTTTAAAACGCGCCAACACTTGCGGATGGCTAATCATCTCTTCATTAGTAGTATAAGAGATTCCTTCGCGAGTGCACCAAGAGCGCATATCGCTAAACTCCGGAACTATCAGTGCTGCGGCAAACTTTTTGTTTTCCCCAACCACCATAATAGTGTCAATCATAGGATGTTCCGAAAATTTGTTTTCTAAAATCGTGGGCACAATATATTTTCCGAATGCAGTTTTAAACATCTCTTTTTTTCTTCCGGTTATTCTCACCTGTCCTTCTACTTCAATCTGCCCTAAATCTCCGGTATGAAACCAGCCTTCTTCATCAATCACTTCTGCCGACATTTCGGGGGCTTTGTAATAACCTTTCATCAAACAGTGTCCTCTCGTGAGAATTTCGCCATCTTCTGCAATTTTCATTTCAATGCCCGGCAACGGAGGTCCAACCGTGCCAATCTTTATTCCGTTTTTAAAGAAGTTGCTTACTGCAATTACAGGCGATGTTTCGGTTAATCCATATCCTTCAAGAATGGTTACATTCATAGCAAAAAATATCTTTGCAATTTTAGGTTGTAAGGCTGCCCCACCGGAAACAATTACATAAAAACGTCCACCCAAAGCCTCTTTCCATTTATTGAGAACCAATTTTCTTGCAATTTTCAACTTCAATTGATACCATTTTGATTGTCCTTCCAATTCAAAATCTAATGCTACTTTGTTTGCCCAAAAGAAAATATTTTTCTTTATCCTTTTTTGTTTGTAGCCAACGGAAAGAATTTTATCGTAGAATTTTTCCAACAAACGCGGAACGGAAGTAAAAATATCGGGACGAATCTCTTTCAGGTTATCGGCAATGGTTGCCATACTTTCTGCGTAATAGATAGAAACACCCACATAATGCCAGGCATAAATCATCATTCTTTCATACACATGGCAAAGCGGCATATAACTCAAACAACGGCTGTCAGATTTTACCGGAATGATTGGGGTAATTCCTTTGGCGTTGTTCAGAAGGTTTGCGTGGGTAAGCATGGCACCTTTGGGGTTTCCGGTGGTTCCAGAAGTATAAATCAGCGTTGCAACATCATCTGTGGTAACAGAATCTTTGATCTCTTGTAGCAGTTTTGGGTTCTGATAAGTGGTTCCCAATTCAATAATTTCGTTCAAATGTTTATAACCTCTCAAATTTCGAAATGTATAGACATTATCAGATAAACTTGGAATGCTGTTGAGCACATTTTCTATTTTTCTAAGCAGTTCCCAGCCGGCAACAAAGACCATCTTCACATCGGCGTGATTTAATATATATTGATAATCAGATTCGCTGATAGTGGGATATATGGAAACATGAATCGCTCCGATTTGATGAATTGCCATATCCAAGAAGTTCCATTCGGGTCGGTTGTTGCTGATGGATGCAATTCTATCTCCTTTTTTGACACCGAGATGTAATAATCCGTAGGCAATCTGTTCCGCTTTTTGAATATATTGCGCTGTGCTGTAGTGCACCCAAACGCCGTTTTCTTTGCCACAAACGGCATCCTCTTTGGGAAAATTGTTTAATTGATGAGGTAATAAGTCGAAAATTCTAGTTACTTGCATGGTTTAATAATTTGCGCGAAAATATAAAAAAAAAGGCTGCCTTTTTGAGACAGCCTTTATAAGATAATTATTGTTTATCTATTAATTACCAATTTGCTTGTAAGCACATCTTTATCTGTTGTGATGTACATAATATAGATGCCTGCCGGTAATTCGGGTAGTTTAATATCAATGTCTTCACCCTTTTGAACATTTACATTTTGATTCAGTAGAGAAACACCATTGGTACTCACAACGCGCACTTGGGCAGCTCCTTCTACGTTATCAAATTTCAACTGAACATTATCTTTGGCAGGATTAGGATATAAAGTAACAGATGGGGCTGTTCCTACCGAGGTTGGGATAGACTTTGCAATACCGTCTCCCACTTCAATAATCATGGTTCTTCTTGCTAATGGTACATTAGTGTAACCGGAAGCATAGAAATTACGCCCACCAATAATATTATTCATACCACATTGAATACCTGACCATTCTTGTCCAAACAAACCACCATTTGATGCATAGTGTGTTACCAATTCATAATCAATAGTATAGATACCTGGTGTGGTAAATCCTGAAATCTTTACTTCAATCTCTCTTTGTCTGATGAAAGTGAGTCTAAAGTAGCTGTAAGGATTTACTCCATAATAGAATCCGGCAGTATTATTGTTGGCTTGATAGGGATAGTAGGTCTCATTACCAATGTGGTTATAGTAAATTTTTGTTACACCGCCCGATGCAGAACAATCTTCTACCGGAGTTGTGTAATACTGATAACCTCCAATTTGCGGATCAGCATATAAATAATTATTAAATGGAAGCGGTTTCACTTTGGGAGAAGCAGAATCTGCTTGATAGTAATATACATAATCCACAGATAATCTGGTTGGTAAATCTGTATTACATACATCTTCAATGTAGAAATAGTGGATAAATTCTTCATTCAAATTAGGCACATACATATAGTTATCTAATTTATCATGAAGAGGTTCTTTTTCTGAAATTGGGTATGCGTAAATCATAGGAAGATTTCCGTGATTAATAGTATTGGAAAAGTCGGTAGTATAACTACAACCATTCGCATCTACAGCGGTAGCCTTGAAATTAATCTTAGCAACTGTGCCCGTATAGGTGAAGTCATAAGGAATGTTTACAGCTGGATCAGTAATTTCTGTGTATAAATCTTCTATTTCATCACCATTATCTGCATTGTAACCTTGAATGGTAACTGTTACAGGATAGGTAGATGTTACGATAACTCTAATTTCATCTATTGTACAATCATCTTTCGTTGCTACAATTGAAACTTCAGCAATTGGAGAATTAATAATTTCGTACGCAATAGAATCTGTACAACCATTGGCATCAGTAACTATTACATAGTATTCGCCAGCAGTAAGACCGGTAACAGTAGCAGTAGTTGCGCCGTTGCTCCACAAATATTCATAATAATTATCTTCTTCTTCGTCATCAATAAACGGAGTGCCATCGTGGGCAACAACTGTTAATATACCATTGGTGGTTTCATAACAAATTTCTGTAACTGACTCTTCAAGATCAAATTCTGCCCATAGTTCAGTAGGTTGTGTAATGGTAATAGCACCGGTAGCTAAACATCCATTGGCATCTTTAAAACCAATTTGATACGGTTGAGTATTGGCAGGTAGATTCACTATCAGTTCATCGCCTTCCATTTCAACATAATCATCTTCGTCTTCATCAAAATAGAAATATGGAGTAGTACCGCCTGTAAGTGTAAAGGTTACTTCGGCTTCATCGCCAAAACACATAATTTCACTTGTAATTTCGGGAGTGGCATCAAAATGATCCGGTTCTTCTAATGTTAAAGTATCGAGTGCATAACAGCCATTGCCATCCACTACGCGAACAAGATAATGTCCGGCAGGTAAAGTAAAGTCTTCAACGTCTGCAACAACAGTCCAATCTTCAGCATCATAATCTTCATATTCATTATCTTCTTCATATACAGCGTAAGATACAGTATAATNTAAAACACCACCTTGTATCTCAACAGTTACTTTGCCTTGACCNTCATTGCATTGAATTTCATCTCCTTCATCAACAAATGCTTCNATTTCTAATAAATCGGGTTGAGAAATGGTATCTCTGATAATATACGAACAATTATGATCATCTAAAATAGTAATAGTGAAAGGTCCGACAGGTACGGTAACAGAATTTCCTGTTGTAGGGCTATAAGAATTTCCATTATAGGTATAAGGAGGAGTGCCACCACTAATATTGGTAATAGTTACGGTAGTGGATTCTCCATGACAGAGAATAGTGCCTTTTGTATAAGTTGCGGTTAATCGAGTGGGTTCGATTAATCTAACTGTAACTTCGGCTTCGCAATTATGACCATCTCTTACTCTTATCGTATAAGAACCGTTGGGTCTCGTAATAGGACTTTCAATCAAAGTTTCTATTTCTTCTTCGTCTTCAAAAGTTACCAAATAGTAGGTATAATTTTCATCGCCGCCGTCAGCCTCAAAAGAGATAACACCTGTGCCGCCATAACATAAAATTACTTGTTCTATTTCGTAATCTAAAGTTACTCCGTCCGGATCTTCAATCGTAATAACAGTATCGGCTGAAACGCAACCTCTTTCATCTTCCGCATAGAAAATATGCTCACCTACTCCTAACTCAATCTCGCCATCCTCTACAACTGTAGGTTGGTTATTACCATTTCTTTTATAGATGGTAAGTTCGCCTGTGCCGCCTTTAGCAGTAAAGGCTACGAGTGCAAGTTCGCCACAATTTTTTTCTCCAATTTCAATTTCATCAAACTCTACTTCAGTAGGTTCGGGTAAGGGTTTAGTAGCATACGCAGGACAACCTTTACTATCAACTACTTTAAACTCGTAAGTGGCTGCATAAAGACCCGTTACTTTATTAGATGTTAAAGTTAATCCTTCCCATTCACCTTCAGCATCTTCCATGTAGTAGGTATAAGGGGAGGTACCGCCATTGGCAGTAAGGGTTATGCTACCGGTATAACCAAAACATTGAATAGAATCTTGAGCACCAATAGAAGCAGAAAGGGTTAATTGGTCAGGCTCTTCAATATCAAGATAAATTTTATACTCGCACAAATTGGCATCTTTTAAAACAATAGAATCTATACCGGCGTAGAATGCAACTGCTTCCATAGCTTCTTGAGTATAGGTGGTACCTTTATAAACAAATTCATAAGGTTCTGTACCACCATCAGGGAAAAGTTGTAATGTGGTAGTGCCGCCATGACAGAGAATACCGCCATCTTCTTCATAACTTCCGGTTAATTCATCCGGTTGGTCAATGAAAATGTCAGCAAAAATTTCGCATTCATTGTCATCAATTACTTGGAAATTATAACTGCCGGTAGGAAGTGATACGGTAGGATTATCAAGTTCAACCCATTCCACTACTCCTTCTACATCTTCTTCAATATAATAAGTATAAGGGGCTGTGCCGTGCCATGCTTTTAAAGTTACCAAAGCATCGCCACCATAACATTTAATAGAATCGTCTTCTGCAATAAATACTCTAAATCCTAACGCCTTAGGCTCGGTTAATGTTACATCATCCGTAGCATAACAGCCATTGCCATCCACTACGCGAACAAGATAATGACCGGCAAGTAAAGTAAAATCTTCAAGATCTGCAACAACAGTCCAATCTTCAGCATCATAATCTTCATATTCATTATCTTCTTCATATACAGCATAAGATACAGTATAATTTAAAACACCACCTTGTATCTCAACAGTTACTTTGCCTTCTTCTCCATTACATTGAATTTCATCGTCATCGCTGTCTATATAGGCTTCAATTTCTAATAAATCGGGTTGAGAAATGGTATCTCTGATAATATACGAACAATTATGATCATCTAAAATAGTAATAGTGAAAGGTCCGGCAGATACGGTAACAGAATTTCCTGTTGTAGGGCTATAAGAATTTCCATTATAGGTATAAGGAGGAGTGCCACCACTAATATTGGTAATAGTTACGGTAGTGGATTCTCCATGACAGAGAATAGTGCCTTTGGTATAAGTTGCGGTTAATCGTTCAGGTTGATCAATGAAAATTTCAGCAAATTTTTCGCATCCATTCGCATCAACTACTTTGAAATTATAAGTTCCCGTAGGAAGTGATACGGTAGAATTATCAAGTTCAACCCATTCCACTACTCCTTCTACATCTTCTTCAATAAAATAGGTATAAGGGGCAGTGCCGTGCCATGCTTTTAAAGTTATCAAACCTTCTTCGCCAAAACATTTAATAAAATCGTCTTCATCTACAAATGCTCTAAATCCTAACGCCTTAGGCTCGGTTAAGATTACTTCATCGGTAGCATAACAACCATTGGCATCCACTACGCGAACAAGATAATGTCCGGCAAGTGCATTAAAATGGTGGGGGTTATGATGAACCAAATGCCAATCAGCATCAGCATAATCTTCATAATCTTGATCTTCTACATACACAGCGTAAGATACTGTTTTGGGAGCAATGCCGCCATTGAATTGAACGGTTACTTTGCCTGTTTCTCCATTACATTGAATCTCATCATCATCGCTGTTTATGGAAGCAGAAATTGTTAGCAATGGGGGTTCGGTTAGAGTAATCTGAGTTTTTGCTGAGCATCCTTTGGTATCTTCTACTTTAAAATGGTAAGTTCCTGCGGAAAAAGGATTTGCAAAATCTATCCATTCGTTGTCTTCATCTTTCATAAAATAATCATACGCTCCCACTCCGCCTTTTGCGGTAAGGGTAACTGTACCTGTTCCATCATAACACAAAATAGGTTCTGTTATTGAGGCTTCCAATTTTAATGTTTTCATTACCCAAACCCATACAGGAGTAGGTTCGCTTTCGCAACCACCTACGGTTGCAGTAACATAAAAGTCGTGAATTTTGTTATCGTGATGATAATAATCGGTAAAAGTTTTTCCGGTATGAACCAAATGTTTGAGGTGTTTATCTGCATACCATTTAAAAGTGAAATCATATAGATCTTCATTGGGATCTGAAACGGCAAGTGTTGCTTTTCCGGGACCACAGATAGCAACGGTATCTTGTGCCGGTAGAGGTTCGTTAGGATAGGGCATCCAAGTTATATAATAGGTAATTACAGAATCTACTGCTTTTCGTTTGCATTCTGCTTTCCACTCTTTGTATAAAACAAGCACATTAACAGTATCGGTGATTGGAGGTTCAGGAATAGCTGGAGATTTTGGAGAAATTACTAATGGGGTACCATCATTATCAATAGTAACCGTTTCACCGGCACACACCACTAATTCTTTTTGTGTATATTTGAGTGGTTCCAACCAATAGTCTCCCATTGTTTCTTTGTATTTAGCACCGTGTCCGCCCATCCAGTCATTTTGTTGGGTAGGGATATAATTTTCTTCAAAATCGGTTCCGTCGTAACGTTCAATAACTTCAAAATGAATTTTCACTTCTGCGCTACTATAGCGAGTAATTTTTAAACAAAGGTAATTGTTTTCGCAAAGCCATTCCAAGAAATCGGCATAAATATAGTTATACCATCTATGTTGCACATTATAGGGATTAAAATAACCGAATAAACCGCCGTTTCCGTTAGATTGATCGGCATCAATAGTTCCGGGGAAGTCTGTTCTCACAGCACGTTTTACGCTGTTGATAGTGGTGTAAAGATCATTGGCGCACAGTCCCATACCTGAGAGTAGTGGACCGGTAGTTTGCAGAGTATCATGATTAATGAGGGGCAACTTCCACGCTAATTCTGCATTAATGAGATTTTTAGGATTTGCAGCAATGGCGTCCAAGGGAAGATCATAAGGCTGTCCATCCACATAAAACTGCCAATTGATAGACAATTGGGTTTTAGGATCTGCATAACAATTTTTGAAACGGAAATAATAAAATTCCGTTTTACCGAAATTTTTTCCGGGTACCATGGGGTTCAAATTGTACTTTGCAGCCGAAGGAAACTGGGGATCATCGTCAATTGGCGAAAGAATTTGGTCTTCGTCAATTTGTTCTAACCAAAAGCAACAACCGAGATCGCCTGGTCTTTGTTGATTTGGATCACAATTGATTTGGGCTATTACATTGTTAGTAAAAAATGTAAAAAGCAAGCAAATAATGCTCAAAAAAATAAATTTTTTCATAAAATAATTATTAGGTTAATACTATATTATATTAAATTTTAGGTTATTACATACATTTAGTCATATAATCTTACTGCGTGCAAAAATATAATATTATTTTAAACCCGTATCCCTAATATTAGGGATATGGAAGCTTTTTTTGCTGGATTTTCAATTCTCAATCTGTGTCATCTGCGTCATCTGTGTGCAAAAAACTCCCCCCCCCCTTGACAAATGCTTTTTATTATTGTATATTTGCCGCAATTTTTATGCAGAGCACTTAATATTCGGAAACTTTACGTAACTAACTTACAATTAACAATTAACAAGGGCAAGCCTTGTCCCTACAAATCACTAACTAACTTTCTAATATTATGAAAAACTTACCAACTGATAAATGATGAACATTTGAAAGTGTTTTCCTGACTTTGACGGTCTTCTCCTTTTTGCACTGCAAATGGCAGTTGATTAATAGCGAGTTATCGTTTATAAAGTTTCAATATGGTTTGTAGTGAACTTGGCTTAATATTTTGATTTTCATGTTATTATATTGATTTTTTGTCTATTTTTGCCGCATATTTATAAGAACCATAGAAAGAGACAACGGCAAGGTAACGATGACATTTAAGTTACCTATATAATAACGTGAGTTAAGTAAACAAGTATTATTTTATTAAAACCTTAAAAGTTTCAACTTCGTTTTTTTCAATAATTTTTACAAACACCATCATATTACTACTAAAGTTAGTAGGAATCAATACATTCTCAACACTCTTTACAACATAATCATAAAGCAGTTTTCCTGTTATATCAAATAGTTGTACTTTTTCAATATAGTTGTTTCCCGAATTTATGATATGAATCATTTTACCGGAAGAATAAACCGTAATCAACTCTTTATTAGTATTTTTAATACTGTTTAGTTCGGTTGTAAAACTGTTTTCATCTGCCCAGTTGCTGATGCTGTCTTCACTGCAATGGGCTCTTACTGTCCATAAATATGCGGTATTTTCAGTAAGATTTTCCAAAATGTAAAATTTTTCTTCAAGGTTTTCTATATCGTTCCAAGAGGGTGCTGATGTTTCTTTAAATCGAATATCCCACCATAAATTTTCTTCATTTCCTTCTGTCCATGATAGTTTTGCACTGGTTTGTGTAATTTCTGCAACCGTTAAACCAACAGGAGTTTCGCATGGTGGTGGGGGTGGGGGATCACTAATTCCTCCCAATGTTCCATCTTTGTTAATTTTTTGCATATAGATTTTTTTGCTCCCGCCCGGGTCGCCTTCAACTACCCTTTCATCATTCCATGCGGTTAACCAAAAATCATCGAAGATTAACGGGCTTGAAAGCAAACTGCCTTTGAAACCAACCGGCGTGGAAAACTCAATAATTTGCTCTTCCCACACATATTCACCTTCGCTGTTGATAAGGGTAACGTTGTTTTTGTCCCAGCCGTAAAAGTATTGCGGATCCCAGGTATTTGATGTAAAAAATATCGCGGCATTGCCGTCTCCTCCATCTTGAATGGTATAGAATGCAAGGCTGTAGTTCTGATAAGGAGCAATTTCTATTCCGTCAGCATCCCACATCAATTCTCCGGAAGAGACTTTTATTTTTTGAGCAGCCATTCGCTCTAATGTTTGCGTATCGTTCGTTTCCCTAAATGCCACATATAAAAATCCTTCCGTTTGGTTGAAATACATTTCGGGGTAAAAACTTCTTAAACTGCTATATCCAATTTTTAATCCCCCTTCCAAACCATCAAGTCCCAGCGTTCCATCAGATTTAACATGAGCAATATAGGTGGATTCTACCCATGTATTATTTCTGTCGTCGAACCATCCTACGAATGCGCCGCCCATTTGGTCGGGTATTACTCTGATAATGACCCACAACGGCGTATATCCGAAACTTCCGGTGTAAATAGATACATCTTCTGCCCAAACGGCAGCACAGTTGGTATCAAATTTCCGCGCTCTTACATTTCTATTGAAAATAGAAGGCGTTTTTGTATATACTACTATAAACTGATTATTGCCGGCATTAACCAAATAGGGATACTCGTGATAAACAGAGGGGTCGTACAAACGGGCATCTGTTTCGTTCCAAAGCAATTCTCCGGTTTTCGATATTCTTTGCATTTGGATATAAAGACTGCTGCTTTCTACCATCCATGAGCAAACATAACTTCCATCTTCCAACTGAATGATATTCATGCTGGCAATCAACCCGTATGCTGTGCCTTGACAAAGGTCAAGTCCATTTTCTCCCCACAACATCTCTCCTGTGGGTGAAACTTTATAAAGCGTATAACTAATATCTTCACCTGAAGAATGACGGCAATCTACCACCACCACGATAGCGTTTCCGTCATCATCTACAAACAAAAGTTGGTCATACATGGTATAGGAAAGCGTTTGTTCATTACTTATCATCTTTCCTTGATCCGAAAATAGCATATTGCCGTTTACGTCAATAATTTGAATGAAAGTTGCCGTATTTCCTCCGGTCGGACGGTTAAAAACCACAAAAGAAGTACCATCATTGGATACTTTCAGTTCGTGGTCATAAATTTCGGTTGCCAAAGGGGTAATGCGGTTGTTTTCTTCGGGGTTGTCGCTCCATTGGGCGTGCACGATGCAACA
>JGI24702J35022_10002307_pt1 | contig 11686 bp, 12 predicted proteins | sample TergutTh196P4_FD_35022 | JGI IMG/M metagenome (IMG submission 35022)
ATTACCTCTCTGACGCAGGTGTAGCCAGACAACGGACGATCGAAAGATGAACTTTGAAGTTTCCAGTCTTTACTCGGCGACGGCTGAAATTTTCGTCGTGATCATGATCCTGATGATCATGCTGGCGACGGCTTTCGCCCGAGGCATTGCGCGCGGCCTGGCCTATTCGCTTGCCCAGTTCACGCTGATCGTGGCGGCCTTCATCACGTTTTTTACCCTGGATGAAGGCAGAGAACTTGCCTTCAACAACATGTTCGTGCGCGATCAGCCGGGCGGGATTCTCAAGCTGATGGTGTATTTCTCGATGATGATCGCGTTGCTCTACGGGCGTGGCTATCTCGCCGAGCGCAAGCTCGACCGCCCCGAGTATTACCTGCTTGCGCTTCTGACCACGCTCGGCATGATGGTGATGATTACTGCCAACCATCTGCTGGTTCTCTACGTCGGCCTGGAAATGATGTCGCTGTCGCTCTACGCGTTGGTGGCGTTCGACCGCGACACGGTGCGATCCACCGAGGCAGGGATGAAATATTTCGTGCTGGGGGCGCTCGCTTCCGGTCTGCTGCTCTACGGCATGTCGATGATCTATGGCGCAACGAACGGCTCGCTGGAACTGTCTGCGGTGAAACAAGCCGTGTTCGACGATGGAGCCAACAATACAGTGCTGCTCTTCGGTCTCGTCTTCCTCGTTGCCGGCATCTCGTTCAAGTTGGGTGTCGTGCCTTTCCACATGTGGGTGCCCGATGTCTATCAGGGTTCGCCGACCGCCGTCACGACCATCCTGTCCAGTGCGCCCAAGCTTGCCGCTTTCGCAATGGCGATGCGTCTGTTGGCGGGCGGATTGCCCGGCCTCATCGAGCACTGGCAAACCATGTTGATGTTCGTTGCCGCCTCTTCCATCATTCTCGGCAATTTTGCGGCGCTGGCACAGCGCAACATCAAGCGCATGCTGGCTTACTCCGGCATCTCGCACATGGGGTTCATGCTGTTGGGGTTACTCGCTGGCAGTGGTGCGGGTTTCAGCAGCGCCATGTTCTACGCCATTGCCTATGCGCTCATGACCTTAGCCGCATTCGGCATGGTCGTGTTGCTCTCCCGCGATGGGTTCGAGGCCGAGAGCATCGAGGATTTCAAGGGACTCAATCGCCGCAACCCCTGGTTTGCGCTGCTCATGCTCTTCGTGATGTTCTCGATGGCGGGCATTCCTTTCTTCGTCGGTTTCTTTGCCAAGTTCTCCGTGCTCGAAGCAGTGATCCGGGCTGGACATCTCTGGATTGCGGTGTTGGCGGTGGCGATGTCGCTCATCGGCGCCTTCTACTATCTGCGCGTCGTCAAATTCATGTATTTCGATGAGCCGGCTGACAGTACCCCGCTCAAAGCCTCGGGCGAGTTGCAGGTGATGCTCTCGCTCAACGGCGTGGCCATTGCCCTGCTCGGACTCATGCCGGGCGCGCTGCTGAATTGGTGCCAGGGTGCCATGAACATGGCGTTTGCCGGTTGATCGAAAAGGGAAAGAACATCATATGACGGGTTTTACCACGGTCTGGATTGTGGTTGGTCTTGCCTGTGTGGCGGCCAACCTGCCTTTTCTGTTCGAGCGCGTGTTGTTTATCTGGCTTCACCCTTCGGGGCGCAAAGGGTTCGGCTGGCGATTCCTGGAGTTGCTGGCGCTTTACCTCGTCGTCGGCGGTCTGGCCTTCCTGCTGGAAAATAACGCTCATGGCGCCGTTTATCCGAAAGGCTGGCAATTCTACGCGGCGACGTTTTGCCTGTTCCTCGTATTTGCCTTTCCGGGGTTCGTCCATTGCTACCTGTGGCGCGGCAATCGCCGCCGCCACGCCGTGGTAGAGATACCGCACGACCAGGAATGATTCAATCCACGCGCGGGCGGCAGGTACAATCTGTCCGCTGGTTTTCTGCTTTTCTTGACCCAAGCGCGCGGGTTTTCTCATGAGCCAATCCACGTCCTCTCGCTCTACCTGGTCCAATCGCTGGGCTTTCATCCTCGTTACCATCGGCTCTGCCGTCGGACTCGGCAATATCTGGAAGTTCTCCTACATCGCTGGCGCAAGCGAGGGCAGCGTAGGAATCTTCGTCGTCGTCTATCTGGCCTGTGTCGCCCTGATCGGTTTGCCGCTGCTCATGGCGGAAATACTCATCGGCAGGCGAGGGCGAGGTAATCCGGTCGTTGCCATGCTCAACACCGCCAGGGAGTCCGGCAATTCTCCGTGGTGGGCCTTGCTGGGATGGGTCGGGATCTTCGGCGCATTGATGATCCTGTCGTTTTACAGCGTGGTCTCCGGATGGATGGTGGACTATTTCTGGCATTCGCTCGTGGAGGGTGTACAGGTCGGTACGCCCGAAGCAGCAGTGGCGGCTTATGACGAACTGATGAGTAACCCCTTGCGCCTGAGCTTTTGGCACACAATTTTCATGATTCTTGCCACGGGCGTGGTGGCGCGGGGCGTGATAGGCGGGATCGAGACCGCCAACAAGATCATGCTGCCGCTGCTTTTCCTGATCCTGGTCTTGTTGACCCTGTGGGGCGCGGCGGTTGGCGACATGCCGACGGCGCTGCGTTTCATGTTCAATCTCAAAGTCGAGGCGATCAAGCCCGGCGTCGTGCTCGACGGGATGGGGCATGCCTTTTTCTCATTGAGCCTCGGAATGGGGGCCATCATGGCCTATGGCTCTTATCTCGACAAACGGACGAGTATCGGTAACACCTGTGTGTGGATCGTGGTTGCCGGCGTTTTCATTGGGTTGCTTTGCGGGGCGGCCATCTTTTCGTTGACTTTCGGCTTCGATCTGACGCCGGACACCGGGCCGGGTCTCATGCTCAAGACCTTGCCGCTTGCCTTCACCCACATGCCTGGCGGACGGGTGTTTGCCACGCTCTTCTTTCTTTTCGTCATTTTTGCTGCCTGGACATCGGCCATTTCGCTGCTGGAGCCTTTCGTTTCCTGGCTCACCGAACGGTACGGCATTCGTCGCGCCCGCGCGGCATGGGCAACGGCGCTGCCGGTGTGGTTGCTGGGGGTGGCGGTTTGCCTGTCGTTCAACGACTGGTCGGAGTACAGGATTTTCGACCGCAACCTTTTCGGTGTGCTGGATCATCTTGCTACGCGCTTTATAATGCCGCTTTCCGGGCTTGCCATTGCCATTTACGTAGGATGGAGACTGGGCAAGGTGATCGTCGTGGACGAAATACGCCTGAAACAGCGTGCGTTTACCCTGTGGTTCAACGTGTTGCGCTACGTTGTGCCGGTCGGCATCTCGTTGGTGTTTCTCTATGAACTCGGAGGAACTGCGCTTTTGATCTACGTCGTGCCGGCTGGCATCCTATTGGTGTTTTTTATCATTAAACAGGTTTTGCGGGATTGGCTCAAATAAATGTTCAACAGGAAAAAATTCTGGTCAGGGTTACTGTTTTTTATATGCATCACCGTCATGGCTGGTGCATTTGCACGGGAAGGCAGACTGAAATCGGATGAACATGTCATGTTTTTGCCGGGCCTTGCCGTGGAACGGGCGGATGGCTCTTTCGGTGTCGATGTCGATGCCTGGGTATTCGAGAAAGAATCGAAACGTCTTGCCGTTTCTGCGCTGACCTCCTGGTTGGGGGTCGATCTCAACAAACTACCTCCCGAGCAAAAAGCCTTATTCTTTGAGAGGACACGCTATTTCCGCACGGATTCCGAGCGCGGCAAGCGGCTCAGGGTGCGGTTGGCCGACCAGCTTTTCACGCTGCCGCGCACCAAAGGCGCCGGGCGCACGCATGCCAGATTGCGCGTTGAGCGCGAGTGGGTCAAATGGGAGAATGGCTCAAGCGGTTTCGGTTCGGTTCGCTGGACACTGGAAGCCCCCAGACATCCGGCGCATGGCCAGGAAGGTTATGCCAAGATCATTCCTGCGGAAGGCGTTTCCATTGTCAGCGACATTGACGACACCATCAAGATTTCAAACGTTCTGAACAGGAAAACCCTGGTACGCAATACTTTTCTGGAGCCTTTCCGGGCGGTTCCCGGAATGGCCGAGTGGTATTCGGAAATGGCGCGCAATGAACAACATGCGTTTTTCCATTATCTCTCTGCCTCGCCCATTCAGCTTCATCCGGCGTTATCGGAATTTCTGAAGGATGGGCGTTTCCCGCCGGGTGTTCTTCATCTGCGCGAGGCCACTTCGAAGCGCACCCTCTACGCTGGGCGAAAAACAACCATCGCGCATAAAAAAAATGTCATTGCCCGCCTGTTGATGACCTATCCTCGGCGCAAGTTCATCCTGATTGGCGATTCCGGCGAAAACGACCCTGAAATCTACGCCGATATTTTCCGGGCTCATCCGGAACGAATCCTCGCCATTCACATTCGCAATGTCACCAACGAGGATCGCGCCGCGCCGCGCTATCAGCAAACCTTTGCCGGAATCGACCCGCAAATCTGGCATATCCGGGACTGAGCGATGACTTTCCTCGACCTTCCCCAAATGCTTTCCGCCTCCGGCAGCGTGGCGCTGCCCGGCTCCAAGAGCATTTCCAACCGCGCGTTGCTCCTGGCTGCGCTTGCGCAAGGGGAGACGGAATTGCGCGCCTTGCTCGATTCCGATGATACGGCGCGGATGCGGGAGGCGCTTGCAGCGTTGGGCGTATTGATGTCGGCAACAGACGATGGAGACTTGCGGGTGTCGGGCTGCGGTGGGCGGTTTCCCGTGCGGCAGGCGGAGTTGTTTCTTGGCAACGCAGGAACGGCTTTTCGTTCTCTGACGGCGGTACTGGCTTTCGCGGGCGGGGAGTACGTGTTGAAGGGTGTGCCCCGGATGCACGAGCGGCCTATCGGCGATCTGGTCGACGCGCTCAAGACCTGCGGGGCGAATATCGAATCGCTTGAAAAAGAAGGTTTTCCGCCGCTTTTGCTTCGTCCCGCCGATATTCGGCCCGGCAGCGTGGTGAAGATTCGCGGAGATGTATCCAGTCAGTTTCTAAGTGGCCTGTTGATGGCATTGCCGCTCGCCGGAGTGGAGACCACGGTGGAGGTCGATGGCGAGTTGATTTCCAAACCCTACGTCGAGTTGACGTTGAACCTGATGGCGCGTTTCGGCGTGACCGTGAAACGGGAGGGCTGGCGGGCGTTTTCGATTCCTGCCGGAGCGTGTTACCGCTCGCCCGGCGTTTATCAGGTGGAGGGCGACGCTTCGTCGGCATCCTATTTTCTTGCCCTGGGGGCAATTGGGGCGAGCGTGGAGAATCCCGTCCGCGTGGAAGGCGTGGGGAGGAACGCGATCCAGGGGGATGTGCGTTTCGCGGATGCGCTGGCGGCAATGGGAGCGACGGTTACGGAAAGCGAGGACTGGATTTCTGCTGCCCGGCCTACCGGTGGCAAGCCGCTTAGAGGGATTCATCTGGATTGCAACCATATTCCTGACGCGGCCATGACGCTGGCCGTCGTTGCGCTGTTCGCGCAAGGGGAAACCACGCTTGCCAATATCGCCAGTTGGCGAGTGAAGGAAACCGACCGCATTGCCGCGATGGCCGCCGAGTTACGCAAGTTGAACGTGCGGGTGGAGGAGGGGGCGGATTTTTTGAAGATCGTTCCGCCGGACGCGGCGCATCCACTTCAGCCCGCAGTTATTGACACTTACGACGATCATCGCGTGGCGATGTGTTTTTCGCTCGCCTCGTTCGGCGTGCCGTTGCGCATTCGTGATCCCGGTTGCGTGGCGAAAACGTTTCCCGATTATTTCGATCGTTTTGGAGCCGTTGCACAGCCTGCGCCGGTGATTGCCATCGACGGTCCAACGGCTTCCGGCAAGGGGGCGGTTTCTGCGCGGGTCGCGCGCGCGCTCGGGTTTCATTATCTCGACTCCGGTGCGCTCTATCGCCTCACTGCGCTGGCTGCGCGGGAAGCGGGCGTGGATTGGGCAGACGAGGCGGGCGTGGCATCCATCGCCGCCCGATTGGATGTGATGTTTCACGCCGACGGCGTGCGTCTGAATGGCAGGGAAGTGGGTGAGGCAATTCGGCACGAGGAGATGTCTTCCGGGGCATCGAAGGTGGCGGCGCTACCGGCAGTGCGCGAGGCGTTGTTATTCCGGCAGCGGGCATTCCATTGCGCGCCGGGGTTGGTCGGAGACGGGCGCGACATGGGTTCCGTGGTGTTTCCCGGCGCGCGGTTGAAAGTTTTTTTGACGGCAAGCCCTGCGGTTCGCGCCGAGCGTCGCGTCCGGCAATTGCTGGAACGTAATGAACCCGCCAACCTGAGTGTCATTCAGGCCGATCTCGAAGCGCGGGACGCGCGTGATCGCGCCCGTCCGGTTGCACCGCTCAAGCAGGAAGCGGACGCGCTGTTGCTGGACACTGAATATCTGGGTGTCGATGAAGCCGTGGCAAAGGTGCTGGACTGGTATCATCAGATTCCCCTCCCGTGGAGGGGTGGCAGGGGGGTAATTCCCCTCTGTGGAGGGGTGGCAGGCGAAGCCTGACGGGGTGGTAGCAGCGGCAGGTCGACCCGAAGCGCCGGGGTGGTAGCGACGTTGGGGTTCGCATGCACACCCTATCCTGATCTACAGATTGTGAAAGACGGAGAGAATTCCATGACCGAAAAAGTCAAGGTTTCCGTATATCTCGAAGATGTTGCGGGAGAAATGGAGATGATCAATAACGAAAGCTCCATCTTCTACAATATGGAAACAGGTGAGTTTGTGTTTTACAGTGAGCACTACTCAGACGAGGCTATTGACCTGGATGAATTTGAGGAAGACAAATATGTTTGCTTGCCTTCCCAGTTCGATATTGATGAGTACAGCATAATGCGGAAATTCGTCGAAGATGTGGAAGATGCGCGCAAGCAGGAATTGTTATCGGTTGCCTTGGAGGGTAAGGGCGCGTTCAGGCGGTTCAAGGATACGCTGCATCGCGTGGATATGACTGACAAATGGTACGCATACAAGACACAGGCGTTTATCGAGATTGCGCGAGAATGGTGTGAAGAAAACGGGATTCCGTATAAGGATAAAAAGCGCACGTAACACGTAGCCTGGATAAGCGAAGCGCCATCCAGGGATCCCGACTCTCCGGCGCGAAGCGTCGCTGATATAATATTTGCGATGCTGCGCATTAGATGCCACTACCCCTGGACGGCGCTACGCTTCTCCAGGCTACATTTGCTACATTACGCCCAGGCAGACAGCGTTCGGCCGCTGCCTGGCTTTTGATGGTCGACACCGCAGGAGGATATATGACAACAGAAAACCCCTACGCAGCGCCCGCATCCCAGACCAGTGATTCGGTTTCAGACCCGAAAGAGGTCTTGAGGGACATGCAGCCTGTTTACTTTCCAGGTCCGGCATCAGCGGGAGGCTTTCTATTTGGACCGCTGGCGTCAGTCGTTTTCATTCATCACAACTTCAAGGCTCTCGGCAATGTAGACGGCGCAAATAAAACCATATTCTTTGGAGCAATTATTCTCCTCCTGCTTCTGGTAATTTTAGCATTTCTTCCCGAGAACTTTCCAAGATTGATTATTCCTTTTATCACAGCCCTCATCACGAGATTGATTGTAGAAAAAAATCAGTTAACAAAACAAGTAATTGAGGAATCTCCGTTTCTGACCTCCCAGTCTATCTGGCGTGTTTTGTGGATTGGCCTGGTTTGTTTAGCAGTGATGTTTGTGGTACTCATAGTGTATATGTTTATTCTTGACGGCTTCGGGATCATTGATCTTGGTTTGGAATAACAAATCATTCAAGCCGACGCCGCCTGGCGGCTCGGCTTGATTCAGGCGGTTGCGGTTCAAATCAAGCAACGTCGAGAAGAGGTACGTAGGTTGGGGTGAGCTTTGCGAACCCCAACGCTGGAGGGAAAAACAACCGTATGATATACGGATGTACATATAATATGGTATTATCATTTTGGTATGCACATACGTTGGGGTTCGCTACGCTCACCCCAACCTACACGCTACGGGGCTTCACCCTGCGGTTGGTTCTCTTCCTGCGGTTGCTCTTCACTCTGCGGCTGCTCTTCTCCCTGCGGCGAAGAAAGGACCACCCCTTCAAATGGCACGCCTGCCTTGTCCGTCACCCGCTGTAGTTGCGCCACGGATTTGGATTTGCCTGCGAACAGTATGGTTGTGGCCGTGGAACTGCCGTCGAGTTGCTGGATTGCGGCTTCGATGGTGGCGATGGTCAGTGCATCACTTTTACCTACGATGGCAACCGCCTGCTCATTTTCATCCCGCAAAATGGCGAACAGCGAATCGGCCGGGGCGGAACCGCTGCCCATCTTCAGGGCGCCGATGACTACGCCGTTGGAGAGCATGTTGTCAGCAGCCGGTACGGTGATGACGACGGTGAAACTTTTCCCGGCATCGCTCAAGGCCTGGATCTGCTCCGTTTCTTCCGGGATGAATTGCTGACTACTCAACATATGATCTCCGGAGCGTGGCGGAGGATTCATGCAGGCGGACAATGTAACCACCATCACCGTGGAAAGCAGGAAAGCCGTTTTTTTCATGTCGTATCGTCTCCAGAGTGGAATAGTCAATCTTCCCGTTATCATCTCATGAAATTACATCGGCGACACAAGAGCATGAATCCGGATAGTTCAGACGCAATCCCGTCTTGTTACATCAGGGGAGAACGACGGTTTACCCAATTAGCATAATATATTGATACGTCATACGAAGAAGCCTCTGCACAACCCTACCTGTCATTGCAGCGCGTAGGAAGTCGCTGCAATCCACCCCCCTGCATGGATCCTTCGACTTCGCGCAGGATGACAAGCGGCGGATGCAGCGTTATGCAGAGGTTCCCAAAGGTAGTTGATTCGCCTGACAATCCAAATTTTTACGGTTGATTGGAAATGGAGCGACTGTTAAAATGGAGAACTCACTACGCAGGTTTTGCGTAGTGTTCGCATGTCGGACGCCCGGTTGCGTCCCTGCGATAGCCGGATGCGGTTTTGCTTGGTACCTTTCGGGGGGAGTCGGGCGAGCTGTGGGATGTCCGGCTGAACAACCCGGTGCGCGGGGGGCGGTAACGAAAAGGTTGCCGGCTTCCGGCGTGTTCATTTCAACTGTCCCGGTTGCCGCCCCGTAGCGGTTTCAACCTTTCATTCTACTTTCATGTCATCCACCAACCTTGCAACCCAATCCGGCGAAGAAAGNTTTGCCGCNCTGTTTGAAGAAAGCCTTGCCCTCCAGGAAATGCGTACCGGCGAAGTCATCACCGCCGANGTNGTGCGCATCGACCAGAATTTCGTGGTCGTCAATGCCGGGCTGAAATCCGAAAGCTATGTGCCGGTCGAAGAATTCCGCAATGATCGCGGTGAAATCGAAGTCCAACTCGGCGATTTCGTACATGTGGCCATCGACGCCCTCGAAGACGGCTATGGCGAAACCCGCCTGTCGCGCGACAAGGCCAAACGTATCTCGGCCTGGAACGATCTCGAAAAGGCGCTCAACGAAGGCTCACTGGTCAGAGGGGTCGTCACCAGCCGCGTCAAGGGCGGTCTGACGGTGATGACCAACAGCATCCGCGCGTTCCTGCCGGGTTCGCTGGTCGATATGCGTCCGGTCAAGGACACCTCGCCGTATGAAGGCAAGGAATTCGAATTCAAGGTCATCAAGCTCGACCGCAAGCGCAATAACGTCGTGGTTTCGCGCCGCGCAGTACTCGAAGAGTCGATGGGCGAGGAGCGCGATAAGCTCCTTTCCACGCTCAAGGAAGGAACGATCATCAAGGGAGTGGTCAAGAACATCACCGATTACGGCGCGTTCGTCGACCTCGGTGGCATCGACGGCTTGCTGCATATCACCGACCTGGCCTGGCGGCGTGTGCGCCATCCCTCGGAAGTGCTCAACATCGGCGACGAGATCGAAGCCAGGGTGTTGAAGTTCGATCAGGACAAGAACCGCGTCTCGCTCGGCCTCAAGCAACTGGGCGAAGATCCGTGGGTCGGCATCGCCCGCCGCTATCCGCAGGGTACGCGCATGTTCGGCAAGGTGACGAACATTACCGATTACGGCGCGTTCGTCGAAGTGGAGCAGGGTATCGAAGGTCTGGTGCACGTCTCCGAAATGGACTGGACGAACAAGAACATCCATCCGACCAAGGTCGTGCAGCTTGGCGACGAGGTGGAGGTGATGATTCTCGAAATCGACGAGGATCGCCGCCGCATTTCGCTCGGCATGAAGCAGTGCGCTTCCAACCCGTGGGACGATTTCGCCATCAACCACAAGAAGGGCGACAAGGTACGCGGCCAGATCAAGTCGATTACCGATTTCGGCGTGTTCATCGGGCTGGAAGGCGGCATCGACGGACTGGTGCATTTGTCCGACCTGTCCTGGAGCGAAGCGGGCGAAGAGGCCGTGCGTCGCTTCAAGAAGGGCGACGAGGTCGAGGCCGTGGTGCTGGGCATCGACGTGGAACGCGAGCGCATTTCATTGGGCGTCAAGCAACTGGAAGGCGATCCCTTCACCAACTACATCGCCACGCACGAGAAGAACACCGTGGTGCGCGGGACGGTGAAGTCGGTTGAGGCGCGTGGCGCGGTGATTGTGCTGGCCGACGACGTGGAAGGCTATCTGCGCGCTTCCGAGGCGGCCATGCAACGGGTCGACGATCTGACCACGGTGCTCAGGGAGGGCAGCGAGATCGAGGCGGCCATCATCAATGTCGACCGCAAGACCCGTTCGATCAACCTGTCGATCCGCGCCAGGGATCAGGTCGAACAGACCGAGGCCATGAACAAGCTTGCTTCCGAGAATGCCGCCTCAACGGGCACAACCAACCTCGGTGCGCTGCTCAAGGCCAAGTTGAATGAACAGAAACAATAAACGGTTATCGAACATGACCAAATCGGAGCTGGTTTCCCGACTGGCCTCGCGTTTTCCGCAGTTGGTGGCGAAGGATGCCGATTGTGCGGTCAAGATGATTCTCGATGCGATGACCGGGGCGCTCGTAAACGGGCATCGCATCGAAATCCGTGGGTTCGGCAGTTTTGCGCTGAACTATCGTCCGCCGAGAGTCAGCCGCAATCCGAAATCCGGCGAAAAAGTGCAGGTGCCCGCAAAGCGCGTACCTCACTTCAAGGCCGGCAAGGAATTGCGGGAACGGGTCGATATCGCTGTCGTTTGAGCGTGGTCGAAGGCGTGCCCCAGGCGGCCTTCGTGTGTTTAAAATCGGAAGGCAGCCCGTGTTGCCTTCCTTTTTGTCATGTGCTCGGAGATAATACCGCTCATGCGTGCGCTCGTCTGGATCATTCGTTTCCTCCTGTTCGTCCTGCTGTTCGGCTTCGCGGTCAAGAATGATCACGTCGTGGAATTGCGCTTCTTTTTCGGCAAGTCGTGGAGTTTCCAACTGGTATTCATCATTTTGGTGGCATTTGCCGTTGGCGCGCTGATGGGGGTGACGGCCACGATCACGTCGCTGTTGCGGCAGCGGCATGAAATTTCCCGTTTGCGCAAACAACTCGCCCGTGCCGAGCACGCTGCCGAACAGGCGTCGGATGACGCCGCGCGTCTAACCGGCCCATTCTGAAGGCAATGGACATCGAGCTCTGGTGGTTACTGGCGCTGCCGCTTTTTTTCGTCATCGGGTGGCTGGCGGCGCGTATCGACATCCGGCAGGTTGTGCAGGAGTCGCGCGCCTTGCCGCGTTCCTACCTGAGCGGCCTCAATTTTTTGCTCAA